>ENA-OQDT01002172-OQDT01002172.1-human-gut-metagenome-genome-assembly--contig:-NODE-2172-length-10334-cov-5.282747_pt1 | contig 10334 bp, 11 predicted proteins | sample MGYA00242786_ERZ504617 | MGnify/ENA primary metagenome ERZ504617 (study PRJEB26092, sample SAMD00036337) | human gut metagenome | host: Homo sapiens | study: EMG produced TPA metagenomics assembly of... | reverse complement strand
TGGCTGTAAAATCCGTTGTGTAGGAAAAAATGAACCGATAAAACGGTAAAGACTGCGATTATTCGCAAAATGTCCAGCGAGGAATCCCTCTTTTTCAGCTTTTCATAATCCATAATTTTTACCTTTCAAGCTTGAAATTTGCAAATCATTGCACATATAACAATAATAGCATAATTTAGGCAGCATTACAATAAATTGCAAACGAAAATATTGATTTTTAATGAAAAAGTTTGTAACGTTGTAACATTGATTTTATGACAAAAAAACAAGTGACAGTTTCGGCTGTCACTTGAAAACTTTATTAAATTATGCCTGTTTTTCTGTTTGTTGTTTAGGCTTTCCGAATGAATCAAGAAAAAGCTTTTGCGGTATCCATACCGTCAACCGTAAGCAGAATAAACAGAGGCGTCATATCAAACAGGTATCTTGACCTTGTTTCCCATAACAGGAAGAAAAGGAATGCCGCAAACACAATTCCTTTGATTAACAGCATCTCATCAACTTTAGGTTTGATAAGAGTTTTTACTGCCGAAATACAAATCATCAATAAAATGAACAGTTGTAAAGCCGAACTGTAATTTTGGAAAGCCTTGTTGTACTTTCCGTTAATATGCAGAAAATCCATAAGAATGTTATCATTCTTTGGCTTTCTGTTATGGTACGAAATGTAATATGTACCGTCCTGCCATGTCCAAACAGCTTTTTCAATCATATGTTCATACAAACCGCTAAATTTGTAATCTTTATTCTTTTTTTAATAACCTTAATGTTAGCATCCTGTTTTTCTTTTTTCGAGGGAAATGAACGAGTGTAATAGTCATCATGCTCATCGTATTTTCCAAGACCTTTAAGCCCCATCATAAGCCAGTGAGTAACAGGATATTCATATTTTTCATACTGCTGTTTCGTGATCGGATTGACAGCGTTAACGGCTGTATTGTATGCAAATCCAATCACGCCGAAGCCTGCCGTAAACACCAGAATAAGGCAGATTGCCTTTTTTTAATCTGAATTTCAAGAACAACAATAAAAGTCCGACTGCGAACAGTATGATAAGACTGCCCTTAACCTTATATCCGAGGAAAATCAATGCACCTGCAGCACAAAGCTTTGCGTACATACTCTTTCTGTTGTCAACCTGTAATGCGGAAACAATGAGATAAACAGCTCCGATAAGAAACGGCATCGACATTGAATCACTGTAATAGTATGGCAGATAGGTGAGATAAGGCAAAAACAATGCACAAAAAGCAAGTACAAAAAGAGCCTTTTTGTTGCCGAAAAGTCTTTTTGCTGTAAATGCCGTCAGCATTATTGAAATATTAATCGCAAAAATGTTTACAACAACAGGTGCAAAATCAACATAATGACCGAATATAAGGTAATTTAATCTTCCGACAAGCGACACAATCAAAAGCAATGCCATATTATTCGGATATCTTACAAGATACTGATAATCGTTTGCGTAATCCTGTTCAATGAGGTTGAAATTGCCGTGGGTTGAAAAATACATTGCATATCTTTTGATGTTATGCAAATCGGCAACAGGTTCAAAATCGGTAAGCAACGCAAAAATAATTTCAACAATCAGAAGAATACCGCATCCGATAAAAATAACCTTTTTGGTATTTTTATCATTAAATTCAAATCTCGACTTCGCTTTAATCTTCTTACAGCTTTTATCGGAGGTGTAATGAAAATACAATGCACATATTCCGACGGTCAAAACGGCAAAAATCAAAAGAATGAACATCTTTGAAAATGAATCGAATCTTCTGTCAACATTTCCGTCAAAGCCGATTATGATAATATTTACAAACAGAAAAACAAAACAAACCGTAAATACTCCGCCGAAAATTCCGGTCAGGACTTTGGTGATTCTATTACTGTTCATCGTCATCAAGAACTTTGTCAACAATAAATCTTGGTCTGCGCTTTGTTTCCATATAAATCTTTCCGATGTATTCGCCTATAACACCGATTGCAAGGAGCTGAAGTCCTCCGATTGCCCAAATTGAACATAAAAGGCTTGACCAACCGCTTACAGTCCAACCGCAGAAAAAGCTGATGAGTGAGTAGATAATCATAATAAGGCTGATGCCGAACACGATTGCACCGAGCCATGTAATCATTCTGATTGGCTGAATGCTGAGAGATGTAATACCCTCCCACGCAAGTGCAAGCATTTCTTTAACGGATATTTACTTTCACCTGCAAGTCTTTCGGAACGCTCATATGTAACAATATCAGACTTAAAGCCGATCATCGGAACCATACCACGCAGGAATATGTTTGTTTCCTTATATAATGAAAAAGCGTTGAGCGCTCTTTTGCTCATAAGTCTGAAATCAGCGTGGTTAAAAATAACCTTAGCGCCCATATGATTAAGAATTTTGTAGAATCCTTCTGCTGTAAATCTCTTGAAGAATGTGTCTGTTTCTCTTTTAGAACGAACACCGTATACAACATCGCAACCGTCCTCGTACTTTGCCACCATTTCATCAAAGGTGTTGATATCGTCCTGAAGGTCTGCGTCAATTGAAATCACAGCGTCAGCCTTATCTTTGAGAGTCATAAGACCGCAGAGAAGTGCATTCTGGTGACCTCTGTTTCTTGAAAGCTTGATGCCCTGGAAAATAGGATTTTCTGTATGGAGTTCTGAAATAATCTCCCATGTTCTGTCCTTTGAGCCGTCATCAATAAACACAATACGGCTGTCGGCAGAAATTTTGCCCTCTGCCATCATCGTGCTGTATTTGTTTAGCAGTTTTTCCGCCGAATCCCTCAGAACTTCTTCTTCGTTATAACAGGGAATAGCCAGATATAACTTAGTCATATAAATTATCCTCCCGAAAAATTGTCACTCAGGTGACTTGTCGCAAGACAGGCACAAAATCTGTCTCTTATCCAAGGGTAATTATAAAACAATATTATATAAAAGTCAACAAACTTACAGCCTTTGTTACAAAATATTGTTATTTTATCGAAACAGAGAGGTGAAAACAGTGTATTTATGAACAAATTCACATATTTTTGTAACAAAACGGTAAGAAGGATTAAATGCTTTTGTAATAAAATCTTTTATTTTTTTAAAATTGCGAAAATCCACTTGTAAACAAAAAACAATTGTATTATAATGGTAGAAGTTAATAACCTATGGAGGTAGATTATAATGTCACAGACACAGAAATCAATTGCAGTATTAACAAGCGGCGGCGATGCTCCCGGTATGAATGCGGCTGTCAGAGCTGTAGTTCGTGCCGGTATAAATAAAGGAATGAAGGTTTACGGTGTTTACCGTGGATATAATGGTTTGCTCAACGGTGATGTTGAGGAAATGAACCTCAGAAGTGTATCTGATATCATCGGTAACGGCGGTACAATGCTTTACACAGCAAGAAGCGAAGAGTACGCTACTCCTGCCGGTATTCAGAGAGCTGCCGATTTTTGCAGAAGCATCGGTGTAAGCGGTGTTGTTGTAATCGGCGGTGACGGTTCATTCAGAGGTGCTCGTTGCCTTACAAACGCAGGTATTAACTGTATCGGTGTTCCCGGCACAATTGATAACGATATTGCCTGCTCCGAATACACGGTTGGTTTTGATACAGCTATGAACACAGCTATTCAGATGGTTGACCGTATCCGTGATACAGCACAGTCACACGACCGTTGTTCTGTAGTTGAGGTTATGGGCAGACGCTGCGGTGATATTGCTCTCCAGACAGGTATCGCAACAGGTGCTACAGCTATCCTCGTTCCTGAGGTTCAGTACAATATCGAAAGAGATGTAATCGCAAGAATCATCAACACTCAGAAAACAGGCAAAAAACACTTTATCGTTGTTGTTGCCGAGGGTGTCGGCGGTGTAAGAGATCTTGCAAAGTATGTAGAACAGCGTCTTGGTATCGAGGCAAGAGCTACAGTCCTCGGTCATGTACAGCGTGGCGGTTCTCCGACACTTCGTGACAGAGTTGTTGCAAGCCAGATGGGCTTTAAGGCTGTTGAACTTCTTGAACAGAATATCGGTAACAGAGTTGTTGCAATGCAGGGCGGCAAGATTGTTGATCTTGATATCAACGAAGCACTTGATATGCCTCGTGTGTTTGATGAAGAGCTTTACAAGATTGCTATGACAATTTCTATCTGATTTAAATATAACTCGATTATTTCAGGGCGGACATTGTTCGCCCTTTATTTTCTTTTAGGGTTACGCTACACAGAATTTTCTTGAAAGGAATAATTCATAATGCTTGAACAATCTCAAAAGCTGACTGACGGCTTAATTATATATTCCGTTCTTGTTTCAGACCATGAAAAACTTGATTTTAAGAATGATGCACTTGCGGGTGTCCGTGCAAACTATTTTAATTCAGGCTGCAAAGAGCAAAAAGAAATTACAGAAATCGAACTTCACGGTATGGATTACAAGATGTCTTGTCTGCTGACGACGAATGAACCGCTTTCGTGGAAGGTAACAAGGGATAATCTTCCTTATCAGTCCGTAAAAAGGGCAACAGGCGGAGTTTATTCTGTTATAACTTACAATGACAGAGGAATTGTATTCAAAAGACAATTTTTTGACCGTAATCATACATGGTTACGCACGGAATATTTTAACAGAAGCATTGCCGATAAGCTTATCACGAGAATATATCCACGCAAAGTCAGCGGAATTATAACTCTTGTCACCGAAGATATTGACGATAACGGGATTGTTTCCGTAAAAACTCTTTTCCCGTCTGATAAGCAGTCAAACGAAAATTCAAGGGTTTTGATATATTCAAATGTGGGTATGCTCTGGTATGATGCAAGTTTTTTACCGTCAGATATGCCGTTTACGGAGAAAAAATCCTACGGCAACAGCGGATTTGTGTTTAACGGTGATTTGTTCAAAAATGATTTTGTTCCCGAAAATGCTTATAATCTTGAAGATTGCGCTTATCTTACGGACGAAGATATTCCAAATGTTTCCGACACGGCTGAACCCGTGAGTAAGAAAGATTATTCGGCATACGATATTATCGAGAAAATTCTTGTTGAGGCTCACAAGACAAATAAGGATTTGTTCGGTGAAATTATAAATCATACTGCCGAAGAAGATTTTGAACCAGCGGAAGTTAAAATTGTAACAGGCGAGAAAGACGAACAGCTTTCGGATGATGAGGTTGAAGAAAATTCTCAAATTTCAGAACATGAAATTGCAGATGATACAGACGCTGTCGCAAAAACAGCAGATGAACAGACAGGAGATTCCGAAAGTGTTGTAACTGTTGACAGCTCCGGTGAAGCTTCCGAAGATGAAGAAACTGATTTTGAAAATGTTGAATCTAATATCGGCACACATTGCCAAATAGATGATGTGCCGACAGAAGAATCCGATGAAGAAAATCCTGAAATTGTAAACGAAGAAGAACCCCATTGTGATGTGGTGATTCTTACTAAATCGGGAAGATATACCTATTTCGGTAATCTTGATGAAAATAATTGCAGGACAGGCAGAGGCAGAACGGTTTCTCCTGACGGTATGACCTCATATGACGGTGAATACCTTGATGACAGGCGCAACGGATTCGGTGTTTGCTATTATAACAACGGCAGTATAAATTATGTTGGAAACTGGACCGATAATTCACGCAACGGCGGCGGTGTCGGTTACAGGCTGAGTGACGGTACAATGCATGCGGGTAAGTGGGATAATAATACTCCTGACGGCTATGGTGCAAGATTTGACAGAAACGGAAATCTTATTGATGTGAGCAATTACGAAAACGGTGTTCGCACAGGTAAGAGCGTTTCTTTTGATGAAAACGGCAATATAGTGGTTTCTGTTTATGAGAACGGAGAGAAGATTTCCGAATTTCTTGTTGATGCAGAGGTGTAGATATGAATATCACTGAAGAAAAGTTGCTTGAATATCTTTCAAAGGCTCTTGTGTGTGTAGCTGTAATTGTTATCGGATATATAATTACCAGGTTGATTATAGGGATTCTCCGAAAAATCCTTAATAAATCACGAATGGACGGTACAGCCGAAGGCTTTGTATTGTCCGTTCTCAAGGTGATTTTCTATTTCATTGTTGCAGTAACTGCACTCGGGACAATCGGTGTGAATGTTGCGTCGCTTATTACGGCACTCGGTGCGGCAGCCCTTACAGCAGGTCTTGCATTACAGGATTTGCTGAAAAATGTTGTCAGCGGACTTGTAATTTTGATAAACAAACCGTTTGTGTCGGGTAATATTCTTGATTTTGAGGGAGTAAAAGGAACGGTTGAGGAAATCAATATTTTCTCAACAACCGTGCATACACTTGATAATAAGCTTGTGACAATTCCTAATTCAAGACTCACATCAAACAATGTTGTAAACTGCACAATGGTTGAGCAGAGAAGGGTTGACTGTATTTTCTCGGTAAGCTATGATGATGATATCGACAAGGTGCGTGAGATTATTCTCAACCTTATGGCAACAAATGAGATGATTTTAAAAGATCCCGAACCTACTGTAAGAGTCGGTGAACATCTTGACAGCGGAGTGCAGATTAAAGTTTTTGCATGGGCAACTCCTGATGATTACTACGAGGTTTATTTCTTCCTGCAAGAAAATGTCAAGAAAGAGTTTGATAAAAACGGTATCACAATTCCGTACCCTCATCTTGTTATTGCCAAAGATTAAAATTATTAAATTCCAAATTAAATATTACGAAAAATTCCGTAAATAATAATGGTGCTGTTGATTCAGTACCATTTTATTTTTATAAGGATTGATTAGTTTGAAAAAAATTTTTAGGTCTGTTTGCCGTAGCTTTAATTTCAGTATGTTTTATCACTGGTTGCGGCAATGATAAAAACGACAGTATGACTGACACAACAAGTCAGACTTCACAAACATCAAATACGCAGGAAACTTCAAAAAGTATGACTGAAAACGGAGAAGTTTCAGATTCGGACGGTTTCATCGGTAACGAAGAAAATGAAACAGGAAATTCGGGTTCGGATATGATGGATGATATTGAAGACGGAATTGACGATATTATGGGTGACGGAGATAATAATGATTCTGATACTGTCACCAATCCCTCAGATACTGTTTTATAAAAAACGAGAGCATCAGGACAAAATTGCCTGTTGCTCTCGTTTTTAATATGAAATATGTTATTGGTTCGAGTTCAGACAAAAATCATACTGCTTTGTCAAGGTCAATTTTTAATTGGCGAATAATTTTCTTTTCAAGCCTTGATATGTATGACTGCGAAATTCCAAGCTTGTCGGCAACCTGCTTTTGCGTGTGTTCCTTTCGTCCGTTAAGTCCGAATCTTAACTCCATAATAAGACATTCTCGGTCACGAAGCTTTGAAACTGCCTGCAAAACAAGACTTTTTTCAAGCTCGCATTCAATATTTCTGTTTACCGTGTCAGGATCGCTTCCGAGAACATCGCATAAGAGCAGTTCATTGCCGTCCCAGTCCGTGTTCAGCGGTTCGTCAATCGATACCTCGTTTTTCAGTTGTGATGATTTTCGTAAAAACATCAGAATTTCGTTTTCAATACATCTTGATGCGTAGGTTGCAAGCTTAATATTCTTTTCGGGAGAAAAGGTGTTCACCGCCTTGATAAGCCCGATTGTGCCTATTGAAATCAAATCCTCCGCACTTGCATTCGGAGTTTCAAACTTTTTTGCAATATATACCACAAGTCTTAAATTGTGGACAATAAGCGGTTCTCTTGCCTTACTGTCTCCTTTTGCAATATTCTCCATAATATGTTGTTCTTCTTCTCGTGTAAGCGGTGGGGGGAGAGTTTCACTGCCGTTAATGTAGAATATTTCATTTTCAATAACGAGTGCAAATCGGATTTTCTGAATAACCTTCATTAAAAACATAACATTGCTCCTATTCTGATATTTTTACAAGTTCGTACGGTATGATTGCCTTAACATCTCCTTTCAATACATCATTACATATGCCTATATAAATGCTTTTGCAGATTTCCTTGCCGTCAATTTTAACCTTATCGGGAGGAAATCCTTTTACAATTCCGTTTCCGCCAAGGCTTTCAAACGGAATAATCCTTGTTTTGGTTTCATCGGGAACATAATCATCAAAAATATTTTGTTCAGCAATAATGACATAATTTCCCGAAAACGGTTCAACAAGGTTGCAACCCGTATCAATCTTTGCAGGGAAAAAATAGCTTTGTTCGTTAACCTTGATTTCAACTTTGCAAACTCCCGAACCGTTGCCCCCCTTCGTCAATATTTTCGTCAATTTGAGAATATAATAACAGACAAGAGTTAAAATAATCAGGAGGACGGGCGAAATGTTAAAATACACTGTGTCGTTGTATACTTCCATACCTTTCGGTTTGAAAGCGTTGTACAGAAACATCATAATTCCGCAGAATGAAAATGAGAGAGAAAGAAACACGGATATTCGTTTGATAAAACACTTAAACGAACACTTGCCGAATGCACATAACACAATTCCGGCGGCACATAAAATATCGATAGGTATGTTCAAAAAGAAAGGCAGGGGAGGGAAAAGTGCAATAAGACTTTGCACTCCCCCCAGAAGCGACGCAAGCAACATTTTTTTAAACGAGGTGTTGATACAAAGCGCCTTTTTGGTGCATAAAATAAGTATAAAGTCAATGAAAACATTTACGGTAATCAGTACATCTATGTAAACAGATTTCATTTTATTCCCCCTGCGAAATGCTGTTCTAATAACATTTCCATTAAATTTATTACCTTTACTTATTATCTCACAAGCAGAAAATAATAATTGTCAAAATATGGTCAGGAGGTAAATTATTGATTGCAGGATTAATTATCGGATTGTTTATAGGCGGATTTGTCGGCGTAAGTGTAATGTGCCTTTTATATTACACAAGGGACTGACAAAAGAAAAGCGTGCAGTTTAATTCAGACTGCACGCTTATTGCATATTTTGCTGTATTTTGATTATGATTTAAGGTTTCTTGTGCCGAGGAAAAGGACTGCCAGCATTCCCGAACCTACATGGGTACCGATTACAGGACCGATATCCGTCATGACAACTTCCTCGCACTTACCCTTGATTGCCTTTTTAAGTTCTTCGGCGCCTTCCGGATTATCCGCATGGGCAACCATAACAACGCTGTCTTTGAGATTTTCGGCGTCTCTTTCAAGGTGTTTTACGAGAGCCGGAACAACATTGCTCTTACCTCTGATTTTTGCAACATTGATAAGATGGCCTTCATCGTCAACACTGATGAGAGGTTTAATTTGCAAAGCTTTGCCGAATGTTGCGGAAACAGAGGAAATTCTACCGCCTCTCTTGAGTTGATCAAGGTCTTCAACAACAAACCAATGACATACTTTTATACAGGTGTCTTCAATGTATTCTTTTAGTTCGTCAATTGTAGCGCCTTCGCTGTATTTTTTGCCTGCAAGGTAGATGAGAAGTCCAAGTCCTGCCGAATCGCAAAGAGAATCAATTGCAATAATCTTTCTGTCCGGATAAACTTCCTTTAAATCCTTAACAGCCATCATACAGGTGTTGTATGTTCCGCTCAAGCCTGTTGAAATGCCTGTGTAAATGATATCTTTGCCGGCTTTAAGATAGTTTTCAAAGCTCTTGTAAAAGCTGTCATAGTTAATCTGTGTTGTCTTTGAATCAATACCCTCTTTAAGCTTACTGTAGAATTCCGAGAGGCTCATCATTCTGCAATCCGGATAATGAAGATAGGACTTGTCCTGCATATGAAATTCCATCGGAAGAACTTCAACGCCGATTTCGTTAACAAGCTCCTGTGTAAGGTCGCAGGAGGCATCTGTCATAAATACATAATTCATAATTATCGCTCCTTTTTTGCGAAAATATTGTGATTCAATTCTAACAAATTATGATATAAATGTCAATGAATATAATGACCGTTCCTTTTCATATATATGTATATCAAAAACAGATTTCGGAGTGGTTATATGAATTGCAGATTTACCGATTTAAGACATAAGGAAGTCATAAGCGCCTGTGACGGAACAAGAATAGGATTTATCGACGATGTTATTGTGGATACCAAATGCGCAACTGTTGTGTCAATTGTTATTTTCGGCAGACCGGGATTTTTTAGTCTGGTGGGAAAATGTCAGGACTACATAATTCCGTGGGAGAAAATTGACCTCATAGGAGAGGATACGGTAATCATCAGTTGCCAGACCCCAAAGCCAGTAAAAAAGCCGAAAAAACCCCGTTTTGGGGCTAAATTTTGAATTTTTTCAAATTTTCGCATTAAGGCAAAATAACCTAAGAAATATTTGCTAAATTATGCATAATGCACAAATCATTATTTTTTAAA
>ENA-OQDT01002170-OQDT01002170.1-human-gut-metagenome-genome-assembly--contig:-NODE-2170-length-10344-cov-1.763727_pt1 | contig 10344 bp, 8 predicted proteins | sample MGYA00242786_ERZ504617 | MGnify/ENA primary metagenome ERZ504617 (study PRJEB26092, sample SAMD00036337) | human gut metagenome | host: Homo sapiens | study: EMG produced TPA metagenomics assembly of... | reverse complement strand
TGTTACTTGTCGGATATACGTCTTCAGCAAGATGCTTGGGACATTTGGGACAACCATGCCCGATTGTCGGTGTGAAAAACGGAAATATCATCGGATGATAAATATTTTGGTTTCGGAGGTTTGAAAAAGGACCAGTTGGGTTTGAAAGCCTTTGAGGGGACGAAGAAAGGAAACCAGACGGCTTTCAATCTTTTCCTGATCCCAAGAACGTCCAAAGCTTTCAAAGTAAACGTATGGATGGATGGTCCTTGGGACAACGCTACGTGGAAAGGCAAGAAGATAGGAGAAATCCAGGTACCAGCCGGTTCGGCGCAGGAAGTCACACAGTTTACTGTGGATGTCTCGGCCCATGTGGACGGACTGGGTCGGAAGCATGCTATTTATTTGGTGGCAGAAGGAGGCAGTGGAGAGGAACTTTTCGACTTGACAGGGTTGGGATTCAGTTCGGTCGGGAAGAAGATAGCCCGTCCGGTCGTACCTTCTGTCAGCATATCGGTGGACGGGAAGGCTATTGAATTGCCTAAGACTCCGGTACGTTCCACCAATGCCAATGGCATAACCGGTTACGGGACGTATGAAGTGGTATACGTGCTTCCTTCCGAGACTGCCCGTCTGCCTAAGGTGTCGGCATCTTCCGATAATAAGGACGTGAAAGTGGAAGTCAAGCAGGCTCGTCCGGATGCAGAGACAGCCGTGGTGACGTTCGACTATCAGGGACTGGTCAAGACTTACAAGGTGGTATTCTCCCGTTCTTTTGTGGTAATGGGGAGTAAATAAGAAACTTGTTTCCAGATACCGTTTTCGGTTTTTGGGTTGTAAAAATAGCGGGTGCGTTACAAACGCACCCGCTATTTTTGCATCTGCATTCCTTTTTTAATGTTCGGAGAGTTTCTTGTCGGTTTTCACGCTTCCGTCACTGTAATACGTCTTACGGATATACATGCCTGTGGCGGTTGTTCTGTAAGACGCATACCGTTGGGGTGGTAATATTCATACCGTACGGGAGTTCTGTCTTCCATTTCGGTATTTGTGATGGCATCGGAACCTTTCCCGGCAAACTGCCATGTGTCGAACTTCACTTCGCCTCGTGTTTCCGTGAAAAGGAAATACACGTCATGCGATCCGGTAATAGGTGTGGGACAGTCGACGGATACTTCTGTGGCCTCCGGTGTGGAGAAGTCGAGGGTAGCCACGGGTTCGGCTTCTATGTCGTCCAGACGGATTTCCAACGTGCCTTCCCCTTGCAGGTTTGCCGTGAACTTTTTGATGCCCTCTGTGCCGAACATGACACCTTTTACCATGGTCCAACCTCCGGATTGTGGGATACTGATACGGGTATTGTCCGTTTTCCCGTAGCTTTCGGCACCCACTCCGGCTGCCGTGCACAAATTTTCCGCTTGTTGGAGGATGAACGGGTCTACACGTTTGGCCGTGAGTTGCATAACGCCGGTCGGAGAAGCCGTCACGGCATTGATGCGTTGCGAGCGTTCCACTACGGTACATCTGTTCATGGCTATGCTACGGTAACCTCCGTTGATGGTCATTTGTTGTTCCAATCCTTGCGTGTGGTAAAGAAGGTAATAAGCATTACTGAATTTTTGCAGGTGTGAATGGTTGTTACCGTACCGGGTAGCCGAATGTGCCGGGGTTGGCGAAGTATTCTCCTTTGTAGGTCCAACTGTCCGGGGCAAGGGGCGTGTCGGTCGTTCATGTAACATATACTGCATGCCGAAGGAGCTTCAGAGATACCGCCGTATGAAGGCCAGTTCGTACGTTCGCGCCAACTGGTACAATAGGAATAGATCAGTTTTCCGCCCATCACGTTCAGTTCGTTGGCTTCGAAATGATAAGGCGCAGGAATCGGCATGATGTCACTGTCAAGCGAAATCATATCCTTACCGAGGCGTACGATACGGGCATTGCCCGGCATGAGTTCCGTTCCTTCCGCGTTCGGGTTTCCGCCGCCGAAAGCCAACCACCCCGTACCGTCGTTGTCGATGACGACACCCGGGTCGAAAGGTGTACTGCAAAGGCCGAGTCCGGGTGTGCTGCCGGAAATGAGGTTTTTGCCGAGCGGGTCGGTCCATGGCCCCAGAGGAGAAGTGGAGGTAATGACGCCTACGCCTCCTCCGCTATTGGAGAAATATAGATAGAAATGGGTTTTTCCCGTCGGCTTCTTCACGGGAGACGATTGAAGGTGCCCACGAGGCGTTCAGCCATTGCCCGCAGACGGTCGTCATATCTATGGTGCCGTGGTAAGTCCAGTTGACCAAATCCTCCGTAGACATCATGACCAAGGAACGGATCTTTCCGTAAGTGTTGGAGGTCAGGCCTCCTGTCGCGTCGAATTCCTGTTGGTCGTTTGTTCCATATACATAGAGGCGCCCTTCATATTCGATGGATGTCGGGTCGGCACAGAAACGGTAGGGGTTGAGCGGGTTCACCTCGGTTGTTTTCTTGTAGGCTTCCATGACGGTAGGTTCACTCGGTTCGGGTGTCTCTGCTTCCGTTCGGATAAATTGCAGGGTATAGAAAGCGTTTCCGAGCAGGTCGATTTCCGGTGAGGCTGTTCCCGCATATTGTGTGCTTACGTCTTGCATGAAGCGGTTGCGCGTGGCGTTCGTCAGAACGGTGTATGCCTGCCGGCTTTCAAACGGGAGGTTTGCTTTCAACTTTACTGGTTCGGAAGAGCGGTTGAGGACGAACAGACTGAGGGTGTCGCCGTTCTCACTGACGTATGCCGAACCGTTGACCGGAGTTTTTCCTTTGTCGGAGAATGAGGATTTGATGCGCGTCATTCCGGTTGCATATCGGGCATAGTGCCCCAACACGTAGGCGAAAGTACTTAACTCCGAAGCGTTACCGCCTCCTTTCCGTCGCCGAACATGTGGTTTATTCATATTGTAGTAAACGTAGGCACTGAAGCCGGCCCGCATGCAACTGTCTATGCTTTCCACAAAGTCGCATGGCACTTTTCCCACGTACCCACCTTGTCTTCATCGATATAATTCAGTCATCCACATGGGGCACTTCGTCAGGTTGCGCACGTAGTCCACGTAGGTCATGTCATTGACACCGTAGATATGGTTACCCCAGATGTTGATGCTGTTGCGTATGGCCGCCGATTTTACTAATTCCCGGTTGTATTTATGGCTGTCCCATCCGAAGCATTCCGGTGCCATGACCTTGCATTCCGGTGATAGGTGTTGGCGTAAGGCTGTCACCATGCGAATCATTTCGTCGACGGTGTAGAGGCAGCCTTCGTATCCTTCCGGGTCATAGTCACTTTCGTTTTGGACGGACAGGATGTCTATGGCCGCCCCTTGGTCTTCCATGAACTGTCGGTAACGTTCCAACCATTTGGCGTATGATTCGATACTGTCTGTATTGATATGTCCGTGGTTGGAGGACTCGCCCCACGTTTGTTCGGCTCCCACTTTGAAGCGGTAGGGTGGTGTCCACGGGCTAGCGAAGACTGTGGCACCGTGTACCTTGGCCCATTTGACAGCGTTCACGTAACTCTTCCAGTTACTTTCGTCGGGGTTGATACGGATACGCATGATGTTATAGCCCATTCCGTCCGGTCCCCACAACAAGTCCACTTGTTCTTGGGTATAGACGTCAGCCCATTGTCCGTTCATTCCGCAGCCTCCGAATCCGTCTATCTTTTGGAATTTCGTTTCGGGGTCGAGGCTTACGCTGGCCGTGCGCTGTGCGCAGAGCGGATGCATCCCGTGAGGGCCGTTGCATACAAGAGGGTAATCATTCTTTTCATGTGTTTTTGTTTAAGTTTGCAGGATAAAGCCCATGGCTCATCCTTTTTTCATGACGACAAGCAAAGTTACGTATTTTCAGCCTGTCGCATTTTCGCTCCAATAGCGGATACTTTCGTACAAGTAACATCCTTTCTTTTGTATAACATATATTTTTGCGTATGTAACATAGACCTTGAAAAAGCTTCTTCAGGGCAAAGATTGGTAACATGCGATAAAGCCCCTTGCTTGGGATTTTCCTAACTTTGCTGCGAGAATCATGAAAAACTTGAAAACGTATGATGAAGAAGAACATGTGGAGCCGGTGGATACTGGCGTTGGCGTTGGTTTGGCCATTCATGGCCGCAGCCCACGACCGTGTGAGGGAAAAAGAGAATTTTGATTTCGATTGGAAGTTCATCCTGAATGCCGACGACCGGGCAAATGCCGGCATGCAAGTGTCGGAAGCCGGATGGCAGGACGTACAGTTGCCGCACGACTGGAGCATTTCGCTGAATTTCGATCCGAAGTTGAGCGGAAGCAACGGGCATTTGCCCGGTGGCATCGGTTGGTACCGGAAGACGTTCCGGGTGGACAAAAAGGACAAAGGAAGGCGTATCGCTGTGTTGTTCGACGGCATATACAGCCGTAGCGACGTGTATGTGAACGGGCAGCATTTGGGATTCCGCCCCTACGGTTTCTGTTATCAGGAGTACGATCTCACACCTTATTTAAATTATGGAGCCGAAAACGTGTTGGCTGTCCGGGTAAACAATCCGTTGGAACACGACAGTGTGGCACGTTGGTACACCGGTGCGGGAATTTACCGCCATGCCTGGTTGGTGAAAACAGCCGAGGTGCATGTGGCCTCCTACGGGACTTACGTCACGACTCCGGTGGTGACGGCGGAACGGGCGGAGGTTCGTGTCCGCACGTCGGTGGCGAACGAGGCGGAGCGTACCAAGACTTTGTCCGTCCGCCAACAGATTACGGACGGAGAGGGGCGCACAGTCGTGCAATCCGGCAAGCAAGCCTTGCAAGTGGCTGCCGGGCAGACGGCTGACACAGAGCATACGCTCGAAATCCCCCGTCCGCAGTTGTGGGACACGGAACATCCTTATCTTATACTTTGCATACCTCGGTATATGACGGGCGCAAACTGGTCGATACTTACGAAACGGTATTCGGCGTGCGTACGTGCGAGTTCACTTCCGACCGCGGTTTCCTGCTCAACGGGAAGCCGTTGAAGTTGAAAGGTTTCTGTTTGCACCAAGACGATGCCTCTTTAGGTACGGCTCTGCCTTTGCGTTCCATGGAACGCAAATTGGAGATTTGTAAGGAGTACGGAGTGAATGCCATCCGGTGCAGCCACAACCAGCCGTCGCCGGAGTTCCTCGACCTTTGCGACCGCATGGGGTTTGTCGTTATCGACGAGGCGTTCGACAAGTGGAAGTCCGGCTATTATGCGCAGTATTTCGATGCGTGGTGGCAGGAGGACCTGAAGAACATGCTGGTGCGCGACCGCAACCATCCCTGTGTGGTATTATGGAGCATCGGCAATGAATTGCAGGAAGCATGGGACGGGTCGGATACGGGATGCCGACGGGCGGCTATGTTGCAGGACTTCGTGCACGAGTTCGAACCGTCGCGGCAGGTTTGCCTCGCGGCACAGAACCGCCATAACGAGAAGTTTTCCGGAGTGACCGACGTCGTGGGCTACAATTATCTGGAGGCACGTATGCTTTCCGACCATAAGAAATTTCCCGAGCGTCGCTTCTTGGTGACGGAGGAATTGCCTTATTACTGCGGGGCGGAAGGGAATATCCGTAGTTACGACACGAACAATCCGTGGAACATCATTGCCGAAAACGATTTTATCGCGGGCGGTTTTCTTTGGACCGGTACGGACTACATCGGTGAAGCCGGTTGGCCGAGCCACGGTTGGCCTGCGGGACTTTTCGACATTTGCATGGTGGAAAAACCGCGCGCGGCTTTCCATCGGGCGATGTGGAACGACGAACCGATGGTGCGTATCGCCGTGCGCGACAATGCGCTCGACATCGACCACGGGCGCGACCTTTGGCAATGGCCGAACATGGCGGCGATATGGAATTTCCCCCGCGCTTACGAGGGTTTGGTCATCGAAGTAAACACCACGACTAACTGCGAGCGTGTGGCTCTGTTCCACAATGGCAACGAGATGGGCGTACGCCGGACGGCAGATTACCCGAACCATACGATAACATGGTGTCTGCCTTACCGGCGCGGGACGCTCGTGGCTAAGGGCATCAACGGGACGGATACGGTGGCTGTGCATGAAATACGTACGGCAGGCGATGCCGTGAGACTGAAAGCCACGGCCGACCGTGGAAAATTGATGGCCGACGGGCAAGATTTGAGTTATGTACAGGTGGAGTTGTTGGACAAAGACGGAACACTTGTGCAGCATGCCGACCGCTATGTGAAAGCCTCCATCGAGGGTGAGGGACGCTTGGTGGGATTCATCAGCAGTGACCTGCGGCGCAAGACTCCTTTCACTTCCCATGAAGACAAGACGTATTTCGGGCGTGCCATGGCCATTGTGCAGTCTACCCGGAAGGCCGGGACTATCCGTTTACGCTTCGACGTGGAAGGGTGGGATGAACCTGTGTGGGTAGAGCTGACTTCGGAAGCCTTGCCTAAGGATTACGTATCCGACATCCCGAGTTTTCGGTAAAAAGTATTGGGAAGAGGGTATATTTAATGCGGAAAATGCCATTTTGCAGGTGCGGAAAAACACTAAAACCGATCCATGGCTTGGAATACAAGGCCACGGGTCGGCTTTTATAAAGAGTTCCCTGTGTGGAATTACAAGGACTTGATGTCTCCAAATGGGAAATTAATACCGATGCTGATGTTCATATTGGCATTATGCACCGGAATGAATTGCGGAGTCACCTTGAAGAACTGGTGGTTGCTACCCAAGAAGAGGCTGAAACCTTTTCCATGGTAGTTGGCTACCCATCCGAACGATGAGCCGAAAGATGAAATGGCGTAGCTGATGGAGGCATCAAAGCATTTCACCGGGGCTACATTGGCCGAGAAACGACCTTCGGACCAAGAATACTGACCATTGATACGGGTGGATTCCAGAAAACCGAATTTCAGTTTATCATAGTAAGGGAACGTATAGAGCGCACCGATGTTCAGTGTGGCTCCCAAAGCCTTGGTGTGTTTGTCCTTGCCTTGTACTTTCAGTTGGAATAAGTCTTCCAAGTCATCCGTCAGGTTATCTATCTGGTCTTCGATGGACATGCCTGGAGCGGCTTTGTCCGAATCGAACGGAATGTCATGGAAACCGTCGAATTCCCATGGTTCCATAGCCATAGCCGATTGTACGGCATTTTTGTAGCTTATCCATCCTAAATCAAGGACAGCCATGGAAAGCTCTAAATCTTCTCGTAACTGGTAAGTTGCACCGAAATCGAAAGCCATACCGAAACCTCCGATGGCATTCCCTGTTCCGATGTTATCGAAGTCGAGTTCTTCTTCTTCTGTTCCTGATGTATGTGCCATATCGTCCGTGACATCTTGGTTTTAAGTTGGTAGGTATGTCTACAATACCGGCTGTGGAGAACTCTCCTTCGCCGGATACAAGCCATTTGTCATCGGACATGACAAGCTTCATGTCGTTGATATGGAAGTCGGCATTGTAGATACCCAATAGGAATTTTACTTTAGCACCGACCGTCAATTTGTCCATGATCTTGCGTGAATGTCCTAAAGCTATTTCCGCATAGCTGTTGGAGTACATGCCACTGTCTTTCAGATTGTATTCAGAATGTCCGCCTTGCATGCCTACTTTGGCGAATTCGAACAGGTCTTTAGGCAGGTTTGCGCGTGTACCGCTTTTGACGGAGAGGTCAAATGTGTTGAAGCCGCCCCATTTGTCGAAACCGAAAGAAATAATATTCATGTCTATGTCGAGGTTCAGGCGGTTACGGTCCTTCAATCCGTCCAAAAACTCTCCGCTGCTGACACTTTCATTCAGGAAGGTCGTGAGGTCTCCGTTGGGGAGCTTGTATAAGAAGTTTGATACGCCGACGGTGGATTGTAGGCCGACGTTGAAATTACCGAGTACGGGCATACCTATATAGTTGCGCTCACTGGTGAATGCCGGGTTCATCTGGTGGCGGTAGGTGTAGCCTTCAAGGAAATAGGCCGAACGCAAACTGTTTTGTGCCAAAGTAGAAACCGTGGGTAAGGACACCGCAAAAAGCAGGGCTGCTGCGATTTTATTTCTTCTTTTCATAATTTTATTCCGTTATAAAAATGAGATATTAGTTCAAGTCTACCGTTACTCCGTCTTTGATGCGGATGCGGATATTGGAAAGCTTCAGGGTCATGCCTTTGTTCAGCGTGGCATTTTGTTTGACACCTTCCATGTCGGTCGTGAAATTGACAATCAGTCCGTCAAGGTCTTTCATGTCTCCGCTTTCGCATACGATCTCCAATTGTATGGGACTCTCGGTAGCTGTTCCACCATTGTCGCCTGTCAGTTTCAGACCCGGGGCAATCGTGTTTTTGACCGGATTAACCGTTACGTTGGGATATACGTTGCCGTTCCTGTCTATGGCTTGTGCATTAAGCTTGAAGTTGAGTGGAATACCGTTCAAGGCATCCATTTCTACGATGGCCTTTTTTGATGGTGATGTCTTCCAGGTCACCGCCCCAATCGTTAATGGTATCTTTATAAACTATGTTCAGTTCGTTTCCGAATTGCAGCGGGGCATTCAGTTCGTAAATGGTGTTTACTTCGTAATAGGCACCATCGTTGCCGAGTTCCACTTCCGTGTCGTGTTGCAGTGCCTTGGCTTCTACGTCCGTAAGTTTGATTTCATCAGGAATGGTGCGTATCAGTTCATACAGGTTGTCACCTAATACAATATTCTTGGCGCCGCGGGCAAATTCTCCATATTGATACGTGAGAGATAATATTCCGAAGTTGCACTTCCTGCAAGTGTGATGGTTTGGTCCGTAGGTGTACTGCCCAAGTCCGTACCGATTTGGAAACCTTCGTTGAAGACACCGTCTTTGGTCCATGTCATGCGTGCCTTCAAATTTACGTCAGCCGGGCTTCCGTTCTCAAGCCTCAGTTTGATGTACGGGTTCGTCAGGTCTAAGTTTACGTCATCCTTCAAGAAATCAGGTACACCTTCTACGGTGATCGGGTCTACGTTGATGTCAATTTTCGGGTCAACGATACCCGTTACACTCTGCAACGTGATGTCGGGCACTTCCGTGTCGGTAATCAGGTCTACTTGGATGTTTCCGGCCGGAACTCCGGGGGTTGTGGCCGTACCGTTAGCTATGACATGCGTTTGCAGTTTGAAATGTCCCGGTTCGTATATTCCTTGGCCGTCGGGGAAATTTTGGATGCGCTTGAAATATACAGGAATTTTCAGTGTCATACCTTTGCGGACTTCTTGATCCTGCAGGAATTCTATGGTCTGGTCTTCTCCTTCTTTGATACCATAATTTCCCGTATTGTCCAATTCAAAAACGAAACCGTTGGGTTGTGTCTGGCCTTCCAATTCCATTTCTATGGAGAATCCCTTTTTCAGGGTGATGACCTCCACGTTTTGGCTTATCTGGCTGAAACTAAGGGTCAGATAGGCCGTGAAATCCACATCGGTGGAAGTGAGCGACACGATGTCCGTTGTTACGTCGTCTTTCGAGAAAAGGAAGTCCGTGGTCACATCGTTTACTTGGGCCTCCACTTCTTCGCTTGTGGCTGCCGGTGTGTTGTAAGTACAGTGTTGTCGTCGTCGGGTTACTTGCTGGGGCGTGATATGTACGGGGTCTATTTCCACGTCGGTTTCTGTGGTATCGGCTTTGTTCAGGGCATAATTCCCCTTGTGCGTCAGCTTTTTACGACACTTGTTGTCTTCCAAATCCATAATTTCTTCCAACGTGAATTCTTCCGTTTCCGCTACCCGGAATGCTGAGGTCTCGCCCACGGTGATAGTCATGTCAATGTCCTTGGTGAGGTCATAACTGTCATCCACGCAAGATGCGAAGAAGAACGGAGATAAGGCGGTTGTCCATAACGATGCCTTGATGAGTCTTCGTTTGTTCATAATTAATAATGTTTTGAAGTTATTTCTGAATCTAAATAATGCCAATACGTCTTTTTGACCATTTGTTTAGCTTAATCGATTACAAAGATATTTAAAATAAACATAATATAAGTATATTTCATGAAATGTTTTGGAAGAAGTTTTATTTTTATAGGCAGAGATTCTTTATTTTATATTATCAAGATTACTTTTCTAAGATGTCAGGACGTGCAATCGGGCTTTTTTGCTTAACTTTGCAGCACAAGTATTTATTCTAATCTGTTACAAATAGTAGTTATGTCTATTTCATTTTTTAGAACTCCCGGCGGGAGCGTCATCGCTACAGAGGCGGACCATCGTCTCAATGCGGAGGAAATCGAAAAATTATGTTGGCTTTACGGTGGTGCCACCGTGGAAACCGAAGATGGACTGAAAGGTTGTTTCGTAGGTCCGCGTCGTGAGATGATTACTCCGTGGAGTACGAATGCCGTTGA
>ENA-OQDT01002169-OQDT01002169.1-human-gut-metagenome-genome-assembly--contig:-NODE-2169-length-10348-cov-6.233637_pt1 | contig 10348 bp, 8 predicted proteins | sample MGYA00242786_ERZ504617 | MGnify/ENA primary metagenome ERZ504617 (study PRJEB26092, sample SAMD00036337) | human gut metagenome | host: Homo sapiens | study: EMG produced TPA metagenomics assembly of... | reverse complement strand
TTATATGGCCTTCGCTGTGCCGGTGGGAATCCTCTCTGTGCTGGCGATGATGCTCCTGTTCCGCTTTGTACTGCGCCCGGATCTGACATCGCTGGATACCTCCCGGGCCGGGGAACTCCGGGCCGGATTGGAGAAAATGCAGTCCAGAGAGTTGTATACACTTGGAATATTCCTGTTTGTAGTGGCTCTGTGGGTGGTTCCCAGCATGATCGAGCCCTGGGCACCGGAGGTCTATGCCTATATCAACAGCTTCGGCACGGCCTATCCGCCGCTGCTGGGTGCGGTAGCTCTCTCGCTGATTGCGCCGGAGGGCAAGCCTCTGCTGCCCTTCGGAGAGGCCATGTCCAAGGGCGTGCCGTGGGGCAGCCTGATCATGTGCGCCGGTACGCTGGCGGTGGGCTCTGCCATGACCAACGGCTCCATCGGCCTGACCAGCTGGATCTCCGAGCGGATCGCTCCGGTGGCGTCCTCGCTGGCACCGCTGGCTGTGGTGGCACTGCTCTGCTTCTGGGCTGCCGTCCAGACCAACCTCTCCTCCAACATGGTGACCGTGTCGGTGGTGACCGCCATTGCGGTGCCGGTCTGCCTGGGTACCGGCGGCAGTGTCAATGCGGCGGCAGTCTGCTCGCTCATCGGCCTGCTGGCCTCCTATGCCTTTGCCACTCCGCCTGCCATGCCCTGTGTAGCCATCGCGCCGCATCGGCCCGCAGCAGGCGGACCGTATAGGGGGATGCGAGCTTTTTCTGTAAGCTGGTAGCGGAGGAGAGTGCGTTGTCGGTGCCGCCCGGCTGGGTGTAAGCGGCTTCCACCGCGGCGGCGTCCGCGTCCGTCATCAGCAGCTCCAGCACCTGCAGGGTGGAATCCCGCACTACTTCTGGCACAGCGTCCGCAATGCCGGACTGTTGGATGCCGGTATCCACAATTTTGCTGGTGTAGTCCGGCAGGGTCAAATCGCCGTATGCCTGCACCAACAGCAGGGCAATAATAACAAGGCAGGCCGCCCAGTGTTTGGCCAGATGTTTGAAAATTTTTGTCATGGCATCTTCTCCTTTTCGGCCAGCAGCTTTTCGTTCTGGCGCTCAATGGCCTGCAGCAGGGTTTCGGCATCCTTTGCAAACTGCTGGCAAAATTCTTCGCCCAGGTCATCCATAATGCAGGTGATGTAATCATTCAGACGGCTTTCGCAGATCAGGCGGGATTTCTCCCCTTTTGGGGTGATGCGCACCAGAGTGCGGCGGCGGTCATTGGGATCGGTCTGGCGCTGGGCCAGGCCATCCTGCTCCAGTGTGCGCAGTCCGCGGGAAATCGCCGGCAGCGGCTGCTTGAAAATCTCCGCCAGGTCCGAAACATACACGGCACCATCCTGGCCGCGCACCTCAATGGCGTGGTTCAGCCCTTCCAGAATGCCAAGATGCAGCTTGGGGGCGTTGGCAAGGCTTAAAGACGCCCCGCGGCGCACAGACTTTTTCAGCCGGTCAAGATAGCGCATCACGGCTTTGCTGCGCGGGTCACCAATAGGTCCTTCCATAAAGGTTCTCCTTTCTGTTGCTATATGTAAATAGTTGGCATATGTTAAGCATATGGAAACAGTATAGCCCCGCAGCCGAAAAAATGCAACGGCTGCGGGGCTGTGTTTTAAATTTGTTTACAAACTACTTATAAATTAAAGTCACCGGTAAACAGCTGCACCCAATAGGGGTGGCCATCCACCATAGTGTAGCCAACGCCGATGCAGTCATAGTTTTCGTTCAGGATGTTGGCGCGGTGGCCGGAGCTGTTCATCCAGTCGTTCATCACGATCTCCGGGGTTCTCTGGCCCATGGCAATGTTTTCGCCGGCATAGCCATAGTCAATGCCCAGGTGCCACAAAATGGTAAAGCATTCAGAACCGTCGGGGCGGGTGTGGCTGTATCGCTGGGAAAGCTCCTTGGCGCGGGCTGCTGCGGCAACCATCAGACGGTCGTCCTTGACCAGGGGCTGCAATCCGCGGGAGGTGCGCTCCTGGTTGACCAGCTCGATCACGCGGTCTGCCATGGCTTCCTCGCTGGTCGTAATGCTGGCCTGCATCACGCCGGTATCAACATCAAAAAGGTACAGATTGCCGTCGATCGTCACAATGCCTTTGGCCATGGTGCCGTACACCTGGTCAAAGTAATAGGTGCCGTCATTGTTGGTATCCCAGCCTTTTACCATGTGGCCGTTGGCATCATACCGCACCCACTTGCCGGTGCCGTCTGCGTTTTCGGCCCAGTCGCCGGCTTCGGATTCCTGGTATACATCCTTGCTGACGGTTTTAGCACCCTGCTGCACGTTATCCAGCCAGTACCAGGCACCGGAGGCCGGATCATAGATTTCTTTGCCGCGGTAGGCTGCATTATTGGGATCATAACCCTGGCGCTTGCCAGCCTCATACCAGTAATCTTTGCCGTCCATGCTGTGCCACATCAGGTTGCAGCCAATGCCGGTGTTGGTATCAAAGCTGCAGGGCAGGTTGTCCACCACAATATCGCCCTTGGCCATGGCACCGGTGATCAGGTCAAAGTAATAGGTGCCGTCATCGTTGGTATCCCAACCTTTAATCATATGGCCGTTTGCATCGTAGCGCACCCATTTGCCGCCGTTGGATTCCTGGTAAACATCCTTGCTGACGGCTTTTGCGCCGCCCTGGTTGGCGTCCAGCCAGTACCAGGCGTCGGAATCGGGGTCATAGATTTCCTTGCCGCGGCCAGTGGTGCCCTGCTTTACGCCGTTTTCGTACCAGTAGTCCTTGCCGTTCACGGTTTTCCAACCGGTATAGCCGCTGGCAGGGGTTGCGGTGGGGACTGGGATACCCCTTGTCTTGATATACTGGCGCACATCCTGGTGGTATTCCTGCTGGCTTACGGCATAATAAATGCCATCCCACTGGGCCGCAATGCCGATGCTTTGGAGACTTTCCTTCTTTTTCTCGGTCACTTCATGGCTGGCCGGATCCAGTTCATATTGTTTGATCCAGCTGCTCTGCTCGCACGCTTGTTTGTCCGTGGCGACCAGCAGCGTTCCGTCCAGCGCAATACTGCCGGCAACCACACCCGAATCATTTTCAAGCGCCAGGTTGGAATCACAGTCGCCCAGGTCATCACGCCAGAAAAGGCGTTCGCCGGACGCATAGTACCAGTCGCCCCCGCACGGGAAGATTGCACTCTTTTTGTCTTTCCACCAGGTGTTTTCATAGGTATCGTCCGTGGCCAGGTTCACGATGTTCTGCGTGCCAAGATTTTCCAGGTCAAAGGCAACGCTGTCATCGCCGTCATCGTTATGGTTGGTGTTCATCTCCTCTGTGGTACACAGCAGGTGTTTATGCATGCAATATCCCAGCTGATCCGAACCGTCCACCGGGTCATCCCAGGTGCAGTCCACCTGGTACCAGTTCCCGTCCAGCTCGACCATGTTCCACGCATGGCCGATATCTTTACTGGTTACCAGCACACCAGTGATACCCAGCTTGCGCAGGGTAAGGGTATACGTTTTGGCGTAACCGTCACAGACGGCAGTCCCTTCCAGCAGGGCGCCGCGCAGGTTGTGGTCGTCCTGCACACCATCACTAAGGTGTTCCCGGTCATAGGCAATGTTCTGCACCAGCCATTCATGCACATAGAACACCTTTTCCAGATCCGTCTGGCACAGGGTGTTGGCCTGGTCCACCAGCTGGTCCAGCTTTACCTGCATGGCGGCAACATCCTGCGCCGTGCAGTATTCAAGGCCAATTGCCACCGCCAGCCCGGTATCTCTGCTATAATAGCAGGACAATTTACTGATGGCCTCGCCGCCTTCCACACGCGCATTCAGGTCAGCCAGGGTGGAAAGCACCAGATCTTTATCCAAGTTCAGGTCTTTGATATTTACTTTCTCTGCTGTTTCCGTATGGTTCTTTACGGCATTGGCCACGCGCTCCACCATGGTCTGCGCTGCCTGAATGTTGTTGTCATCCTCCGCCAGCGTTGCCGGCTGCGCAGCCAGTGCTTCACGGGCAGCTATGATGTTTTCCAGCGTGCCTTCCACTTCCACCACGCTGCTGTCCGCCGTTTCCGGGGTCTGGGCCCAAACCGGAAGCGCAGTGGTGCCCATCATGGCCGCCGCCAAAACAAGGGCCAAAATCCGTTTATCTTTTTTCATTTTTTTCCTCCCTGGAATACAGCCAAAAAAACGTTTTTGCCGCTGTATATCCTAATTTTAAATTTTACTCGAAACAGAGGAGAAATACAATGCCAGACGCACCAACATCCTGCACAGAAAAAGTTTTCAGACTTTACATTTTTTAACAAAAAGGCTATCTTTTCGCGTGCAAAGTGGTGTATAATGATACAAAATATGGGGGGTGTGTGTCCATTTTGGCACACCCCGGAGGCAGCGTGGGCGGAACGGTGTATCCGGCACGTTTCCACTGCCCGAACAACCGCCACCTGCCCTTGCCCCCACCTGCAGCTGGTGGACAAAAGGAGGATGACTTTTTGATGGAACACAACATTCCCGAACTGGTTGCCCAGCTCACGCTGGAAGAAAAGGCCGGGCTTTGCTCCGGCGCGGATTTCTGGCACACCAAAACCGTGGAACGCCTGGGCATTCCCCCCCTGATGGTCTCGGACGGCCCGCACGGCCTGCGCACCCAGGACCCGGAACAGGACGACCCCAACACAGCCGCAAGGCGGTCTGCTTCCCCGCCGGGTGCTCCGTTGCCGCCAGCTTTGACCCCGACCTGGCCCGCCGGGAGGGTGCGGCCATCGGGCGGGAAGCCCGCGCGTTCGGCGTTGGCGTTGTGCTGGGGCCTGCCGTAAACATCAAGCGCAGCCCGCTGTGCGGCCGCAACTTTGAATATTACTCCGAAGACCCGGTGCTGGCCGGGGAGCTGGCCACCGGGTACATCAACGGCGTACAGAGCCAGGGGGTTGGTACCTCCATCAAGCATTTTGCCGCCAACAGCCAGGAGTACCGCCGCATGAGCGCATCGTCCGACATGACGGAGCGTACGCTGCGCGAAATTTACCTGCCTGCATTTTGAAAACCGCCCGTCCAAGACAAATCCCCAGCCCGTGGAGCGGTGATGTGCAGCTACAACCGCGTGAACGATGTATTTGCCAGCGAAAGCCGCATGCTGCTGACCGATATCCTGCGCACCGAGTGGAACTTTAAGGGCTTTGTGATGTCCGACTGGGGCGCTGTAGCTGACCGTGTAAAGGGTGTTGCGGCTGGGCTTGACCTGGAAATGCCCGGTTCCGGCGGTGTCAATGACGCCAAGATCGTGGCCGCCGTTAAAGCCGGCACCTTGAGCGAAGCCGCGCTGGACAAGGCTGTGATCCGCATTTTGAACATTGTGTTCCGCGCGGCGGACGAAGCTGCCGCCCCGGCCCCGGAGCTGGACCTGAAAGGCGACCACACCATCGCCGCAGAGCTGGCCAAGGAATGCGCCGTGCTTTTGCAGAACCGCGGTGTGCTGCCGCTGAAAAAAGGGCAGCAAGGTAGTATACATCGGCGGCTTTGCCAAACGCCGCGCTATCAGGGCGGCGGCTCCAGCCACATCAACACCATCAGGGTGGACAGCGCGCTGGAAATGGCCGAAAGCCATGGCCGCCGGGTGAGCTATGTGGAGGGCTTCCCCGCTGATCTGGACCAGCGGGAGGAGGAAGAGTTCCTGCGCGCGGTTTCCGCCGCAGCGGAAGCTGACGCGGCGGTGATCTTTGCGGGCCTGCCGGAATCTTTTGAAAGCGAAGGCTTTGACCGCAGCCATATGCGCCTGCCGGAAAGCCAGAACAACCTGATTGCCCGCGTGGCCGCCGTGCAGAAAAACACTGTTGTGGTGCTGCACACCGGTTCCCCGGTGGAATGCCCCTGGGCCAACGATGTGAACGCCGTGCTGTGCATGTATCTGGGCGGCGAAGGTGTTGGCGCTGCGGCGGACGCCCTGCTGTGGGGCGATGCCAACCCCAGCGGCCGCCTGCCGGAAACCTGGCCCCTGCGGCTGGAAGATACCCCGTGTTATCTCGACTTCCCCGGTGACGGCCGCCATGTGGAATACCGCGAGGGCGTGTATGTCGGCTACCGCTGGTACGATGCCCGCAAGATGCCGGTGCTGTGGCCGTTTGGGCACGGGCTTTCCTACACAGGGTTTGTGTACCGCAATGCCCAGCTGACGGCGGACGAGTTTGCCGAGGGCGACAGCGTGCGGGTACGGGTGAGCGTGAAGAATGTTGGCATGATGCCCGGCAAGGAAGTTGTGCAGCTGTATGTAGCAGACTGCACCGGCACCACCGGCCGCCCGCCCAAGGAGCTGCGCAAGTTCGTGAAGGTCAAGCTGGAACCTGGCGAGGAAAAGCAGGTAGAGTTCACCCTGACCGCGCAGGATTTGAGCTACTATGACGAAACGCTGGGCAGCTGGTACGCCGCCCCAGGCGAGTACAAGATTTTGCTGGGCCATTCCAGCCGGGATATCCACGCAACGCTCAGCGTGCGGTTCAGCACCCCGCGCCGCCGCCCGTTCGTGATTGACGAAAACACCACCATCGGCGAGCTTTCCAAGGATGACCGCACGGCTGCCATCATCCAGCAGGTGCTGGCACAGGCGGGCAATGCCCTGACCGGCGGCAACGCAGGCGGCAGCGAGATTGCCAGCAGTGAAGCCGTAGCTCAGATGCTGGATTCCATGCCGCTGCGCGGCATCGTGAACTTTGGCGGTCCCGCTGCAGCCGGGATGATCACCCCGCTGCTGGAAATACTGCGCGCCGCTATCCAGTGATTTGGGCCTTGGCGTAATCAAGGCATCCCCGAACCCCGCAAAAGAGAGTTGAAATGTTCCGATCAACACATTTATAAGGCAACACCGCACAATTCCCGCCTTGCGGCTTAAGCACCGCTCCGGCAGCTGCGGCACGGCATCTGCGTTGCCAAAATGCTCGATAATGTCGGGTTGCGGTACCCGCATCGTGCTTCGGGGGCAAAAGCCCCTCGCACTCTGCGACCGCTGCCCCTGCTTCGGTTCGCTGTTTCCGCCACTGGCGGCGCTCACCTTTGCAGCATCCAGTATTATCTGCGCTTTTGGCTTGGCATCTGCCGCACCTCGCTCGCCGTATCGGCACTTAGAATTATGCGGTATTGCCCTAAAATAACCGCCCGTGCGCTCCCCATAAACGGAACGCACGGGCGTTGGTTTTTCTCTTATTTTGCTTATCGCTTAATAGGCCATGATGTCCTTTACACTGCCGGACATGGAGAACAGCTTGGCGGACAGGTGGTCCAGGTAGATAATACCCAGCTTCAGGCCGGTTTCCTCGTTGTACATATCGGCCAGCTGCGGCATAATCTTGAATGCGGCGGCCTGTGCTTCGGGGGTATTGTCAAAGTTGGCAGTACCCTGCACGCGTAAAAACTCGCCCTTTTCGTTGCAGGCGCAGATTTCCAGGTTGGTGTTGTCCAACAGCTGCTTGTATGCGGCTTTGTGCTTGCCGATGCCCAGGCACAGGTGGTCCTTGTACCACATGGCAAAGCCCAGCGGGCGCACGCGCGGCAGATAGCCATCCACCGTGGCAAGATAAAAGGTCGGGTTGTCCTTCAAAAACTGCATAATTTCTTCGCTTGGGGTCATCGTTGCTCCTCCAATCATCCGCGTGTTATCAGGTTCGGCTGCGGGGCAGCCGGGTAATTATTACAGGGTTTTCAGTGCGGCCACAATGCGGGCGGCTGCTTCCTTGGTCTTGGCGGCATCGCCAAATGCGGTCAGGCGGAAATACCCCTTGCCGCACTCGCCAAAGCCCTCGCCGGGGGTGCCAACAACATTGGCGGTCTCCAGCAGCCAGTCAAAAAACTCCCAGCTGCCCATGTTGTTGGGGCAGCGCAGCCAGATGTAGGGGCTGTTCTTGCCGCCGCAGTACCACACACCGGCTTCGTCCAGTGCTGCTGCAATCACGGCAGCGTTCTGGCGGTAGTAGTCCAGGTTGTGCTGGATCTCTTTCATGCCTTCCTCGGTGAACACGGCTTCGGCGCCGCGCTGCACCACATAGGCAACGCCGTTGAACTTGGTGGTCTGGCGGCGCAGCCACATCTTGTTCAGGCTCTGGCCGTCAGAGACAATGGCCTGCGGCACAACGGTGTAGCCGCAGCGGGTGCCGGTGAAGCCTGCGATCTTGGAGAAGCTGCAAACCTCAACGGCGCAATCCTTAGCGCCCTCAACCTCATAAATGCTGCGGGCCAGACCCGGTTCGCTGACAAAGCATTCATAGGCGGCGTCAAACAGGATCAGGGCGTTGTTGGCCTTGGCCCAGCGCACCCACTCTTTCAGCTGGTCCACGGTGTAGGTGGCGCCGGTGGGGTTGTTGGGGCTGCACAGGTACACAATGTCGGCATGAACATTGTCATCCGGCATCGGCAAAAAGTTATTCTCGGCGCTGGCGGACATGTACAGGATCTTGCGCCCGGCCATCACGTTGTCATCCACATAAACGGGGTAAACGGGGTCCGGAACCAGCACGGTATTGTCCACATCAAACAGATCCAGCAGGTTGCCCAGGTCGCTCTTGGCGCCGTCGGATACAAAGATTTCGGCCATGTCCAGCTCCACGCCGTGGCCGGCATAGTATTTCTGGATAGCGGAACGCAGGAATTCATAGCCCTGCTCGCTGGGGATATAGCCGTGGAAAGTCTCTTTCTTGCCCTGCTCCTCAACGGCTTTCAGCATGGCGTCGGTCACGCTTTTGGCCAGCGGCAGCGTTACGTCGCCAATGCCCAGGCGGATGATATCCTTATCCGGGTTGGCTTTCTGGTAAGCAGCAACCTTGTGCGCAATGGTGCTGAAAAGATAGCTTTCGTTCAGCTCGGAATAATGCTTGTTCAGTTTCATCTTTCGCTCCCTCTGCATTTTAACATGATACTGTAGCGGTTAGGAATCCTAAATGATATGTCTGTATGGTATCATAAAACGCCGCCACATTCAAGAAAAACCGCGAAAATCTACCCCTTATGATAAACAGTATTTTCGCCAGATTTCTTTAATTTTATATGGCTTCATATGGTTCAGTGTGTTACCGTCAACCTCGCCATACCTCCAATTTCTAATTCCTCATTCCTAATTTCTAATTTGAGAAAACTCCTAACGCCTACTTCCTAACTCCTAACGAACTTTACACTTCTACGCAACCCACAAATGCCGTCTCCGCCGGGCCGGTCATCAGGATGTTGTTATCCGCTGTGATGGTGATGGAAAGGATGCCGCCCAGCAGGTGTACATCCACCGGAACATTGCGGGGGCACACGCCGCGCAACACCAAAGCGGCCACCGTGGCGCAGGAGCCGGTGCCGCAGGCGAACGTCTCGCCGCTGCCGCGCTCCCAAACCCGCATCACCACACTGGTGGGGCTTTCGATATAAACAAACTCGGTGTTGACCCCTTCGGGGAATGCTGGGTGGTGCTCAAACTCCGGGCCGATGGCAGCCAGCGCATGGCCGGTAGGCAAGGTGTCGCAATCAGGCCATTCAATGATGCAGTGCGGGTTGCCGGCGCTGATGCAGGCAGTGTCCCAGGTTTTGCCCGCTGCCGTCAGCGGAGCGTGAACCAGCGGCCCGGCCCCCAACCCAACGGCGGGCAGGGTGTCCGCCATGGCGGAAAAATGCCCCATCTCGGCCTGCCACAGCCCTTCGCCTTTGCGGTGCAACGTTTTACGGCCCGCCATCAGGGTGTCGATCTCGATCACATCCTTCGGCACGCCGTGCGTGTACAAAAACTGCGCCACACAGCGCACCCCGTTGCCGCACATTTTACCCTCGGAGCCATCCGCGTTGAACATCCGCATGGTGGCGTCGCCGTCCGCCGTCAGCGGCGGGCAGATGCAGATAATGCCGTCCGCCCCAATGGAAAAATGCCGGCGGGAAAGTTTTTGGCTCCAGACGGCAATCTCCGCAGGCAGGCCGGTTTCGCGGCAGTCAAGATAGATATAATCGTTGCCGCAGCCGTGCATTTTGGTAAAGTGCAGTTGCATAAAGTGCCTCCTTGTTGTGCGGTGTGGAAAGAATCAAATAAAAGAATAAAGAATAATGGTTGTGTGATGCCCATGGCGTCACATTTTAATCAGGCCAACCACTCAGGCAAAAGCATTCTAGCCAGAGCAGCCCGCCTGTTTTATTCGCGCCGCGGGCGGCGCACCAACATGATTCTTTATTCATTATTATTCATTGGCAACACCGCACAATTCCCGCCTGACGGCTTAAGCACCGCTCCGGCGGCTGCGGCACGGCATCTGCGTTGCCAAAATGCTCGATAATACACAAAGTATTATCTGCGCTTTTGGCTTAGCATCTGCCGCACCTCGCTCGCCGTATCGGCACT
>ENA-OQDT01002167-OQDT01002167.1-human-gut-metagenome-genome-assembly--contig:-NODE-2167-length-10356-cov-3.803891_pt1 | contig 10356 bp, 9 predicted proteins | sample MGYA00242786_ERZ504617 | MGnify/ENA primary metagenome ERZ504617 (study PRJEB26092, sample SAMD00036337) | human gut metagenome | host: Homo sapiens | study: EMG produced TPA metagenomics assembly of... | reverse complement strand
CCCCAAGCTCACTAATGATTCTTAGAGCAGTGTTTTCGCCGATGCCTGGAATGCTTGTGAGGATCTCCAGATCCCGTTTAGGAGCCAGCTTACTATCATATACAGAAAAAGTGAGGACACAACCTATGAAAGACGTGGGTAAAAGGGAGAGCAGCCGGGCGATTTCTGTCATTATTCCTGCTTACAATATCGAGAAATATATAGATCAGTGTCTGGACAGTCTTCAGGCTCAGACATTTGATGATTTTGAAGTGATCTGTGTAGATGATGGATCGGATGATCGGACACGTGAAAGAATTCGAGAACATATAAAGAAAGATCAGAGGATCAGACTGATAGAGATGCCACATTGCGGCCTGGCAGGAGCTATGCGAAATACAGGAATCGAAAACGCAGATGGAAAGTATTGCCTGTTTCTGGATGGAGATGACTTCTTTGAGCCGGATATGCTGAAAAAGAGTTACGAAAAAGCAGAAGAAGATGATGCCGATATCTGTCTTTTTGATGCGCGGCTGTATAATGAAAAAACAAAAGTCTATAAAGAAATTGATTATATTATACAGAAAGAGTATCTCCCCGCGGAAATTCCATTTGAGGGCAGAAAAATGCCATATACTCTGAACATCACGACAGGTTGTCCCTGGAGTAAACTGATCCGCAAAGATCTGATCGATGAATATCAGTTACGCTTCATGCTGCTTCCACGCAGCAATGATATTTACTTTATATTTATGGCAATGGCACTGGCGAAGCGTATTACAGTAGTGCCAGAGGTCTTTGTGAATTACAGACAGTCGGGAGAAAGCCTTCAGGCAAACAATGCAAAATCTCCCTGGAACTGGTATGAGGCAGTGAAATCAATAAGAAATGAACTGGAGAAACAGGGAATTTACAAAGATCTGGAGTGCAGTTTTCGTAATATGGCGTTTGGCATAGCAATTTATAATCTGTGCTCCCTGAAAAGCGCGGAAACATATTGTGAAGTATATGAGGGACTTCGTAATAAGGTGTTTCAGGAATTTGACCTGAAAAATTTTTCGAAGGAAGAATGCTATTCCTACAACAAAAAGAAATATGAGATTTATGAAAATATTCTGAAATACGATGTGCAGCAGTATCTGTTTGAAGAAATAAAGAAACTCAAACAGGAAAAATCTTATTGGGTAAAGCGTGCCAAAAATGCAGAAAAAAAGGAAAATATGCATATTACCCAAAAAGCCGGAAAGGCATTGCGCAAGGTTGGCAAAATATTTCGAATGTCCGAATAGCAAAACTGAACAGAGAATAGTAACTTGCGAACAGAATAAGTCTGTGTTATAGTGCAGCTGATTAAAATAACAGATTGAGGATTGTTAAAATGAATATAAAAAATAATGAAAACCCATTAGTGTCAGTAATCGTTCCGATTTGTAACGTAGAACCGTATATCCACAGATGTTTGGACAGTATTATCGGTCAGACACTCAAAAATATTGAAATTATATGCGTCGAAGACCACTCTGATGACCGTTCAGCAGAAATTCTGAAGGAGTATGCGGACAGGGATAACCGTATCAAGGCAATCTTCCATGAGACAAATCTCAGTACTTCCCAGGCAAGAAAAGATGGTGTGGCTGTTTCTTGTGGAAAGTATATTATGTTTGTAGATGGTGATGATGAGCTTTGCCCGGATGCCTGTCAGATCGCCTCAGAGACAATTGAGAAATATGGTACAGATATGGTACAGTTTGACACAGAAGTAGTAAACTGTGCAGGGGGTTCAGAAGAGCGTATTCAGATGAATCAGAGATTTCTGTTTCCATGTCTGGAGGAGATCCGCGCGGAGAATCTGATCTTTTCCTGCTGGAAAGAAAAGAAAGTGGGATTCAGCCTGTGGAATAAAATCTTTAATGGTGAAATATGCCGCCAGGCATTTGCCGATGTAGAAGATGGCTTTTATCCAAAGGCACAGGATCTGTATGCATTTTTCCTGATTGCGTATTATTCCAGGAGCTATATGGGAATTGAAAATCGTCTGTACAGATATATGTTTGGTATAGGTGTGACCGGAAGTGATTATATTTCTATTCCGAAGTTTGATGTTATGATGACTGAGAAGCAGATCTGGGAATGCCTGGTACGTTTTATTGACAAAAAACAGGAACAGGAGAAGTATAAGGAGATCCTGGATGGGATTTATCAGCATTTTCTGGCAGACTGTGTCAGCCGCTGGCAGAATAATCTGCAGACAGAAAATATTTCCGAAGGCTTTGATCATCTGGTGGATACCTGGGGACTGGAAGATGTCATTTCAAAATTAGCAGAAAGAAACTGGCACAAATCTGTTGAACTGGCAGAAAAGATGGTGGATGTAGACTACTTCAAAACTACCAGAAACAAGGGCAACGAGATTAAAACGATTGGAATTTACTATCGTTCTATTAAAAACGGCGGTGCACAGCGAGTAGTTGCAGTTCTGGCAAATGAATGGGCCAAAATGCGTGATGCCAAAGGAGATCCTGTTTATAAAGTAGTGCTGGTGACAGATGAAGAAACAGAAGACGGTGAGGGAATCCCGGAGTATGAACTGGATTACGCAGTTGTCAGAGAATATATTCCGTCATCAGAGACAGCAGTTCGCGAACATTATAAAGAGCGATACCATGCATGGAGCACAATTATCGAGAAACATAAGATTGATCTGATGGTTACAGGAATGTGGGTAGCACCATGTACAATGTGGGATATGCTCAGCATTAAGGGACAGCCGTCAAAACCAGGATTTATAATTCATGCACACAGTTTTACCAGTGTTCCTTTTGGTTTTGTGTCAGATAAATTTGCAGAACTGATGTATGATTATCAGATCTGTGACGGTGTTGTTGTACTGTCAGAAGTGGATGAGAAGTATGTAAAATGCTTCAATCCTCATGTGACATATATTTCGAATCCAATCACTTTTTCTACAGGCAATATGAAAGAAGTCAAAAAAGAAGAGAATAATATTCTGTGGCTTGGCAGGATTGCAAAGGAGAAGCAGCCTCTGGATGTAGTCTATGCCATGGAACATATAGTGAAAGAATTTCCGGATATCAGGCTCCATATGGTAGGTGATGGAGATGAGAAACTGACAGAAATGCTGAAGAATCTGATCTGCCAGCTGGGACTTCAGGATAATGTCATACTGGAAGGATTCACATCAGAAGTAGAGAAATACTACGAAAAAGCACAGCTTCTGATGTATACATCAGAATATGAGGGCTTTCCGATGGTATTCTGTGAGGCGTTATCTCATGGGACACCGATCGTTACCTATGATATGCCATGGCTTACATTTATAAGAGATGGACGCGGAATCGTTACCAGCAGACAGAAACGTCCGGATCTTCTGGCACAGAAAGTCACAGAACTTCTCCGGAATTCAGAAGAATGCAGACGGCTTGCTGAGGAAGGAAAGCAGCACATCAAAGAACTGGAGGCCGTGGACATTGGTCAGACATGGAAACAGTTTTTTGATACTTTATATGAAGAAAAAGAAATAGATGAAGACAGCGTAGACAATGTTATTTTCCGTTTCCTTACCAGCTATGCCTATAAGGGAAAGCAGGGCAGGATCAAAAATATGGAAGGTCAGATTACACGTCTGAAAGAACAAAAAACACGAGAGGTTAAAGCAGCACAGAGAAAGGTCAAAAATTCAGAAACTTTTAAAGTGGGTAAGACAATCCTTTATGTCCCAAGAAAAATGAAAAAGTTTCTTAAACGACTTTCGAAATAAGTAGGAGGCAGCTGAAAATGAGTAAAAAAATACTGAAAAAGATTATTCCTGCGACGTTTGACAAGGTAGAAAAAGATAACCGAAAAATTGCGAAGCAGCTGGAAAAGACATTTGATAATCATATCGACAGGAGTCTGAAGGAACAGCAGAAAACAAACAAAGCAGAAATCCGCAAAGCAGAAAACAATATAGTTGCACTGATTCGTGAATGTATTACCAGAGTCAGGGATGTGATCTGGAAACTGGATCATAATTTTCCAAAAATCCATAAGGAATTGAGCCAGATTTCAGATCAGCTGGAGCAGGTTCCAAAGAAATATGAATATAACAACAATTATGAACGAAAAGTTATTACTTCCTTTTATGAAATGTATGAGAGACCAGATTTTAAGGAGAAATTTCTGAATTTAATAGAGGGTCTGGATCCGGAAGATGTAGAAGAAATTGTCAAAATTCTGCAGAGACAGAGACTGGTCAAAGACACTATGGGGCAGAAAGTTGACCTTTTCAGCGAGGAAGAGCAGAAACAGATTCTGGAAATGGACAGGGAACTGAAGCAGCAGATCTTTCGTGTAGCGGATGATATGTACTGCTACAAACACTATTTTCTTCCGATTCGACATTTTGAGGCGAGTGTGTTTATTTATAAACATGGAATTGACTGCATCGAGCATCCGGAATCCATTCAGAATAAAGATATTCTGGACGTAGGAGGATATATCGGAGATTCTATACTGATATTGAAGCCGTTAACCCAGAGGAGAGTTTACAGTTTTGAAGCTACGGAAAAGAACTTCACACTGATGAAAGAGACAATCAAGCTTAATCATCTGGAGAACGTTATTCCTGAACATATGGCACTGGGAAGAGAAAAGGGAAGCATGGAGATGAAACTGGCAGGTCCATCCAGCGCATTTCATGAAAATGGTGTTGCGACAGTAACCGGAACAGAAACGGTACAGGTAGATACACTGGATGCTTATATGGAAGGAACAGATATTGAAGTCGGCCTTATAAAAGTAGATATTGAGGGGGCGGAACAGGATTTCCTTGCAGGCGCAAGAAAAACTATCGAGAAACATAAACCAGTTCTGCTGATGAGTATATATCATAATGCAGATGATTTCTTTGATATCAAACCAATTATTGAAAGCTGGAATCTGGGATATAAGTTCAGGATTCATAAACCGGTGGATTATTCTGTTTCCAGAGAAGTGCTTCTGATCGCAGAAGTCAGATGATGAAAAGTAGAGGGTTGATTTCATGAATAAACATTATGATTATCTGGTAGTCGGTGCAGGGCTTTATGGTGCAGTTTTTGCACATGAGGCCCAAAAAGCAGGGAAATCCGTTCTTGTGATTGACAAGCGTCCGAATATTGCCGGAAATGTATATACAGAAGACATAGAAAAAATTCATGTGCATAAATACGGAGCACATATTTTCCATACCAATAATAAAAAAGTCTGGGATTATATCACTCAGTTTGCGGAATTTAACCGTTTTACAAACAGCCCGGTGGCCAATTATCACGGAGAACTTTATTCACTTCCATTTAATATGTACACATTCAATAAAATGTGGGGCGTGGTAACTCCACAGGAGGCGGAAGCCCGGATCGAAGAACAGAAGCGTGAGGCAGGAATCAAAGAACCGAAGAATCTGGAGGAACAGGCAATCTCTCTGGTAGGAAGAGATATTTTTGAGAAACTGATCAAAGGATATACCGAGAAACAGTGGGGCAGAAGCTGCAGGGAGCTTCCGGCGTTTATCATCAAGAGACTGCCGGTGAGGCTGACTTTTGACAATAACTATTTCAATGCACTGTATCAGGGGATTCCGATGGGCGGTTATACCAGAATGGTTGCAAATATGCTGGATGGCATTGAGGTTCGCCTGGAGGAAGATTATCTTGAAAAGAAAGATGAGTGGGATGCACTTGCGGACAAAGTAATCTATACTGGTCCGATTGATGCGTATTTTGGATATCAGATGGGCTATCTGGAATATCGTTCTGTGCGTTTTGAGACAGAACTTCTTGATAAACCAAATTTCCAGGGGAATGCAGCAGTCAATTATACGGATGTTGAAACTCCGTGGACCAGAATTATTGAGCACAAATGGTTTGAGTTTGGCAAAGATGATGATGGACAGGAAATTCCCAAAACCGTGATCAGCCGTGAATACAGTTCTGAATGGAAACCTGGAGATGAGCCCTATTATCCGGTAAATGATGAGAAAAACGGGGAACTTTACGAGAAGTACAAAAATCTTGCTGAAAAAGAAAAAAAGTGAATTTTTAGGTGGGCGCCTGGGCGAATATAAGTACTATGATATGGACGCAGTAATCGCATCTGCGCTTTCGATGTGTGAAAAAGAACTCTGAAATATGACAAAAATATGAAACTCTGATGAAATTTGTATTGCATCAGAATTGGAAAACTGTTATAGTAAAACTCGGAAACAAGAAAAATTACGATTTGATGAGAAGACATAAGTAAGGAGTTTTTTTATGAGAAAAGCCACGGTAAACAGGTGGAGAGGAATCATCTTTTTGACAGTGTTGTTTGGTTTCCTGCTTCTGGCAGCCAGCAGACCGGTTTCGGCTCAGGCAGCCACTACAGAGAAGTGTAAAGTTGTTTTTGCGAATTCCAATGGCGTAGTTTCTAATGATACATTTCGTAAGTGGGCCAGGACTGTAACTAAGGGGAGTTATATTCAGCTTCCGACAGTAAACCGTTCCGGTTATAAATGCGTATGGGTAGAGAAGAGTGGGACCAAAGAGCTGAAATATGCTACAGGAAGGAATGTGAGAATTACAAAAAACACGAAATTCTGTCTGCGTTATTATAAGCTCTATACGGTAAGATACTATACCATGAATGGAGGCAAAGAATATACCAGCCTGCGGGAACAGGGATATCAGGGTCAGGTGCTGACATTTCCTCTGCATCCGACGGCGACGGGGTATAAGTTCCTCGGATGGAGTACTTCTATAAATGGTAAAACAGTCAAAAAAGAGGGCGACAGTCTGCGTGTTACCGGTAATATGAAGTTTTATATTGTCGGAAAGAAAATTACAGGAGTCAATCTCCGTAAATACGACGGAACGGTATGGAAAATTGTGGATACCAGTTCCGGAAGTGCAACATTTCCGGCAGTAAACCTGAACAGCGCAAATATGTGTCTGGGCTGGTCACGTACCAAGGGAAAAACAACCAATCCTGAATATAAGGCAGGCGATAAAATTCCTACCAGAACAGGAAACTATTATATGGTTGTATTTTTCTCAAAACAGGATCGTGCACCGGCATCAATTATAAAACCTACGAAACATCAGATGGTTTATTTTGTAGGAGATTCCAGAACGGTTGGGCTTCAGCTTGCCCTTGGAAATTCTGCTCCTTCAAATGTAGATTTTGTATGTAAAGGAAATCAGGGACTTGACTGGTTCCGACAGACTGGTTACAGGGAACTGCTCCGGAAACTGTCGAAGCAGTCACGTAAGACAAAGAAAGCGGTTATTATTAATCTCGGTGTAAATGATATGAGTAACATCAATACATATGTTGTTTACATGAGAAAAGTGTCCGAAAATCTCAAACAGAATTATAATTGTGATATGTATTATCTTTCTGTAAATCCGGTGAACAGTGCCATGATTCGAAGCTATGGTGCCGGAACGAGAACAGAAGCACAGGTGGCAGCTTTTAATAAGACAATTTATCAGAAATTATGCAGTGGAAGTGATCGTGCGTTTATTTATATTAATACCTGTACGAACCTTCAGAAATATGGATGGAGCAGCAACCGTTATGATGCAGGAATCTATGATGGACTTCATTATTCGGTTGAAACGACTCTCCGTATTTATGGCTACTGTATCAGGAAGCTGAATGCCTGATCTATTATTGAAATCAGAGAGGAATCTTTATTAATTATGAAACGAGTAATCACATACGGAACTTTCGACCTGCTTCATTATGGGCATATCAATCTTTTGCGTCGTGCCAGACAGCTTGGAGATTATCTGATCGTAGGTCTTTCCACAGATGAGTTCAACTGGAATGAAAAGCAGAAGAAATGTTATTTCTCCTACGAAAAAAGGAAACAGCTTCTGGAGGCAATCCGTTATGTGGATCTTGTAATTCCGGAAGAAAACTGGGAACAGAAACGTTCCGACGTAAAAGAATATCATGTAGATACCTTTGTGATGGGAGATGACTGGAAAGGTAAGTTTGATTTCTTAAAAGATTACTGTGAAGTCGTATATCTTCCAAGAACAGAAGGAATTTCTACAACAAAGATCAAACAGGATCTTGGATTAAACGGAACAACAGCGAATAAATAGCAAGAGTTATGAATTAAGATATAAGAGGAATTTCGTTGACAATAGAGGTTATGAGCGGCTAGAGACGGAATTCTTCTTTTCTGCGTTATCAAACTAAAAAGAATTTAAGATAATGCTATAGATGAAAGGATTAGTTTTTGATGCATTTTATAGAAATTAGCAATAATTTTTAAAAGTGCAAAAAAAGAGATATAAAGTTACCGCAGTTTTAAAATTACTGGTCGTGTTTGCATTGCTTGGATTCTTTTTATCAAATAAGCCAATGTATCATGTGCAGACTGATTTTTACCTGAAACGTATGGGATTTGTATTTTTGGCATGTTTTTGGATGGTATTTGTAACAGTTTGCGACATTCGTTTGAGTCAGAAGGTTGACAGGGCTTTTGTGATCATTCTTGGAGTGATCGCACCAGTTATGGGATGGATCTTGTCAGAATTTTTGATCAATGAAGCAGAGTGTGCATTTCCGCCGACACAGTTCTATCAGAAAGAGCCACTTTGGATCGTTCTAAGTCTTGCAATGATCATTTTGGTGGATCTGCTGATCATATTTTTGACGAACAGCATCAGAGTTGGATCAGTGATCGTACCATTTGTATTGTTTATCTTTGCGGTAGTTGTATGTGTTGTATATGAATTTCGCGGGATTCCGATGATGGCACCAGATATTTTAACAGTACAGACGGCTACTAGCGTGATGGGTAATTATACATTCAAATTGACGTTTGAACAATATAGTGTGATCTTGGTATGGATGGCATTTTTCTTTACATTTTTAAGACTTCATGAGGTAAAGGTTACAGAAAAAAGAGTATTTCACATTGCAGGATTTATTGTTGTTGCATTAGGATGCGGATTGTTCACAAATCAGATCATACTGTCTGATTTTATGGAAGAGCACCAGATCAATATTCGTATGTTCCGTCCAATGGAAAGTTATCAAAAATATGGAGGCGTGCTGACATTTGCAAGAAGTGTCGGGTATGCGGTCGTGAAGAAGCCAGAAGGATATACAACAGCGAAGGTTGATCAGATCATTCAGGAATATGAAAAGAAATCAGCGAATGAACAGCAAAGTACAGCAAAGCAATATCCAAATATCATAACAGTTGTCAATGAAACATTCGCAGATATTAAGGTGCTGGGAGATTTTAAGACGAACGAAGATTATATGCCCTATTTCCATAGTTTGAAGAAGAATTGTGTGACAGGATATACGTATGCATCGATTGTAGGTGGTCAGACAGCGAATACAGAATTTGAATTGTTGACAGGGAATACTCTTGGATTTTTATCAGCTGGAACGACAGCATTTCAGCTTTATATTCATGGGCAGATGCCTTCACTAGTTAGTAATCTAAAGGCAGAAGGATATTCTGGAAATAAAGCGATGCATCCGTTCAATCCGTATAATTATAATCGACCAGCTGTATATAAAGATTTTGGATTTACGGATTTTATTGATAAATTTGACTTTCCTAAGAATGTAAAAAGGGTTAGAGAGTATATTTCTGATGAGGCAAATGTAGATCGCATTATTTCTGAATATGAAAAGAATCGTAAGAAGACAGATCAGCCATTTTTATATGTATAATATGACGATCCAGAATCACAGTCCTTATGATAAGGATGCAGCCAAACTTTAAACAGCCGATCAAGATTGAAAGCAGCAAATATGATGCTGAGGCCAACAGATATCTAAATCTGATCAAATATTCAGATGACAGTTTAAAACAGCTGACAAGTTATTTTGAAAAATGTAAAGAGCCAACGATCATTTTATTTTTAGGAGATCATCAGCCAAGATTGACAGATGAATTTATGAATAAGATCACAAACGGTCAATATCAGACTTGGAGCAGCGAACAGATGATGGAAGCGTTATCAGGTACCATTCGTGATCTGGGCCAATTATGACATTAAAGGACAGCATATAGAGAAGACAAGCATGAACTATATCCAAAGTATCCTGACCCAGACAGCTGGAGTAAAGATGACAGGATATCAGAGATTTTTAAATGAGGTCCGAAAAGAAGTTCCAACGATCACATCGCAGGGATATTGGGGAAAGAATGGAAAATTTTATCAGATTAATGATAAAGGATCACCATATTATGGTATAATACAGAAGTATCGTATGATTCAGTACAATATGATGTTTGATAAGAAGAATCGCAGAGATTCATTCTTTGAAGTAAGTAAATAGGAGTGCACGTATGAAGCAACTGATTAAGAATATTACGATTCA
>ENA-OQDT01002166-OQDT01002166.1-human-gut-metagenome-genome-assembly--contig:-NODE-2166-length-10365-cov-4.492772_pt1 | contig 10365 bp, 8 predicted proteins | sample MGYA00242786_ERZ504617 | MGnify/ENA primary metagenome ERZ504617 (study PRJEB26092, sample SAMD00036337) | human gut metagenome | host: Homo sapiens | study: EMG produced TPA metagenomics assembly of... | reverse complement strand
GATAGTCATCAATTTGATGAGGATGTTCATTGCAGGTCCGGAAGTATCTTTGAACGGATCGCCTACGGTGTCGCCGGTAACAGCTGCTTTGTGAGCTTCACTGCCTTTACCGCCATGAACACCGGATTCGATGTATTTTTTAGCATTATCCCAGGCACCGCCTGCGTTAGCCATCAAAATAGCTACCAGCACGCCGGCTGCCAAAGAGCCGCCAATCATACCACCCAATGCTTCAGTACCAAAGAGGAAACCGATCAGCAGCGGAGCAACGATTGCCAGAACGCCCGGCAGAATCATTTCGTGCAAGGCAGCAGCAGTAGAGATATCTACGCATTTACGATAGTCAGCTTTAGCTTTGCCTTCCAGCAAACCAGGGATCTCACGGAATTGACGACGAACTTCTTCGATCATTTCGTAAGCGGCTTTACCAACAGATTCCATGGTCATAGCGCCAAAAACGAACGGCAGAGTTGCGCCGATGAACAGGCCAACCAAAGTTACAGGGTTGAGCAAGTCAATGGTAGTGAGGTTAACGGTATGCGCATAAGCAGAGAACAGAGCCAGTGCAGTAAGTGCAGCAGAACCGATAGCAAAGCCTTTGCCGATAGCAGCAGTAGTGTTGCCAACTGAGTCAAGTTTATCAGTGATTTCACGAACTTCAGGAGGAAGCTCGGACATTTCAGCAATACCGCCGGCATTGTCGGCGATCGGGCCGTAAGCGTCAACAGCAACGGTCAAACCGGTGGTGGAGAGCATACCTACAGCAGCCAGAGAGATACCGAACAGTCCCATGCCGCCGTTAGTAGCGCCGCCCATTACAAAGAAGGATACGATTACGCCGATGCAGATGAAAAGCATAGGCCAGAAAGTAGAATACATACCAACTGCCAAACCGGCAATAATAGTAGTTGCCGGACCGGTTTCGGATTGTTGAGCGATTTTCTTAACACTCCCGAAATCAGCAGAGGTATAGATCTCGGTGATCTTGCCAATGATCATACCAACAAGCAGACCTGCTGCAATAGCCCAGAATGCATCCAGAGAACCAAACAGGCTGTTAGAAAGATAAGCAGCAGCAGCGATAACGATAGCACCGCCGATGTAAGTACCGCTGTTCAGTGCAGCCTGAGGGTTTTGAGATTTGCTGGAACGGGCAAACATAACACCGATGATAGAAGCAAGGATACCGGCAACAGCCAGCATGAAAACAAATTCGACACCTTCACCGCCGGGATATGCAACTGCACCCAGAGTCAAGGCGGAGATAATTGCGCCTACATAGGATTCAAACAAGTCGGCACCCATACCGGCAACGTCGCCTACGTTATCGCCTACGTTATCAGCAATAGTAGCAGGGTTACGCGGATCGTCTTCCGGGATACCGGCTTCAACTTTACCAACAAGGTCAGCACCAACGTCAGCAGCTTTAGTATAAATACCGCCGCCAACACGGGCAAACAATGCGATCGAGCTTGCGCCCAGACCAAAACCGGTAACAATATCAATGTTACGGTCAAAAACAAAATAAGCTACAGACAGGCCGGCAATGCCAAGGCCTACAACACCCAGGCCCATTACAGCGCCGCCGGAGAAAGCGATTTTCAGAGCTTCGCTCATGCCATGACGGGCAGCTTCAGCTGTACGAACGTTAGCTTTAGTAGCCACGTTCATGCCCAGATAACCTGCGCAGATGGAGAATACAGCACCGCCGATAAAGCAGAGCGCAGTGCTTACGGATAAGAATGTAGCAATAATTGCAGCAACAACAACGATGAAGATAGCAAGATATTTGTATTCTCTGTACAGAAATGCCATTGCACCTTCATGGATATAGCCAGCGATCTCCTTCATACGGGCAGTACCGGCATTAGCAGCGCTGATAGCGTTACTGAGCATTACTGCCACGCCGAGGGCAACAAGACCGACGACTATGGATAAAATTAAATAAGTACTCAAAACATTGATCCCCTTTCTGTTTCTTTTGAGTTTTTAAAAATTAAGAACGCAGAGCGTTCTTTTTAACCAAATTAACCGTTGATTTTTGCCAGAGCAAGCGTGATGATACCAAAAGCAGTACCCAAACCAATCGTAACTTTAGCCATTAAAGTATCAACATCATTACCCTTGCCGAAGAAGGCACCACCACCGCCTCCGCCGAACGCATCTGACAAGCCTGAGCCCTTCCCGGACTGCATTAACACAGACGCTATCAAGGCGATACAGACGATTACGTCTAATACCATTAAGACAGTTGCAATCACAAAGCTTACCTCCTCTTTTACTTAGTACCTAACTATTCTATCATAATGTTATACAGCTTACAACGGTAAAATATAAAAAATTGTACAAAATTTAGTAAAAAGCAGGGCAAATACGCGTCCGGTATCTGCCCTGCTTCAAAATAACCGTTACTCCGATTATTTATTAATGTTGTAAAATACAGCTTTGCCTTTATACTTGGCAGCGCCGCCGAGGTCTTCCTCGATACGGAGCAGCTGGTTGTATTTGGCCACGCGGTCAGTACGTGCCGGAGCACCTGTTTTGATCTGTCCGGCATTGACAGCAACGGCAATATCTGCCAATGTAGTATCTTCGGTTTCACCGCTGCGATGCGAAATAATACAGGTATAGCCTGCCCGTTTAGCAGTTTCAATAGCATTGAAGGTCTCTGTCAAAGTACCGATCTGATTGACTTTGATCAAAATAGCGTTAGCAGTATCATTTTTGATACCTTCAAGCAAACGTTCTTCATTGGTAACAAACAGATCGTCGCCAACCAGCTGAACTTTAGTGCCTAATTTCTTCGTAAGCGCTTTCCAGCCCTTCCAGTCGTCTTCCGCCAAACCGTCTTCGATTGAAACGATCGGGTATTTTTCGCACAAAGCAGCCAGATAATCTACCATTTGGTTGGAGGTTTTTACCAAACCTTCGCCTTCCATCTGATATTTTCCATCTTTATAAAATTCGCTAGCAGCAACGTCTAAAGCGATCATGATATCTTCGCCCGGTTTATAGCCTGCTTTTTTCACTGCTTCAAGGATGACTTCGATCGCCTCTTCATTGGATTTCAGATTCGGCGCAAAACCACCTTCATCACCCAGGCCTGTTCCCAGTCCTTTAGCGTTCAGCAGGGCCTTTAAACCATGATAGATTTCAGCGTTCATGCGCAAAGCCTCGCTGAAGCTTGCAGCGCCGACCGGCATGATCATAAATTCCTGAATATCGACGTTATTATCAGCATGCTGCCCGCCGTTCAGAATATTCATCATCGGTACCGGCAGCTCCTGTGCGGAAACACCGCCCAGATACAGATACAGCGGCAACCCTACAGAAGCAGCGGCAGCCTTGGCTACAGCCATGGAGACGCCTAAAATAGCGTTGGCGCCTAATTTTCCTTTATTTGGTGTCCCGTCCAAGCGGATCAGCATCTCGTCGATTTCTACCTGACGGGTTGCTTCCAGTCCAATCAAAGCTTCAGCAATAACGTCGTTGACATTATCGACTGCTTTAGTCACGCCTTTGCCCAGATAGCGGTTTTTATCACCATCACGCAGCTCTACCGCTTCATGCGCGCCGGTAGACGCTCCTGAAGGAACAGCAGCGCGTCCAACGGAACCGTCTTCCAGGCAAACCTCTACTTCGATAGTCGGATTGCCGCGGGAATCCAAAATTTCTCTTGCATATACTTCAGTAATCATTGCCACTCTAACTTCACCTCATCATTTATTTTTATCTGTTAACAGACTTTTCCCTGTCATCGCAGCAGGCTGCTTGATTTTCAGCAGTTCCAGCAGCGTCGGCGCAATATCAGCCAAAATGCCTTCGTGTAAAGTATGTTTTTCATCACTGACTACCAAAAAAGGAACCTGATTCGTTGTGTGAGCCGTATAAGGCTGTCCTGTCGTTTCGTCAAGCATCTTTTCCAGATTGCCATGATCAGCCGTAATACAGGCTGTTCCATGCAGTGACAATACCTTTTCAACAATACGCCCCACACAGGCATCGACAGTTTCCATTGCCTTGACAGCAGCATTCAGCACGCCTGTATGCCCTACCATATCGGGATTGGCAAAATTCAATATTATCATGTCGTACTTATCTGTATCCAGAAGCTCTGCCAGCTTATCTGTCACAAGCTCGGCGCTCATTTCCGGCTGCAGATCATAGGTAGCCACTTTCGGTGACGGAATCAGAACTCTGTCTTCACCGATATTCGGTTCTTCCTCGCCGCCATTAAAGAAAAAGGTCACATGAGCATATTTTTCCGTTTCGGCGATCCGCAGCTGCTGAAGCTTGTGGTCAGCCAGTACTTTGCCCAGCGTATCTTCCAGCGTTTCCGGAGCAAAGGCAACGGGAGCTTTTATAGTTTCGTCATACTGCGTCATACAAACAAAATTTACCGGACGGGCTGTCTGAGGACGCGCAAAATAAGGAAATTCTTCATCTACAAATGCTCTGGTCAGCTGCCTTGCCCTGTCGGGACGGAAATTGAAAAAAATCATGCCGTCACCGGCTTTGACGCAGGAATCTGCTTCAGGTGCAGCTATGAACGGAACTACAAATTCATCAGTGACCCCGCCCGCATAAGAAGCACGCACACCGCTGACCGCATCAGTACAAACAGTGCCGTCATGCAAAACCATAGCGTCATAAGCTTTCTGCACACGTTCCCAGCGTTTATCGCGGTCCATAGCGTAATAACGCCCTGCTACTGTAGCGATTTTACCCACGCCGATACGCTTCGTCTCCGCGTCAAGTTCTGCCAGATAAACATCGGCAGTCTGCGGTCCAACATCGCGTCCGTCTAAAAAAAGCATGTACATAAACCTTGTTCAGGCCCTGCCGTTTAGCCATTTCTAATAGAGCAAACAAATGACTGATATGACTGTGCACTCCACCGTCAGAAACAAGACCCAGCAGGTGCAGCGCACTGCCGTTGGCTTTTACGGTCTGCATAGCTTTACTCAAAACAGTGTTTTCAAAAAAGTCACCGTCTTTTATGGCTTTAGTGATCCTTGTCAGCTCCTGATAGACAATACGTCCTGCCCCGATATTCAAGTGACCGACTTCGGAATTACCCATCTGCCCGTCTGGCAGGCCTACGGCTGCACCAGAACAGGATAAGCGCGTATGCGGATATTTGTCGAACAAAGCATCCAAATTAGGTGTCTTTGCCAAAGCAGCTGCATTATACTGCCCTGCCGGAGCAATACCCCAGCCATCTAAAATCATCAGCAATAGCGGCTGTTTTGCCATTTTCGTCACCCCTTATATACTGCGTGCGATAGCAGAAAACGCTTGCGCATCCAGGCTCGCCCCACCTACAAGAACTCCGTCGATACCGCTGATTGCAAAATCTGCGGCATTTTTAGCATTAACGCTGCCGCCATATAAAACACGAACCTTACGCGCGATATCTGCAGAAAATAGTTTTTCCAGCTTATTTCTGATCAGCAGGCATACTTCCTGAGCATCTTTAGCAGTTGCAGCCTGACCGCTGCCAATAGCCCACAATGGTTCATAGGCAACAACCAAAACTTCCGCTTCATCAGGAGTAATGCCCTTTAAGGCACTTTTCAGCTGCATGCTGATTTTACGTGAAGTCTTTCCTTCTGCGCGCTCCTGGGCATTTTCACCTACGCATAACATCGGTTTCAAACCATTTCTGTATGCAGCTCGCATCTTTTTAGCAACAGCCACTTCATTATCACCGAACATGGTGCGGCGTTCAGAATGACCGATCAAAACATATTCAGCGCAGATATCAGCAATCATTTTACCGGAAACAGCACCTGTATAAGCGCCTTCATCTTCCCAATGCAGGTCCTGAGCTCCGTAGCCTACATGTTTACCGTCAATGGCTTCAGCAACGCTTTCCAGTGCTGTAAACGGCGGAAAAACAACTACTTCGTTAAGCGTCCCATTAGTATCACTGACGATATCTTCAGCCAGTTCAACTGCTTCATCCACATTTTTATGCATTTTCCAGTTGCCGGCCACAATTTTACGGCGTACATCATCTAAAGCCGCAACACCTGGCAGGACTTTGCCTTCCAGATATTCCAGCGAAGCGCCTCCACCAGTGGAGATATGCGTAATTTTTTTAGCCAGCCCCAGCTTTTCAATGGCAGCCACAGAATCACCGCCGCCGACAATGCTCATAGCTCTACTTTTAGCAACAGCCTGAGCGACAGCTTCAGTACCTTTGCAGAAGGCATCCATTTCAAAAACACCCATGGGCCCGTTCCACACGATCATTTTAGCATCCTGCAGCGCATCCTGATACAAAGTGCTGGTCGCAGGGCCAGTATCCAAAGCCATATATTTTTGATCCAGCTTAGCTACTTTTTCAACTTTATGGCTGGCATCGGCAGCAAAAGTCTCTGCCATTACCAGATCTACCGGCAGCAGCAATTTTACTTTACGTGCTTTGGCCTTAGCCAGCAGTTCTTTTGCTAAAGCGATCTTATCATCTTCAACTAAAGATTTGCCCATTTTATGCCCTTGAGCAGCTAAAAAAGTATTGGCCATACCGCCGCCGATCAGCAGGGTATCTACTTTTTTCAAAAGATTTTCGATCACGCCGATCTTGTCGGAAACCTTGGCACCGCCAATGATAGCAACAAAGGGATGCAGTGGATTTTCCACAGCCTGTCCGACAAAGCGAATTTCTTTTTCCAGTAAAAAGCCTGCTGCTGAAGGCAGAAAATGCGTAACCCCTTCCACCGAAGCATGGGCTCTATGAGAAACACCAAAGCCGTCATTAACATACAGATCTGCTAAAGATGCCAGTTTTTCGGCAAAATCCATATCATTTTTTTCTTCTTCTTTATGGAAGCGCAGATTTTCCAGCATCAAAATCTTACCGGGTTTAAGCTTCTGTACTGCTTTTTCAGCTTCTTCACCGATGCAGTCACCTGCAAAAGCAACAGGCATATTCAGCAGCTTTGCCAAATGCTTGGCAACAGGCGCCAGACTGTATTTGATATTAACTTGTCCTTTAGGACGGCCTAAATGCGCCATCAAAATGACCGCAGCTTTATGCTCCAGTAAATATTTGATGTTGTTACTAAGAAGGAACTATTGCTGATCATCGGTAATCTTACCGGTTTCGTCCATCGGCACATTATAGTCGACACGTACCAGCACTTTTTGACCGGCAACGTCTAAATCACACAGGTTTTTTTTATCCATTAGAATGATATACTTCCTTTAATTACAGGCCTTGTTTAGCAATGTAGGCAGCAAGATCTACCACACGATTGGAATAACCCCATTCGTTATCATACCAGCTGACAACTTTCGCCATTCTTTTGCCGACCATCATCGTAGACAAACCATCAACGATAGAGCTCAACGGACAGCCATTGTAATCTCTGGAAACCAAAGGCAGCTCATTATAACCCATAATGCCTTTTAATTCACCCTCAGCTGCTTTTTTCAAAGCGGCATTTATTTCTTCAACAGTAGTATCTTTTTCCAAAACAACGGTCAAATCAGTGATGGAAACATTTGGTGTCGGCACACGCATAGCAAAGCCATTCAATTTGCCTTTGACTTCAGGAAGCACCAGAGAAACTGCTTTCGCAGCTCCGGTAGTAGTAGGAATAATGGACATCGCCGCAGCACGGGCACGACGCAGATCCTTATGCGGTAAATCAAGGATTTTCTGATCATTTGTATAGGAATGGACAGTAGTCATCAAACCGCTTTCAATACCAAAGTTTTCCAAAAGCACTTTGGTAAACGGAGCCAGGCAGTTAGTAGTGCAGGAAGCATTTGAAATGATATGATGCTCCGCAGCGTTGTATTTTTTCTCATTAACACCCATAACGATAGTGATATCCTCGCCTTTAGCAGGTGCGGAAATAATTACTTTTTTAGCGCCGGCAGTCAAGTGCGCTTTTGCTTTTTCACCTTCAGTAAAGCGTCCAGTAGATTCAACTACGATCTCAACTCCCAATTCACCCCAAGGCAGCTTAGCAGGATCTGTTTGAGCGATAACTTTGATTTTTTTACCGTCAACAACGATATTATCACCGTCAACAGAAACTTCATGCGGGAAAGTGCCATGTACAGAGTCATATTTCAAAAGATGAGCCAAAGTTGCAGCATCAGTCAAGTCGTTAACGGCAACTACTTCTACCTCCGGATTAGTAAAAGCAACACGGAAAACCTCGCGGCCGATACGGCCAAAACCATTAATACCAATTTTGGTCATGATAAAAATCCTCCTTTTATGCTTTGAGCAAATTATATGTTTGCACTAATGTGCCTTGTAACCTTAATCATTTTCCAACATTCTCACTATGTCGTGAGCTGCTGCTTCATCAGTTATCAGTATATCCTGACGCGACGCCCTGATTACTGACAAGATAGCTGCTGCTTTAGACCGTCCTCCGGCTACGCCGATAACAGTTCCGATCTTTGGCAGATCCTGCAGCATCAGTCCGGCGTTGTTTGTCATATAGATCTGTCTGCCATCTAAAGCGCAGTACTGCCCGAACGCTTCGCCTACGGCGCCGTCATCCAGCAGTTTTTTTATGAATTCCGGCGGCAGCCTGCGGTGCCGTGCCATTACTGAAGCCTGTCCTACACCATGCACCAGGATATCGGCCCGTTTGATAATATCAACCACAGATTTGACCCCAATATCCTCTGCTAAAATACTATTCAGTATCTCTTCACTGACGCTGTCCGGGACATACAGCTGCCTGTAAGATGCTCCCAGCCGCTGAGCCAGGACTGTGGCTATAGTATTAGCCTGTAATTCAACATTATCACCCAAACCGCCGCGGGCTGGTACTACAACTGTTTTAGGCTCATTGCCGCTTACATTAGCAGCCAGGGCAGCCATAGTTGTACCACCGCTTACGGCAACGATATGTTCTTTGCCGTCATTCAGCAGATTTCCAAGAATCCTCGCCGCAGCACGGCCGATTTCACGTTTGACCACCTCTTCCTGGTCAGAGTCTCCTGGAATGATGACTACACGCCCAATATCCAGGCGTTCACATAAAACTGTTCCAAAGAGTTCAGATCCTGCAATTTACGGACATAATCAGCAAGCTCTTTCAGAATATCCGCGCCCTCTTCAGTCACCGACATTCCGGCAGAAGAAATGCCAGTAACCACCGTTTTCAAAAATCGACCTGTGCCCAGCAATACTCTTTCACTCAAACCCAGCCTAGCAGCCAACGCCCTGCGTCCGATAGGATACTCATGGCTCACCTGCCTTAATATCTGGTATCTCTGAACTAAAAGATTTGTAAGCTCGGGAACGATTTTTTTCTGTAAATTAATAATACTGTCCATAGTGATCTCCCAGCGCATTTTTGTCCCTCGTGGTCCAATTTTTTAGTCCCACTAGCTCTAAAAATAAATTTTCAGAAATCTTCATTTAGTCTATTGTAGCACAAGGTATAAAAGAAAAAAAGTGGTGTTGTGTTAAAAACAGCAACAAATCATAATTTATTTATTAAATTTCAAACAAAAAATAAAAAGCCGAAGAACAGTCCTCGGCTTTAAAGTAAAATCTTACTAACGATAACTTACATTTTCAGGATACATATCATGCATCATCAAACGTTTTTTTAGCAGCTGCTTCCCACTCTGTGCCCGGTTTGCCATAGTTGGCATATGGGTCGATCGCCAAACCTCCGCGCGGAGTAAATTTACCCCAAACTTCTATATATTTCGGTTCCATCAGCTTGATCAGGTCTTTCATAATAATATTTACGCAATCTTCGTGAAAATCGCCATGATTGCGAAAGCTGAATAAATACAGCTTTAACGATTTACTTTCTACAAGTTTCTGATCAGGCACATAGGAAATATAGATCGCAGCAAAATCCGGCTGTCCTGTCATCGGGCACAGGCTTGTAAATTCCGGGCAGTTAAATTTTACAAAATAATCATTGCCGGGATGTTTATTAATAAAAGCTTCCAGTACTTCAGGAGCATAGTCCGTAGGATACTTAGTTTTATTGCCTAAAAGGCTCACGCCTGTCAATTCTTTTTGGTCTCTTCCAGAAGTCATAAATCCTCCTTATTTTTTTGCTGAAGCAAAATTAAATATTTCACAGCGTTCTAAAGCTGTCACCAATACCATACCCACGACACCGGAGATAAACTGGCCTACTAAAACAGTAGACGCCAACAGCCAGTAAGGCAGATCCAGCAATACAGAAAGCCAGACCGGCACTCCTAACCCCGGTATTAAAGTAATTGCCAGCATCACAGCCCAATTACCTAAATCATGGCGTTTAGCATAAACTATTGTCAGACTTGTCATAATACCAACCAAACCGCCTGCCTAACATATCCAAAGGTCCCAAACCACCCATCAGAGTATTTGCCAATACA
>ENA-OQDT01002165-OQDT01002165.1-human-gut-metagenome-genome-assembly--contig:-NODE-2165-length-10367-cov-2.726562_pt1 | contig 10367 bp, 13 predicted proteins | sample MGYA00242786_ERZ504617 | MGnify/ENA primary metagenome ERZ504617 (study PRJEB26092, sample SAMD00036337) | human gut metagenome | host: Homo sapiens | study: EMG produced TPA metagenomics assembly of... | reverse complement strand
GGTGGAACTTTCCTGAAGAACACTCCAAAGGTCTATACCTGGGAAAAGTTCCATTTTAAATAAGAGGGGCGGATATAAATTTACCAGTCGTATCCCGGAGCAATGGTCGAACTTTTGATTACGATCTGCGCTTCGGAGTCGAGTATGATATGTATCTCGTTGTTGTCTTGTTTCAGTTCAAAATCGTAGAACAGGCCGTCCGGCCGTTCGATTGCCGTGATATCTTCTATTTTATATTGGTTGTAGGCGGAGCTTTGCAACGCATCCATAACGGCGGCAGGAACGTCGCGGGCGCTGATTTCCCAATGTGTGGAGACCCATTGCTCCTTCGTGTCAAACCATACTTCTTTGTGCAGATTCTTTTCTTGTATATCCACTTCCGTCCCGTTAGTCTCTTTTTCGGATTTCAGGATCGTTGCGGCCGGATACTTCTGTTTCAAGAAGTTCCGGATAGGAGTTGCGACGTTTTCGGCAGGTGCTTTTTGTTTTTGCCGGTTGTTGCTGCATGCGGCGAACAGTGTGAGGCTGCATAAGTACAATAGCAAGACGGATAATTTAGTTTTCATGACTTGTTGTTTTTTTATTGTTACTATTCGTGGCGAGTTCCCGATCGAACTCTGTCTCGAAAGAAACAATTCTTTTGTCTTCATGGTTGTCCGCCACGATAATAATACGCCTTTTTTATTTTTTCGTTTTTCTCATGTTATGTTTTCGTTTCTTTGTCGTCATAATAGTAGAAATGGAACTCGAAACGTTTAAAATAACCGTGCTGCCGCTTCGGGAGAAGTTGATCAATATTTCCTGGCGGATGATGGAGGACAGGTCGGATGCAGAAGACATCGTGCAGGAGACTTTTCTGAAATTGTGGCAGATTCGCGAGAAGCTGGATGGTTATAACAGTGTCGAGGCGCTGGCTGTACAAGTGGCCAAGAACCTGGCGCTGGACAAACTGAAACAGCATCGGCCGGAAGGGACGGATATAGCCTTGCTTTCTCTTGATTCGGGAACAAGGAACCCGGCGGAAGAATTGGAGCAGCACGATACGGTTGCCCGTATCCGTTGGCTGATAAGTAAGCTGCCTTCGCTACAGCAAACCATTATCCGGATGAAAGATGTCGAAGGATATGAATTGGCGGAGATAGCGGAGATCACAGGCACTCAGGTCGAAGCGGTTCGGGTGAATCTTTCGAGAGCCCGGAAAAAGATACGGGAACAGTTAATGAAGGAGTTATGATTTATAATTTGTGATTTATGAGAAAGAGGAATCTACATATGATAGAAGAGTTGCTGGAACGGTACTTCGAAGGTGAGACTTCTGCCGCGGAAGAAAAGCGGATCCGTGCCTTTTTCGCTTCGGGAGAGGTGCCGGAGCATTTGGCTGTCTATGCTCCTCTGTTCGCTTATTTCGACGAAGAAATAGAACGTGATGCGGAAGCGCAAGTTGGCGAACCGGATTTGGACCCCGAACCGGTATCCGTTCCGCTCCGCTCTGCGAACCGGAAGCGTGCAGCCCTTTACCTCTTTTCCGGCGTGGCAGCTTGTGTGCTGGCTCTGTTGGGAGTTACCCGCCTGTCGTATCCCGCTGATCCCTGTTTCTGTTCCGACAGCTATGTCGTGATAAACGGCCGTTGCTATACCGATATCCATAAAGTTCGTTCGTTGGCGATCGAAGCGTTGCAGGAAGTGGCCACTCCTGCCGATGATTACTTCCCGAAGATGGATAAGGATGAGGCAGACCGCCGAATAATAGATAACCAGTTAAAAGAATTAGGTAGTCTTTTTAGTGAAGACGAATAAAAGAATATCAAGATGAAACAGTTGAGGTATAGGCTATTAATAATGTTGGCAGCTTTGATGCTGTTGCCGACCGGTGTGGGAGCTGCCGAAGCGCAGAAAGACCTGAAGATACAGGATGTCTTTACCCGTTACGGTAAAAAGAGGAATGTCACGATGGTGGAGCTTTCCAATGAAATGCTGGAAACATACGGTATGACGCGCTACAAGAGCATCACGATCAAGGACGATCCGGAAGCTCTTCGCTTTATCCGCCAATGTCTGGAAGTCGATCAGCGGGGAGCACGCAAGATCAAGGAGGTGACCGACGACGAGGGGGGGTGGTCTCCGCTTATTACCAGCTTCTGGGCAAAGATCCGGACGTGAATCGTTTTGTCCTGTTCAAAGTCAACTCCAAAGGGACGATCACACTGGTCTATATCGAAGGAGAATTGGACAGCGACGACCTGATCACCCTTTTATTTACCAAAAAAGATTTATAAACAGATAAACAAGAAAAGATATGAAAAGATTTTTACTGATCATAGCCGCATGCTTTCCTTTCATCGGATTGCTGGCTGCAAATGTTGAACCGATGCCGGCCGATACGGTCATCCGGTTGGAAAACAAACGTATCGTAGTGAAGGACAACGGCGAACGGATGAAAGTGAAAGTGTATGAACTGACCGAAGAAGGCGATTCGATAGACAGTGAAATGATCTTCGAGGGGCATTACCGGGACGGACAGAGTTATGAACGGCGCAAACATATCAAGTCGATCAATATCCCAATCCCTTCTTGGGACAAAGATTTTGATCCGCACTGGGCAGGCTTCGGCATGGGCTTCGCCAACTTCTCCGGTAGCGACGGGATCAACGACGTAGACGGTGTTTCGCTCCGTAGCGGTAATTCGTTGGAATATAATTTGAATTTTATGGAGTTCAGTTTCCCCTTCTCCCGTTATAGATGGGCGGTCGTGACCGGGGCCGGTATGCGCTGGAGCCGTTATCGGCTGGATATGAATGCTCATTTTCAGGAAGTGGACGGTGTGACGCAGTTGGTTCCTGCTCCCGAAGGCATCGTTTATAATGCCAGCAAGTTGAATATCACCAGCTTGACGATTCCGGTCCTGCTTGAATGGCAGTCGCCTAAACATCGTCGCAAGGCTCCGCGCTTCTTTATTTCAGGTGGGGTGGTAGGTGTGGTCAAAACTATTTCTTCTTCCAAAATCGTCTATCATGATGCAGATGGCGAAAAACGTAAGAAAAAGATGGACCGTGGCATGAACCTTCGTCCTGTAACAATGGATTTTCTTTTTCAGGCAGGTGTCGGTTGCATCGGTTTCTATGCCAAATATTCTCCTTTCGGCCTGTTTGAAAAGGACAAAGGCCCGAAGGTGCATTCAGTTTCTTTGGGATTGCAGTTGCATATTTAATCTTGTTAGGTATCATTCTTTAGGGTAAGGATTAATCATATTGGATGGTGTGAACCGTAACATGGCATAAACTATTTCGAAAGTCATAGTAAACTAATTCAAGACATACATCATATTATTCATATGTAGTACTACCTATCGCGAATACGTAGTACTACATATCGCCTATAGGTAGTACTACGTATAGGCGATAGATAGTGACTGCCAACAGATACTTTGCTATATGTAATCAGTTAGTTCTTGGGGTGTTTTGACTTAGTTGATGGCATGAAACGGCTTAATTTACCAGTTGTCAGAGGATCGGTTTCAGATGGTGTCGGTAAGATATGGCAACCGACACCTGTTAATTGATTGCTTAGTAGAGAGAGAGGTGAAAGTGCCAGGTGTCGGTATCTTTTGCATTTTTCCATATAAAAATAAAATTCATTTACGGCTCATAGTATTGCCAATATTGAATGTGGATTATAGAACCGCGTTTCCGATATATAGTATGAAAAGAAAGACTTGGGTGTTCGGAATTCAACAATTTGGCCTTCCTGCTTGTTCTATCTCCGTTATTAACAAATAAAACACAGATAATTATGGCTGGAATAATGAACACTTTGTGGGACGAAAGTTCCGAACTGGAGGATGAAATCCTTACTCCGCGTCCGGTCTTGTCCGATGATTACACGACTCATGATGTGACAAAATTGGACGAAACGATTGAAGATGCAGATGAAAATGACAAGATTATCGAAGAGTCATTGAAAACATCTCAGGATAAGTAATTTGCTCCCGGCTGTTTCGCAAGTTTGCGGACAGCCGGTTTTTTCGCTTTATGTAGCACTCTTTAATAGTTGGTGATAGGAAATTATTATCATACCTTATATACATATTGAAAATAAATCCCTACTTTTGTGCTCTAAAACATTAAAATAAACCCAACGAAGATGGCTGCAACAAAACGTATTAAACGTGCATTGGTATCGGTATACCATAAAGATGGATTAGATGAAATTTTGAAGAAGCTCCACCGCGAAGGTGTTAGTTTTGTGTCGACAGGTGGTACTCAGAAGTTTATAGAAGAGCTGGGACTCCCGTGTGATGCGGTAGAGGACCTGACCGGCTATCCTTCTATCCTGGGCGGACGTGTGAAGACGCTTCATCCGAAAGTGTTCGGTGGTATTTTGAACCGTCGTGATAACGAAGGTGACCAAGCCCAGATCGCCCAATATGAAATTCCTGAAATAGACTTGGTGATTGTCGACCTGTATCCGTTCGAGGAAACAGTTGCTTCCGGTGCGGAAGAACAGGCAATTATCGAAAAGATAGATATAGGCGGTATTTCTCTTATCCGTGCCGCTGCAAAGAACTTTAAAGATGTAGTGATTGTAGCATCTAAAGCCCAGTATCAGCCGTTGATGCAATTGCTGAACGAAAAAGGTGCATGAAACTTCTATCGAGGACCGCAAATGGTTTGCCAAAGAAGCATTTGCCGTTTCTTCGGGCTATGATTCTGCAATCTTCAATTATTTCGACGACTGCCAAGGCTCGCATTTCCGTGCTGCCGTGGATGATCCGATGCACCTGCGCTACGGTGAAAACCCGCACCAGGCTGCCAAGTTCTATGGCAAATTCGATAATATGTTTGACCAGTTGCATGGTAAGGAAATCTCTTACAACAACCTGCTCGACATTGACTCTGCTGTAAACCTGATTGACGAATTCGACGAACTGACGTTCGCCATCCTAAAACATAACAATGCCTGTGGTATCGCATCTCGCGGTAACGTGGTGGATGCCTGGAAAGATGCTTTGGCTGGTGACCCGGTGTCTGCCTTCGGCGGAATCTTGATTACGAACACGACTGTAAACAAGGAAGTGGCGGAAGAAATCAATAAGATTTTCTTCGAGGTGATCATCGCTCCGGCTTACGATGCCGACGCTCTTGAAGTATTGAAACAAAAGAAAAATCGTATCATATTGGTCCGCAAGGAATGCAAGACTTGTCCGATGCAGTTCCGTTCACTGTTGAACGGTGTGCTGATGCAGGAAAAAGACCTTAGTATTCAGGGCGAAGCCGATCTGGAACCGATGACGGAAAAGAAACCGACGGCTCTGGAAGTGGAAGACTTATTGTTCGCCAATAAGATCGTGAAGAACAGCAAGTCTAACGCGATCACACTGGTGAAGAACAAACAGCTTTGTGCAAGCGGTATCGGACAAACTTCACGTGTGGACTCTCTGAAGCAAGCTATTGAGAAGGCCGTTTCATTCAATTTCGACCTGAATGGCGCTGTTATGGCTTCGGATGCGTTTTTCCCGTTTGCCGACTGTGTGGAAATTGCCGACAAAGCCGGTATCACCGCCGTTATCCAGCCGGGAGGTTCTATTAACGACAAGCTGTCTGTTGATTATTGCAACGAACATGGTTTGGCTATGGTCAAGACGGGTATTCGTCACTTTAAACACTAATTGGAATATTTATGATTTATGATTTATGATTTATGATTTATAGTTGATTGGGTTTTCGGTCTGTTTGTGAGTCATAAGTTTATAGGTTATAAATCATAAATGATAAATCAGAAATCAAAAAATGGGATTATTTTCTTTCACACAAGAATTGGCAATGGACCTGGGGACTGCCAATACCATTATTACCTGCAACGATAAGATGGTAGTGGATGAGCCTTCCGTAATCGCTCTGGATGCTCGTTCGGAAAAGGTGCTGGCGGTAGGACGCCAGGCACGTGAGATGTACGAAAAGACCAATCCGAATATTCGTACGATCCGCCCGCTCCGCGAAGGTGTCATTGCCGACTTCTACGCTGCCGAGCAGATGATGCGTGGATTGATCAAAATGGCCAGCGGACGCAAACGCTGGTTCGCTCCTTCGCTCCGTATGGTGATCGGTATCCCGTCGGGTAGTACGGAAGTGGAAATCCGTGCCGTCCGCGACTCTGCCGAACATGCCGGTGGCCGTGAGGTCTATATGGTTTTCGAACCGATGGCTGCCGCTATCGGGGTCGGTATGGATGTGCTTGCTCCGGAAGGAAACATGATTGTAGACATAGGTGGCGGTACGACCGAGATCGCGGTGATTTCGTTGGGGGGATCGTTTCCAACAAGTCTATCAAGATGGCGGGCGACGACTTGACGAACGATATTGTGGAATATATGCGCCGCCAGCATAATATACGCGTCAGCGAACGTATGGCGGAACGTATCAAGATCAATGTCGGCTCCGCTTTAAGTATCCTCGAAGACGCTCCTGAAGATTTTGAAGTCTGCGGTCCGAACCAGATGACGGCTCTGCCGATGAAAGTGCCTGTTTCCTACCAGGAAATCGCACATTGTTTGGACAAGTCGATTTCAAAGATTGAAGCCGCCGTTCTGAGCGCGTTGGAACAGACGCCTCCCGAATTGTATGCCGATATCGTAAAAAACGGCATTTATCTGGCCGGTGGCGGTGCTTTGCTGCGTGGTATCGACAAACGTTTGCGTGACAAGATGGGGATCGAATTCCATGTGGCGGATGATCCTTTGCATGCAGTAGCAAGAGGAACGGGGATTGCGTTGAAGAATATCGACAAGTTTAATTTCCTTATCCGGTAAATATAAGTTGAAAGTTGAGAGTTGAAAGTTGAAAGTAAACAAGTGGTGCACTTGCTGAATATTCAACTTTCAACTTTCAACTTTCAATTTACAACTGATTATGCGTAAACTCCTGGATTTTTTAGTCAGAAAGAGGCATTGGTTCTTATTCATTTTGCTAGAGATCATATCGTTGACGTTGGTTTATCGCAATAATGCATATCAACGGAACATTATGTTCAGTTCGGCAAATGTGATAACCGGACATATTACTTCTGTTTCCGGCTTTGTTACTTCCTATCTGAACCTGCGTGATATAAATCGGGAGCTTCTGGAGCGTAACGGACAGCTTGAAATGGAGTTGCTAGAGTTGCAGGACCAGTTGGAGATGATGCGGGCCGACACTGCTCTGTTCGTCGGTTTTGCATCTGACTCGACCGGACAGTTTCCGTATAGTTTTGTGATGGCGGATGTCGTGAACAACAGTGTTACGTATTTATCCAATTATATTACGGTGAATAAAGGCCGTAAGGATGGAGTGGAGCCGGACATGGGAGTTGTGTCTGAACGGGGTGTCGTGGGAATCGTGTCGACGGTTTCCGACCATTTTTCCGTTGTAATCCCTCTGTTGAATCCGAAGTTCAAACTGAGCTGCAAGGTGTTGGGGAGCAGTTATTTCGGAACGTTGAGCTGGAACGGGCGTAATGCGCGTTTTGCCAATCTGGACGAATTGCCGCGCCACGTGGAGTTTGAGAAAGGAGATACGATCGTGACGAGCGGTTATTCCGCTATTTTCCCGTCTGGGATATTGTGGGTAAAGTCGTGAATTTCGAGAAACAGCATGATGATAACTTCTATTCACTTGAAGTGGAACTGGCTACTGATTTCCAGGCCTTGAACAATGTGCGTATCATAAAAGAACTATCATCAGGCAGAGCGAAAAAAATACAGAGCGGGAGGCGAAAAGAATTGATTAACAATATACTGCGGGGCTTCATTTATTTTGTGGTGCTGGTGTTGGTTCAGGTTTTGATCCTGAACAATATCCATTTCCTGCGTGTGGCTACGCCGTTCTTGTATCTTATTTCATACTGAAAATGCCAGTGGGGAGTTCACGGATGAATGTGGTGTTTTTCTCTTTTCTGATCGGGTTGACGATCGATATCTTTTCAAATACGCCGGGAATGCATGCGTTTGCTTGTACGCTGGTCGGTTTTATCCGTCACCTGTTAATTCAGTTATTGATGGGAAAAGACTTGTCGGAAGGGATTAATCCCTCTTACAAAACGTTCGGATATGGCGGTTTTTTCCGCTATACGCTGCTTTTTGTCGTGATTCATCATGTGGCGTTGTTTTTGATTGAGTCGTTGACATTATTCGATCCGCTGTTCCTGGCGATCCGTATCGCGGCGAGTGTGGTGACGACAACCTTGTTAATTTGTACAATAGAAGCATTCAATATAGGGTCCCAGAAAAGTGGAGATTAATACGAAGTATACTCTTGAGAACAGGCGTTTCGTGATTGGTGGCGCCGTTGTTCTGCTGGTTCTCATCTTTATCATTCGTCTGTTCTTTCTGCAAGTAGTGAACAGCGACTATAAAGCGTGGGCAGACAGCAATGCGTTTCAGAAAAAGACACTGATTCCTTCCAGGGGTATCATTTATGATCGCAACGGGAAGTTGCTGGTTTATAACCAGCCTTCTTATGAAGTCATGTTGGTTATGCGTGAGATTCAACCGTTCGATACGCTCGATTTCTGCAATATCCTCGGTATTACAAAAGAGCTGTTTGTAAAACGTATAGCTGAAATTAAGAACAGGCGGTTGAATCCTGGCTATTCTTCCTATGTCCCGCAGGTGTTCATGAATCACCTCTCCGCACAGGAATGCGGTGTTTTGCAGGAAAAATTGTATAAATTTCCGGGTTTTTATATTCAGAACCGTACAATCCGGGAATATGAATATCCTTATGGAGCCCATCTGTTGGGTAATATTGGGGAGGTGAACCAGGGGGATATCGAGAAAGATCCTTATTATGTGCAGGGAGATAATGCCGGACGTTCAGGCGTGGAATTGTCTTACGAAGAGGCTTTGCGCGGCGTTAAGGGTGTGGAGATTCTGTTGCGTGATGCGCATGGACGTATAAAAGGGCGGTATGAAGAAGGCCGTCACGATGTGGCTCCTGTGTCTGGTAAGAACCTGACGCTTTCGATCGATATGGATTTGCAGGCTTTGGGTGAGAAGCTGATGCAGAACAAGAGGGGTAGTATTGTCATGATCGAGCCGGAAACCGGGGAGGTTCTGTGTCTGGTTTCTTCGCCTTCTTATGATCCGAACTTGTTGGTCGGTCGCCAGCGGGGAAAGAACCATATCATGCTGTCGAAAAATTCGGACAAGCCTTTGCTGGATCGTGCCATCATGGGGCGTTATCCACCGGGATCGACATTCAAGCCGACACAGGCGTTGACTTTCCTTCAGGAGGAGGTGATTACGACAGAAACCTTGTACACTTGTGCACATGGATATACAGGGGCCCGGAACGGCAAACCGGCCTGCCACGGCCATGCTTCTCCTCTGAATGTGACTTATGCTCTGGCTACTTCCTGCAACTCCTTTTTTTGTTGGGGGCTGCGTGATATGATCGATAGCCGTCGTCGTTATTCGAGTGTGGGAGAGGCGTTTGAAGTTTGGAAGAATTACTTGGTATCTATGGGATACGGTTATAAGTTGGGCATTGACCTGCCTGGGGAAAATAGAGGCTTTTGCCGAATAGCGAGTATTATGATAAATATCACGGTAAACGTTGGAGTTCCAGTACCGTCATCTCTATTGCGATCGGACAGGGTAAGTGTTGGCTACGCCATTGCAGATTTGTAATTTGGCGGCAACCATCGCTAACCGGGGATATTTTATTACTCCGCATGTCGTGAAGGAGGTGCAGGACACCCCGCTGGATTCCCTTTATACGGATAAACGGTACACGATGGTGGAACGCAAAATTTATGACATCGTAGCCGAAGGTATGCGGAATGCCGTTATAGGCGGAACTTGTCGGGGAGCGGCTATAACGGATATCGAAGTTTGCGGCAAGACTGGTACGGCTGAAAATCCGCATGGGAAAGATCACTCAGCTTTTATCGGTTTTGCTCCTTATCGGAATCCGAAGGTGGCCATCTGCGTGTATGTGGAGAATGGCGGTTTCGGTGCGACCTACGGCGTGCCGATCGGCAAATTGATGATGGAGAAGTATCTGAAAGGCGAAATCTCGGAGGAGAACAAGTTACTGGAAGAGACGATGTCGAATGCAGTTGTATCGCCAAATGTTTTATCTTTACCGAATCGTGAGTTATAGGAAGACGGAAATATGGAAGACGGTTGACTGGTTGACGATTATCCTTTAGTGGTGTTGGTCGTTGCCGGCTGGTTCAGCATCTGTGGTGCTAGTTATGAATTCGATAACGTGGGGTTATTCGACCCGTCGGGCCGTCCCGGTTCGCAGTTGATGTGGATGGGATTGTCGGTAGGGTTGCACTTTTTGTGCTCTTGATGCTTGAGAGTGAGATTTTTTTGATGATTTTTTGCC
>ENA-OQDT01002164-OQDT01002164.1-human-gut-metagenome-genome-assembly--contig:-NODE-2164-length-10380-cov-3.440554_pt1 | contig 10380 bp, 10 predicted proteins | sample MGYA00242786_ERZ504617 | MGnify/ENA primary metagenome ERZ504617 (study PRJEB26092, sample SAMD00036337) | human gut metagenome | host: Homo sapiens | study: EMG produced TPA metagenomics assembly of... | reverse complement strand
ATAAATGTTGCATTCAATGATGTCACTGAGTTCCTTGCAGAGCGCATCGAGCGGCAGAAATTCCGCTGTCGATTTTTCAAATATGCTGTTAAGCTGTCTGATTTTTGTAATTAGGTCATTCGCAAAATTACGTTCCATCGCGGGTCAGTATCTCCTTTGCGTTGAGCTACATACTTATACAAAGTATATTGTATCCGAAGATATATCAAATCGCAAGCATTTAGAAAGTTCCAAATGCGTTTTAGGCGATTCGCATAATTTAGCGGGTCACTTTTTGTGAAAAACGGAGTTTTTCTGTCGCTTGCAATATTCTGAATACTGCGCGAACCATTGTTTCACCCAGAGGGACCTGCTATACTCCAAAAGGATAATCTCAAATATTGTATAATTTGAAAGGTATCATCATGAATTCTGTCACGCTGAACGAGCGTACCTGGCAGCTTTTCGGCGGCTGCAGTGAAGAACTTTTAACCGAAACCGTACATGCACTTTCTGCGTTCCACCGCATTCAGGCGACCGACGGCTACCGCCTTGCCGCGAAGGAAGCGGCCCGGCGGCTTGCGTGTGTCGGCCTGCCCGCAGATATCCGCACATATCCCGCGGACTTTCAAACCACATACCTGACACAGGGCATGTTCCGTGGCTGGCGGTGCAGTGAAGGATGGCTGGAAATTACGACCCCGTTCTGCGAGCGTGCGGCCGATTACAGCGTGCAGGAGATGTCTCTGATTCAGAGAAGCGCAAGTCTGGACGCAGCCCAGCGGGAGCTTCCGATTTTCTACGCCCCCGAAGGTGTGCAGCCGGAGACGTTCTGCGAGGATATGCCACGGCGGACTCCTGTTCGTGGAAAACAACTTCGATGCATGGCTGGGCCGCGCAGCAGCGCTTGGCGCCTGCGGCATTATCACGTGTTCCATTCCGGAGATCGCACCTGTCCGCGTTGATCTGGCGAACGACCCGCAGCTTAAGGATGCACACGGAAATCTGAGCTTTCATGCTTTCTCTGAGACACAGGAAACTGCGCTTGCAGGCTTTGCCATCACTCCTGCCTGTGCACGGCGCCTGAGAGAGGCCTGTATCGCACTGGCGCAGACGCACGAGCGTCCAACGGCGAGAGCGTGTGTCAAATCGGAGTTTTTACGATTCTACGGTCGAAAATGTCATGACCTTCCTTCCCGGACAGACTGAGGAGGAGGTGCTCATCACCGCACATCTGTGCCATCCTCGTTCGAGCGTTAATGACAATGTATCCGGTGTGGCCTGCGCTATGGAGGCGATGCGTGTGCTGCATGAGCAGATCACGGGGGGGCATGCTTCCCACACCGCGGCGCGGCATTCGTTTGCTGCTGATCCCGGAGTTCACCGGAACTTACGCGGTATCTTGCCTCTGAGCCGGAGCGGTGGCCCGTATTATCGCGGCCATCATGCCGCACATGGTCGGTGCGCGGCAGGACGGACGCACGGGCCCGGCTGGTCATGGTCGATACGCCGGACGCGGCACATGCTTCCTGGGCTGACTTGATGGAATGCGTAATGGATGGCATTGCACAGGAGTGCCGATTTGGAAGCGGCTTTGTCCTGCTGCACCTGCAAAACGCGTTCCGTTTACACCGGGCAGCGACCATGAGATTTTTTCCGATCCGTCGGTCGGAATCCCGTCCATCGCAATGACGCAGTGGCCTGACCGCACTTATCACACCAGTGCGGACGATGCTGCACATTTGGATCCGGCGATTTTGCGGCGTGTCGCCGCGATGATCGCCTCCGGCGCTTACACCGCCGCCAGCTTCTGCCGCCAGGATGCGGAACAGATTCTTCCCTATACGGCACGCAGATTTTTTGCGAGAGCGGATGCGCTTCGCCGCAGTTCAGCAGAAAACAGCCGCACGGCCATGTATTTCCTGTTGGAGACATGGCGCAAGACGTTGGAGGACATGCATCGCACGCTTCCTCAGCAGGAGCAGGAGAATGCCAAGCTGCTCTTTGCGCCGGAATATGCCCTTGCCGCGCAGCTTCTGCAAAGCGCTGAAACGCCGCTTGCACCAAAGACAGAGTCTCTGCGGCGTGTCCCGCAGCGTCTGTTCCGCGCGCCGCTGGCTATGCGCCCCTTTGAAAACGGACTTTCGGACGCACTTCGGGAAGAGCTTTCCTCTATTCGCAAGTCCTTCCCAGGTCTGATGGGGCTTACGAACCGGATTCTCTACGCCGTGGACGGAAGCCGCAGCATCGGATTGATCGCTTCGTTTGTGGAAGCGGAGACAGGTGTTTCCTGCGAGCGTTTTTGCGAGTCTTGGCTGGAATTTCTGGCACAGGCCGGTCTCGTGCAATTTTAAGAGTAATTTAAGAGTAAGAGGTATCAACAATGATTACGGACAAGATGATTCCTGCGTTTCAGCAGACACAGGGCGGTCTTTTCTCAAAGGTAGAAAAGGCGGATGTCGGTGACATCGCCGAAAAGCTGTCCAGCGGCATCGCTTTTTATCATGGGCGGACCCCTTCTATCCCAATGCCTCCACACCTGCACATGTCGCTCAGGCCATGATCGATTCCATCAATGACGGTTCAGCAGGCCATTATACCATGCCAATTGGCAATCCGGAGCTCAAGCGTGAGCTGGCAAAAAAACTCATTGCCCAAAACATTGACAAAAATCCAACAAACGACTACAATAAAAAAAGATTGTTAAAAACTCAAACAAGTAGGAGGACATGCAATGGGATTCACCCTCGGTCAAAAGCTTATCAAAACACATCTCGTCAGCGGCGATATGACGCCCGGCAGCGAGGTCGGCATCCGCATCGATCAGACGCTCACGCAGGATGCGACAGGCACCATGGCCTATCTCGAATTTGAGGCGATGGGCGTTGAGCGGGTGCGCACAGAGCTTTCTGTTGCTTACATTGATCATAATACGTTACAAACCGGGTTTGAAAACGCGGATGATCACCGCTTTATTCAAACGGTATGCAAAAAGCACGGCATTCGATTTTCCCGCCCCGGCAACGGCATTTGCCATCAGGTGCATTTGGAGCGTTTCGGCATCCCAGGCAAAACGCTGATCGGCTCTGACAGCCACACCCCCACAGGCGGCGGTATCGGTATGCTCGCCATCGGCGCAGGCGGCCTTGATGTGGCGGTTGCCATGGGCGGCGGCACCTACTATATCACCATGCCGAAAATGGTGCGCGTCAACCTGACGGGTAAGCTCAGCCCTTGGGTGGCGGCGAAGGATATCATCCTCGAAGTGCTGCGCATTATGAGCGTTAAGGGTGGCGTTGGCAAGATTATCGAATATGGCGGCGAGGGCGTGAAAACGCTCTCCGTACCGGAACGCGCCACGATCACCAACATGGGCGCAGAACTCGGCGCGACGACCTCTGTGTTCCCCTCCGACGAGGTCACCCGTTCATTTTTAAAAGCGCAGGGCCGCGAGCAGGATTGGATCGAGCTGCTGCCCGATGCAGACGCGCAGTATGACGAGGTGATTGAAATTGACCTCTCCTCCCTTGCGCCGATGGCGGCCATGCCGCACAGCCCGGATAATGTCAAGAGTGTAACGGAGATTGGCCCGATCAAGGTTGACCAAGTCAGCATCGGCTCCTGTACGAATTCCTCCCTGCTCGATATGCTCAAAGTGGCCGCGATCCTCAAGGGCAAAACCGTGCACCCAGATGTGAGCCTTTCCATCGCGCCCGGCTCCAAGCAGGTGCTCAATATGCTCGCGCAGAACGGCGCGCTGGCTGATATGATCGCCGCGGGCGCCCGCATTCTCGAATCTGCCTGCGGCCCCTGCATCGGGATGGGGCAGTCCCCCAATTCCAAAGGCGTTTCCCTGCGCACCTTCAACCGCAACTTTGAGGGCCGTTCCGGCACGGCGGACGCGGGCATCTATCTCGTCAGCCCGGAGGTTGCCGCCGCAAGCGCGCTGGCAGGTGTGTTGACCGACCCGCGCACCCTGGGCGACGCGCCGCAGGTAACGCTCCCGGCGGAATTTCTCATCAACGACAATATGGTCGAGCTGCCTGCCACGCCGGAGGAGGCGAAGGCGGTCGAAGTTCTGCGCGGGCCGAACATCAAGGAATTCCCTGTGACGAAGGCTCTGCCGGATTCCATTGAAGCGAAGGCAGTGCTTAAGGTCGGCGACAACATCACCACCGATCACATCATGCCCGCTGGCGCAAAGATTCTCCCCTACCGCTCCAACATCCCCTATCTTTCCAAATTCTGCTTTGGGCAGGTCGACCCGGATTTCTCCGAGCGCTGCAAGGCGGAGGGCAAGGGAATGATCATCGGCGGCGCGAACTATGGCCAAGGCTCTTCCCGCGAGCATGCAGCCCTCGTCCCGCTCTATCTCGGCGTGAAGGCTGTGATCACCAAGAGCTTTGCCCGCATCCATCAGGCAAACCTCATCAATGCGGGCATTCTGCCCTTCACCTTTGCGAATGAGGCGGATTACGACAACATCGAGCTCGGCGACGAGCTGCGCCTGCCGGAGGTGCGCGCGCTGATCACGGAGGGTAAGCCGGTCGTGCTCGAAAACGTGACGAAGAACGAGTGCTATCCCCTCGTCTATTCCTTCTCACAGCGGCAGACAGACATGCTCCTCGCAGGCGGTCTGCTTAACTACACGCGCGAAAACGCTCATTAAAGAAACGATACATATGGAGGCAGAAAAGATGGACGAAGCAAAGATTAAATCAGCGGTAGCACACTTTGAGGCGCTCGTGCGCGAGCAGTATGAGCGTTCTGACCGCATCAAGGCGGATAAGGATTTTATCGACTATGACAAGCTTGATAAAATCATCATTGGCGTTTGTGGCGGCGACGGTATCGGCCCGATCATTACAAAGGAATCCGCCCGCGTGCTCGAATACATGCTCGCGGACGATGTGAAGGCCGGCAGGGTCGAATTCCGTGTGATTGACGGCCTGACGATTGAAAACCGCGTGGCCGCGAATAAGGCAATCCCGGACGACGTGCTCGAGGAGCTCAAAAAGTGCCACGTCATCCTCAAGGGCCCGACCACGACACCACAGGCAGGCGACCCGTGGCCGAATATTGAAAGCGCGAACGTAGCGATGCGCAAGGCGCTCGACCTGTTTGCCAACATGCGGCCTGTCAAGGTGCCGGACCAGGGCATTGACTGGACCTTCTTCCGGGAAAACACGGAGGGCGCATACGCCGTGGGCTCCAAGGGCGTGCATGTGACGGACGATCTCGCTATGGATTTCGTCGTTGCGACAACGGAAGGGTGCGAGCGCATTTCCCGTTTGGCCTATGATTATGCGAAGCGCAACGGCAAGAACCGCGTTTCCGTTGTATCAAAAGCCAACGTGATCAAAACGACGGACGGCAAGTTCCTCAACATCGCCAAAAAGATCGGCGAAGAATACCCGGAGATCACCACAGACGAATGGTATATCGACATCCTTACGGCAAAGCTCATTGATGAAAAGCGCCGCCGCGACTTCCGCGTGTTCATCCTGCCGAACCTCTACGGCGATATCATCACGGATGAGGCTGCCGAATTCCAGGGTGGTGTTGGCACGGCAGGCAGCGCAAATATCGGCAAGCGCTACGCCATGTTTGAGGCGATTCATGGCTCCGCCCCCCGCATGATCCGCGAGGGCCGCGGCCAGTATGCGGATCCCTGCTCTATGTTGCGCGCGACCGTGATGCTCCTCTCCCACATCGGCCGCCAGGAAAAGGCGGACCTGCTCGAGCGCGCGCTTGACATCTGCATGTTGGAGGAGAAGAAGCTGACCATCACAGGCCGTGATACGGGCTGCACATGCAGCGAATTTGGCGATTATGTGATGGAGACCGTTCAAAACCTAAGCAAATAAGGGCGGATCAATTATGGCGAAAAGCGAAAATATCTCTATGTCCGTCATCAAGCGGCTGCCTCGTTATTACCGCTTCCTCGGCGAGCTGGAAAAGCACAATATCACCCGTATCTCCTCGCGCGAGCTCTCCCAACGCATGGGGCTGACCGCCTCGCAGATCCGGCAAGATCTCAACTGCTTTGGTGGTTTCGGCCAGCAGGGCTACGGCTACAATGTGGAGCAGCTCTATGCGGAAATCGGGCGCATTCTGGGGGTAGATCGGGGGCTGAAAACCATCCTGATCGGCGCGGGTAATCTAGGCCGTGCAATTGCAACACACATGTCGTTTGAAGCGCGCGGGTTTAATCTTATCGGTATCTTCGATAAGAATGAGGCCATGGCGGGCCAACTCGTGCGCGGTCTGCCTGTGCGCCATGTAGATGGGTTAGACGACTTCTGCCGGGATCAAAAACCTATGGTGGCGGTGCTGTGCATTTCAAGCGACAACGCGCCGGAGATCATCGCGCAGCTTGTCAAGCTCGGCATTAAAGGCTTTTGGAACTATACGCATTTCGATATTGCGGCACATTATCCGGATGTTGCGGTGGAAAACGTGCATTTGAGCGACAGCCTGATGACGCTAAGCTATCAGATGAGCACAAAGTTTTAACAGTTTCTTTCATATGATTTTAAAAGCTAGCCCTGAGGCGGATCGCATCTCGCAGGGCTAGCTTATTTTTGGAAAAAATTAGAATCAGTTTATCAAATTGGAGGGGTTGGCCTTATTTGAAGCGATGAACAAAAAAGGAAAAGGCGATTGCATCCCATACCGTTGCCAGAAAGCCTAAATAAAAACCAAACCTTGCATTGGAAAAGCTGTGGAACAGATTGATTTCATCGAGGCACGGCACATCAAAATGAAATAAAAGAAAATCTACTCCTATTGTGCTGCCTGTAGTGATTGTTAAAAAAACATAGATTTCGGTCAGCAAAACCAACCCAAACCCTATATACCCCCAAATCATACGATTTTTATAATCCTTAAAGCGGAACCAAATAGAAAACTGCATCAATGCAAAACCAATAATAGCAGCAGGATAGCTGAATAATATAGTACCCCTTGTCTCCGTGACGCCGCGATATCCAAACCATGGCAAAACAATTGTCAACATGGCAATGATCGAAAATAGGAATACTCCAAGCTGATAAGCGTGATACTCTTTAATTTTGTCTGCAAGATGAGATAATGATCCCATTTCTAAAATAGCAGTATTCACTGGAGGATCAGAAGAGGAAAAAGTATTGTAATATTCTCTACATTCTGAACACATCTTCAAATGATCATTTACAACCTCTTTGCTGCGCTCACTCAACACTTCCTCGTGATATAAAGACACAACATCCTGAATCAATGCACAATCATATTTCATATCCGTAATTCTCCTTTAGTTGTTTTTGTAACAGCAATTTCGCTCTGTGGAAAAGCATCTTTGCCGATCCCACTGATATGGAAAGATGCTCTGCTATTTCGATATACGACATATCATAATAGATTCGATCAAGAAAAACGATTTTCATTTTTTCGGACATTAAAAATACAATATCAAGAGAATCGGAGATCAATTGCTGTTCATATAAACCGTCTGTTACGTTTAAGCCTTCATCAAAGAGATCCGTTATCAGAATCTCTAAAGAAACAATAGGCGTGCGCTTTTCTTCCCGTCTTAAAAACAGGAAATATCTATTTTTCGCGATTTGCATCAGCCAAGTTTTCACACTGCACAGCGCTTTGAAATTTGTAATGCCTAAATAAGCATGCAGAAAAGTTTCCTGCATCAAATCTTCTGCAAGCACGCGATCATAACCGCATAGCTTATATAAAATCGAAAAATATCTTTGTTGTAATTCTGATATAATTCATCAAATGAGTCCACAACACGCTTCCTTTCATAAAAGCCTACATATAGTGGTTGCAATATTTTGAAAAAGGTAACAACAATTTTGAAATCACCAGCAGCATCACAAAATAAATGGGCGGAGATACCTATTTCGATATCTCCGCATCTGCTATTTTACTGATAAAGAATCAAGCGTTTAAGAATCCATTTCAGCCGCCCGCAGCAATTCCTCCGCGCTTTGCAGCTGCAACGGCGTGATCTCCTCCATGCCGCCCATGATCCGGGCAAGCTCGCGCTTGCGCCCCTCAAAATCGAGCGCGTCTACCTGGGTGTAGGTTTTTTCCTCCCGCACGGTTTTTGGATCAGGAGATGGCAATCTGCCTGGGCTGCAATCTGCGCCAGGTGCGTCACGCAGATCACCTGTCGCCCGGCTGACACCTGCTTTAATTTTAGCGCGATCTTCTGCGCAGCCCGGCCGCTCACACCCGTATCAATCTCATCAAAAATCAACGTGCCGATTTCGTCGCTGCCGGATAATACATTTTTGATTGCCAGCATGATGCGGGACAGCTCTCCGCCCGAGGCGATCTTCGCCAATGGGCGCGGCGGCTCGCCGGGATTCGCGGAGATTAAAAATTCAATCTCATCCGCGCCGTTCGGCCCGGGTTTTACCTGCTCATGGCGGACAAGGAAATGTACGTGCGGCATATCGAGATAGGCCAGCTCCTCCTCCACCTGCTTGGTAAAGAGCTCTCCCGACTGCCTGCGGACCTCGGAAAGCGTTACCGCCAACGCCTTGATTTTACGCACCAATTCCCGCCGCTCTCCATGGAGCGCTTCTGTCCGCTCCTCTGAAAAAGCGATCTCATCCAGCTCTTTCTGTGCGTTCTCTAGATAAGCGATCATTTCCTCTTCCGTTTCTCCATATTTCCGGGAGAGCTTATAAAGCTGATCCAGCCGCTCTTCAATTCGCTCCAAATCTCCAGGATCATAGGAAAGCGAGTCGAACGCATTGCGGATCTCATCGGTATAGGCCTCCACATTATAGGAGAGATCCAAAACCTCCTGCGCTGTTTTCTCCACAGCAGCATCATATCGCGCCGCCTCCTGCAAGCTCGCCGCAGCATCTGTAAACAGCTGCAACGCGCCAAGCGTTTCCTCTGTGCCATTGATCGCATCGTAGGCCCTGCGCAGGCTCTGAAGGATTTTTTCGGCATTCAGGCAGCGAGCGCGCTCCTGTATCAGGCGCTCCTGCTCCCCGATTTGCAGGTTAGCCGATTCCAATTCGTCAATCTGAAATCGGAGCAAGTCTGTTTTTCGCAGCTTTTCCTCTTCATCCATTTGCAATTCATTTAAAGCGCGCCTGACTTTGACATAGGCGGCATAAAGGCTGTGATATTGCTCTAAGAGCTTGCTATCCTGCGCGAGCGCATCAATGAAACCGAGGTGTTTATCCGGCGATAGGAGCGACTGACTGTCGTGCTGCCCATGGATATTAATCAACTCGCCCCCAATCTGGCGCAGCATAGACACAGTCGCCGTCTTGCCATTGATCCGACATACACTGCGCCCATCCGCGCTAATAGAGCGCTGGATCAGGAGATTTCCATCCTCCTCCGGCTCTATGCCGAAGGATTCCAAAACCTGCATAGCAGGCCTTGAAATCTCAAAAAAGAGTGCCGACACTTTGGCGGAAGGTGCGCCGGAGCGCACAAGCTCCCGCGTGGTGCGCTCGCCGAGCACCGCGTTAATGGAATCAATAATGATCGATTTGCCCGCGCCCGTTTCACCCGTTAAAACATTCAGGCCCTTATTAAAGCTGATTTCCGCTTTTTCGATCACAGCAATATTTTCAATTTGAAGGCTTGTCAGCATAACGAACCATGCCTTTCTGAAAATGCGTTATCCATTTTGCAGCATTTTGTCAAGAGAGCTTTTCAGCTGCTGCGTTAATTCAGGCGTGCGGCAAAGTACAAAAATCGTATCATCCCCCGCCAGCGTGCCGACGATCCCCTCAAAATGCATCGCATCAATGGCCGCACAGGCCGCCTGCGCCATGCCCGCATAGCACTTCACCACACAGGTGTTCCCCGCATAATCAACAGAAATGACGGAGCCGGAGAAGATCGTATAGAATTTTGCGAGATATTCGTCGCCCTGCGCCGCGCCGGCCATATACCGGTATTGCCCGCTGGGAGACATCGCCTTGACAAGCCGCAGTTCTTTGATATCGCGGGATACGGTCGCCTGTGTGACCTCAAATCCATTTTCCCGCAGCTTTGCAAGCAGCTCGTCCTGCGTGGTAATCTCGTATTGCTGGATCAGCTCCAGAATCAGTGCATGCCGTTTCCGTTTCAAACCAGGGGCCCCCTCTTAAAAAATTTCGCCTGCAAGCGGTCCATAAAGGTATCGTTTTTCATCCGGATAAAATCTGCGTAAAGCTCCGACTTTGTTACCTCAAGCGTGCAATCCTCCGGAATTTTTTCTGTCTCCCCATCGCATGAGAGATAAACGCTTGCCCCCGTCACGCATTTCGGCGCATAGAGAAAGCTTGGCCGTCTGGACGAAACAGCATAGGCCGGCTGAATAAGGAGTGCGCGCAAACCGGTGTGAGCAACAGGCATTCTAAAGATGGGTCCACCACAGGCCCGCCCGCA
>ENA-OQDT01002163-OQDT01002163.1-human-gut-metagenome-genome-assembly--contig:-NODE-2163-length-10385-cov-2.148469_pt1 | contig 10385 bp, 11 predicted proteins | sample MGYA00242786_ERZ504617 | MGnify/ENA primary metagenome ERZ504617 (study PRJEB26092, sample SAMD00036337) | human gut metagenome | host: Homo sapiens | study: EMG produced TPA metagenomics assembly of... | reverse complement strand
GGTTTTAATGTTGTGCGGCGTATGAGGATGGATGGGGGTGGGGGCAAGAATCTGTTAAATTCACGTATATTAAAAATCCGCTAAGATTCCGTGTATACCGTTGACAACCCGCCGCCCATCCCGTATAATGCTGCATAATACAGAGGTATCTGCATTCACACAATGATTTCAATATAACTTTAACATAACTATGTAAAGACAACTATTTTAGTGATTGGCAAGAGGAGCTTGGAATAAGGATGGACGACGCTGACAGCGACGGAAGCCAGGATTGTGATTATAACAATATAGGATTATGCACCGGCAGATTCAAGGCATAACCTGCATCTTTCATAAGAATGCGGGCTATGTCTTTGAAGACGGCACGACCCAAAAGGACTTTACACTGAACGGCGCGGATTTTGATGATAAGACCTTCCAGATCAATAAGGCCGCCCCGCCCATGAATATCCCGACCGACACACTGAACGTAATCAACGGCACACAGCAGACGTACACCTACGATTTCAGCAAGCTGCTGCCCGAAGCGCCCAATGGAGATTACGGCACAGTGCGCTACGATTTGGGGAATCGGCAGACTGCTATCAACTTCACCGCTCATGGATATTATCTCGACCCGGAGATAGCGGAATTTGAGGGGAGCAAGCTGACTTTGGTAGGTCTCTATGCGAAAGATGGAACAGCGACCGGCCAGATCGGTACCGTCAAAGTGACGGTCACCACCACCAACTACGAAAACTTTCAACTGACGCTCGTCCTCAACGCGGTGAACCAGATCAAGCCCACGCCGGACGGCACAATCACTGCAAGCGAGATTACCTACGGCCAGACATTGAGCGAGAGCCGGATTTCGGGCACGATGAAGGATCCCGACACCGGCAAATCCGTTAACGGTACGTTCGCGTGGACGGACGGCACGATCAATCCTAACGCAGGCGACTATGAAGCCGAATGGACGTTCACTCCGGCTGCGGGCTACGAGAAATACGCGACCGTGACCGAAACTGTGACCATCAAGGTCAAACCGGCGGAGCTGACCGTTTCCGTGAAAGCATCCAGCATGTATTACACCGGCGAGGAACAGATCGCATCGATCATCGCGTCTGGACAAAGCGTAGACAGCACTCCCGTGACGTTCACCTACAGCGACAAGGAAGATGGCAACTATACTTCGGGCGTACCGACATTCACCGACGCGGGCACATACACCGTTTACTACAAGGCGGAAGCCGCGAACCACGAACCAGCTACCGGTACGTTCACCGTGACCATCGACCCGCTGCCGATCAGCCTTCTCTCTGTTTCGTCAATCTCCAAGACCTACGACGGCAGTGCAGATGTCACGCTCACTGCGGACAAGCTGACGTTCCTCAGCAAAACGGCGAAGATTAAACTTCCCGATACGGCGCTCTCCTTCTCTGACGCCCAATTTACCAGTAAGCAGGCGGACGGGAGTTATCTGCCCTCGCCGGAGGTCGGAAACGGAAAGGCGCTTTCCTTCACCATGACGCTCACAAGCAATAACTATGTGTTTGAAGGTAAGTCGGAAGGTACCACAAAGGTCAGCGACGTTTTCGCGACCGATGATGTGAACCGGTTCACCATCACCAAGGCCGCTGCGCCCACAGTGCAGCCCGTAGAGCTGACCGTTATCAACGGGCTGGCAAAGACTTACTTGGTCAATCTTCCCGCGCTGCCGACGCTGGGCGATAATTGTAAGTACGGCTCCATCAAATATGAGGCCTGCAACTTCGATCTGATTGGAGAGGGCGGCTACGCAAATTCGACGGCAATGATCACATCAAACGATGAGTTCCAGTTGACTGTCCCGGCTGTCGAATCTCAGACCGAAGGTTCCGTCGGAACCGTAGGCGTCAAGATCACCACGGACAACTATCAGGACATGCTCCTGACCGTTGAAGTCATCGCGAAGAACAAGATCGTTCCCGTGCTGGACGGCGAGATCACCGCAACGCCGATTACCTACGGTGACACACTGAGCAAGAGCGAAATTTTCGGGCAAGATGAAAGACCCCAATACCGGCGCAAAGGTCGAGGGCACTTTCTCGTGGCAGCAACCGGACAATACGATTCTGGACGCGAGTACGCTTGGTCATAGTGTCGAATGGACGTTCACTCCGGATTCCGAGGAATACGCAACCGTAACCGACACCGCAACTGTCGAGGTCGCTCCCAAGTCCATCGAGGGCGCAGTGATTACGCTGGAATCTGCCGACCTCGAATACAACGCGGCGGAGCAATCGCCGAAGATTACCCGGTGTGGCACTGGAAAAATGGACTGAAAATATTACCTACCGTATTGTAAGCGGCAACACGGCCACCAATGTCAATGACAGCCTCACCCTGACTATCGAGGGTACCGGCAACTACACCGGTAAGGCCGCGGTCAAGTGGAAGATTACGCCAAGAGAAGTGACACCCGCGATTGAAGTCGCATCCTGCACCTACACCGGCGATGCGCTGGAGCCGACCGTGACCCTCAAGGACGGAAATGAGGTCATTCCGACAGACGAATACACGGTAGAGTATTCCAACAACACCAACGCCGGTACCGGCCGGGTGACCATCAAGGACGTTGCAGGCGGCAACTACGTCATCAAGGAGAAAACCCAGGACTTCACCATCACCAAGGCCGCCGCACCCACAAATATCCAGTCCGGTACGCTGACCATCACCAACGGCCTGCACAAGACCTATTCCTTTGACCTGTCAACGCTGCTGCCGAAGCTGACTGCTCCCTGCGACTACGGCACGATCACCTATGACAGGAAGGTTGATACCAATCTGGGCGTTGGCTCCTTTATTACCCTTGTAGACGGCAAGACCGGCGAGCTGACACTGGACGCAAACAGAAGCGGCACGGACGAAGGACAATTCGGCACGATCACTGTTACCGTCTCCACGAGCAACTATCAGGATATCATCTTGACCATCAACGTCATTGCGAAGAACAGGATCACTCCCACCGGCACACCGACGCTGAGCAAGAACGCCATCACCTACGGCGACGCCCTGAATACCATCGCTCTCTCCGGCAAGCTCCATGATAATGTCAACAACGTGGATGTCGATGGAACCTTTGAATGGGTGGACGGCACGCATATACCCGTGGTTGGGAACGGTACCTATGCAGCCGAGTGGATTTTCGAACCGACTGACACCGAGAAGTATTTAACGATTTCGGGAAGATCGAATATCACTGTCGAAAAGGCTCAACCGTACGGCAAGGTCAGCATGGCGGGCTATACTTACGGTAAAACGCCCAGCACACCGACCTTGACGGACCGGACGGGCGATTTGAATGCTCAAGTGACCTACCGTTATGCCGCTGCGGACAGCGGCTCCGTTCAGACGTGGGATATTCAGAATCCGCCCGCGCTGAACGCCGGTACCTACCGTATGTACGCCAGCATTGGTGATACGGATAACTACTACGGATTTGAAGCTGTGTATTGCGAATTTGTGGTAGCAAAGGCAACGCCGACCTACACCGTTCCCACCGGGCTGACGGCAAAATACGGTCAGACGCTGGCGGATGTGACGCTGCCGGACGGCTGGAGTTGGATGGATAGCAGCGAATCTGTGGGCGGCGCTTCGACTGCCGCCAAGACCTTCCAGGCAAAGTTCACTCCGAAGGACACCAAAAACTACAACACAGTGGAGAACATTGAACTTGAAGTCACGGTGAACAAGGCAGATGGCGGCAACCTCAAAACGGTCGAGCTGGAGCAGAAGTACACGGACGCCTCGGATCACACCTACACGCCGGACTGGGCCGGACTGCCCGCCGGGCAGGACTGGACGTTCAGCAGCGAGGCGAGCATCGTCCTGTCCAAGCAAGACTTCGCAGCGGACGGCAGCTTGCTGACCTATGCCATCTCCGGCGGCAAGGCGGGTGACAAGATCACCATCACCCTCAAGGCGTCCTGTGACAATTATGAGGATTTCACCATCACGCTGAACGTCACTCTGACAGAAAAGGACGATCAGAAGCCGTTGACCATCACCGGTGTGGGTAGTGTGGTCTACGGTCAGACACTGACATTGACCACCGCTGGCGGCTCCGGCACGGGCACAGTGACCTACCGCATCGACACAGACGCGAGCACCGGCGAGGCGACCATCGATCCCGAACCGGCGTTCTGACTCCCGTCAAGGTCGGCTCTGTCAGCGTCATCGCGACTAAGGCGGGCGACAACGACTACAACGACGTCACCAGCGCTCCCTTCGTGCTCATGATCAAACCGGCCACGCCTACCGGCGAGCCAAACTACACCAAGATCACCACCAGCGGCAAGACGCTGAAGGACGCGGCGCTGACCACCAAGGGAAGCACTCTGAATCCCAGTGACGGCAAGCTGGAATGGGTGGATGACAAGGGCGAGCCCCTGCCCGACGATACCACGGTCAAGGCCAACACGACCTACAAATGGCGCTTCACGCCTGATGATGACAACTACACGACCCTGACCGGCGAGGTTGAGCTGTATCACAAGTCCAGCAGTGGCGGCGGTTGGTACGACAGCTACTACACCATCAAGACAACTGCCGGGGCGGGCGGCTCTATTTCTCCCTCCGGCAGCGTCAGCGTCCGTGAGGGCAGAGATCAGACCTTCACCATCACCCCAGATAAGAGCTATGCCGTCTCCAACGTCAAGATCGATGGCAAGAGCATCGGCGCGGTGAAGTCCTACACCTTTGAGAATGTCAGCAGAACCCATACCATCGAGGTCATCTTTATGAAAGCCAACGGCAACCCCCAGACCGGCGTGTTTGTGGATGTAGCCACCGGCAGCTATTATGAGGACGCTGTGGATTGGGCAGTGGGGAACGGTATTACGCAGGGAACCGATGCTACCCATTTCGCCCCGGACGGCATCTGCACCGTGCGCAGGCCGTGGCCTTCCTGTGGCGTGCCGCTGGCAGTCCCAAGCCCGAAACCCGCACCATGCCCTTCGCCGACGTCCCCGCAGGCAGCTACTACTACGACGCTGTGCTGTGGGCGGTGGAGAACGGCATCGCCAAGGGCACCAGCGACACCACGTTCAGCCCCAACATGACCTGCACCCGCGCCCAGATCGTCGCGTTCCTGTGGCGTTCCGAGAAGTCTCCGGCAGCGGGTACAGCCAATCCCTTTGCCGATGTGAAGTCCACCGCCTACTATGCTGATGCGGTTCTGTGGGCGGTCAAGGAGAACATCACCAGGGGAACCACCAACACCACATTCAGCCCCGACGCGGATTGCACCAGAGCGCAGATCGTGACCTTCCTCTGGCGCTGCAAGAAGTGAACGGCTGACATACGGCTAAACATCAAAGCCGCTGGCATGACCCCATAAGCGAACATCGGACAGCGCAGTGGACGGGCATCTCGCCCTGAAGCTGCGCTGTTCTCTTTTCGCTGCGAGAAACAAATCAATGACATTTTGAGCTGCGCCGCTATCCCAGTGCGGCAAGGAGACAGCATTATGAAAAGAATCACAAGAATCATTCGTCCGATCATCTGCATGGCCGTCCTTCTCTTTGCTATGACCACGGCAGTCATGGGCTGCTATCAGAAAGAGACGGAGCCTATCGACATTCCCGGCACATCTGCGCCTCAGCCATCAGCGACTCCCGCAGGCGAAGTTATCCCCTCGGTGGACAGGCAGACAGAGTTGGCGGAAGCCAGAGCGAAGAACCTCGACACCGTGGCATGGCTGTATATTCCCGGCGCGGAGGTGGACGACCCCGTGATGCAGGCGGAGGACAACGGCTATTACCTGAAGCTGGATGAAAACGGTGAGTATGCCATGTGGGGCTGCTGGTATGCCCATTGTGAAAACGAAATCGGCGGCAGGGATAAGCTGGACAAAAACACCACCATTTTCGGCCACTCCGCCAGCAGCTGCGACCCGGACGGCGTGCGGTTCACCAAGCTCTACCGTTATATGGACGCAGACTTCGTAAAGGAGCATCCGTATATCCATCTCTCTGCGGATGGTGAGGACATGATTTTCCAGATCACCGCTCTATTCGTCACGGATATTGGCTTTGACTATATTGCGCCTAATCCCACGGGAGATGACCTGACCAGCTTCTTTGAGACGGTTGCGCGGAAAAACTGGCTGGATATTGACGGTGTGACCTTCTCCGAGGGGGATACCTTCCTGACCCTCTCCACCTGCTGCCGGAAGTATGACAAGGCCAACAGCGGCAATCAGCGGCTTGTGGTCATGGCAAAGCTGCTGCCGGAGGGGGCCACGGAACAGGCGTTCACCGTCAAGCTGGTGAGGAAGCCGGAAATGCCCTGAAAGAAATCAGAATACGACGATAACAGGACACCCATCCTTGCGGTACTGAAAAGCAGCGTATGGTATAGGGAAAACGGCGGCTGCTCTGTACGGGGCAGCCGTCGTTTTTGCTGTCCCAACATTTTTCAGATGAAAGGGACCTATGCGTATGACAGGAGAGCACAGGAGGTGCCGCTAATGCTGCGGCGACGAGCCGCGCCGGGAGCATAACCGGGCGATACCCGGACACCGTAGGATACCTATGCCCTCCGACAGCCGCCGACAATTTCCATACTGAACCGCGCCCAAGCGCCCATACAGGCTTTTATGCCTGTGTGGGCGCTTTTTGTCGTTCACGGCACTTCTCCGCCGTGGGCTGCCGCTCCCTGCCGCCCTTCGTTCAGGCCTTTTTACCCACTCGGATCTGAACGGAGGAACAAAATGTTTAATAGAAAAAGCATCTATGCGCTGAATAAGAAAGACCCCGATGCCATCGTTTATATGGACGCCAATGAAGTCATCGTCCGCCTGACCCGCGAGGACTTTGCCAGCGAGGAAGAATTTCTGAAATGGAAATCTTGGTCGGATGGAAACTACCGCACTGAGGACAATCAGGATGTGGTAGAGGGGAAACACAATACGTCCATTGATGTCCTGTCCGAAGCCGCACTTTCCATTCCTGCCATTGATGTGGTTATGGAGCGCCAGCACGAGAAATCTGAGCGGCGCAGAATGGCTTCCACGATGGTTTCTCAGATCAGGGACAAGCTGACGGAAACACAGTTGCCGCAGACTTTGGATGTACTACGTTGGCGGAATGACCGTTGATGAAATTGGGCGGATTGAGGGCATCAGACACCAGAACATTTCCAAAAGCATTGGCATCCTGCATGAAGAAAATCAAAAAATTTTTCCCGTAAGCTCGAAAAAACAGGGTGCAAAAATGCCCCTAAAAAAAGATGATAGGATGAAGGGACATTCTCCACGAAGCCTTTTCGATTTGAACGTTGAAAAACTGAATAGACCAATGATGCAAGGCACAAAACCCGCGTGATAGCGGCATAAGGTGCGCCGCCACGACGATGGCTTCAAGGAGGTGATTCCGGAAAAGCCATCCGAGCGATCTACGCAGCCTTAGACCCGATTCGGCAAATCGGGCGCGATGACAGCGCGGCGGATAATGAAACTTGCTCACGCCCTCCCACAGACTTGAGGGGGAACCCTGCGGTATGCGCCAGCTCTTTGAGGCAGCGGTAGCCTGCTGTGTAGCGACCCTTCCAACGCCCGTCTGCGCGTTTGCGGATGTTGCCATCGCCGTTGGCGCGTTTCTTTGCCATGAGCATCGCTCCTTTCTTTGGTAGCCACAACACATATCACACCTTGCGCCGGAAAGCTACTGATTCTTCCAAAGAAATCGAAATATTTTTAAAAATGCTTTTATTGATTCCAGCAGCGCAAAATGTACACGAGTTTTGAACTGCCTTTAGCGATTGTTAGGTCAACGGAGTGCCATTGTAAATCATTTGAAAATGTGTTATCTTCTTCGCAGAAGTGTCCATACAGAATTCTACATTTTTCACGCAAAGGGGCTTTTTATGAGCAAGATCCAATGCTGGTGCCGTGCTAACGCTATGCTGGTCATTTCATTACTGGCCGCAGTTGTAACGGCATTTTTTGTTCCGCCTGATAGGGACTACTTAGGTTATTATGACCTCAAGACGCTTGCTTGCCTGTTTTGTGTGCTGGCAGTGGTGGGTGCTTTGCGGGATCTGCATATCTTTTCCGCTCTTTCCCAGCGGATGGTACATACCTTTTCCACTGTCCGGGGCGTGTGTACGGCGCTGGTGGTTATCACCATGTTCGGCTCTATGCTCCTGACCAATGATACCGCCTTGTTGACTTTTCTGCCACTGGGCTGGTTTGTTCTTTCCTCCACTGGACAGGAAAAGCACACGGCGCTTTTGTTCATTCTGCAAACTGTGCCGCCAACCTCTGTGGGATGATCACACCTTTCGGCAATCCGCAGAACCTCTATCTTTTCAGCTATTACGGGTCTTTCTACGAAAACGTTCTTTTCGGCAATGCTGCCGCCATTCATCCTGTCTACTGTTCTCATTCTCCTGTGTTGCTTAGTGTTTCCAAAAGTAACAGCTTTCCGTGCCGGAAGCACAGGTCACGGTAGACTCATGCCGAGCCGTTATCTATGGTGGACTATTCTGTTTAGCCGTTGCCATGGTGCTGCGGCTGGTACCCTATGTCCTTGGTTTGACGGTCATTGTTCTGGCGCTCTGGCTGTTGGACCGGCATGCGCTGAAAACTGTAGATTGGGGATTGTTGGCCACTTTCGCCGCTTTTTTCACCTTTTCCGGCAATCTTGCCCGGATGGAACCTGTACGGGTGCTGTTTGCCCGCCTTTTGTCCCACGGAACTATGCTGGTCTCCGCGCTTACCTGCCAGATCATCAGCAACGTTCCTGCTGCCATTCTGCTCAGCCGCTTCACGCAGGATGCCCGTGCTCTTCTGGTTGGCGTCAATGTGGGCGGTGCGGGGACGCTGGTAGCTTCTCTGGCAAGCCTTATTACGTTTCGGGAATATACGCGCCGCGTTCCTAATGGTGGAAAACAGTTCCTTTTTCTTTTTTCTGGGATCAGCTTTGCCTTCTTGACGATTCTTTTGGCTGCCATGTCATTCCTGAACGGATGAGCCTTTATTGCCAGCATCTTTGGGAAAAATCCTTAAATAATTGTGTTGACGTAAGCTGTATGTCGATTAATAACCCATTCTAACGCACTTTCGTTTTCGCGCTTCACTTCTTTAAGGATTCCTGTTCATCCACAGCTTCGCCCTCTTTCGGATATCCATTTAACGACCCGTCATCTTTAATATTGTGGAACACGGTCATTTGGTTTCATAATTTTTCTTTTTTGCGTAAGATTTATCTGTATGGCATTACTACATTTTAGGTTTATTTCTTACAACATACAAACCTACAAACGCGAAATAAAATACTAAATCGGCCTTTTCTATAACATCTGTCAGCGGCTTGCATTGGCCGTCAAAATAAGATAAAATAAATACCCTTATGGTCAAACGAGTGGGGAGGGACACGGCTGTGCGGATAGACAAGAGAACAGCTACGGGCATTGGCTGTCTTGTGACGATCGGTATTGTGCTCGCGTTGATGATCGTGACCTTTCACGCCATTGCGCGCGGTGATGTTCCGGAAAATCCGCTCACGCCGGTCGGCGTGGTACTGGAACTCGTCTGCGCCATCCTGACAACCTCGACCTATGCAAGCGTGGTCTTTGGCAGTCATTCGCGCAGGCGCTTTCGCTCCTATTTCCTCTGGATGCTGGCAATCAACACCATTGGGCTTTTGAGCGATGTGATCTATTGGGGGATCGGGCTTGATTTTCTTCCTGCCCTTCCGCGGCTTCGCGAGACCTGCTATTTTGTCTGCTACGCCTCGGCATTTCCACTGCTCATTTTTTGACAGCACCTATCTCATCAGTTACATCAATGAAGACTCGAAGGAATTGCAGCGATATACCGTTTTGATGACCGGCCTCAGCGCGGATGGATTTCTGCTCGTGATGATCTCTGTCATCACGTCGCACTCTCAGAATGCCCCGTGGCATCTGTCGGATCACCCGTGGCTTTACTTCTTCTTTTTGGCCATGCCGATGGTGGTCAACATCGGCATCATTCTGAACTTCAGGAGGATGCTGACCAACCGCAAGGCGATCTCTTTCCTTTTCTATGAGCTGCTGGTGGCTGCCGCGGTAGTGGTTGACACGGTCATCGGGGAGATCACACTGGCTCATGTCGTTGTGGCGTTTTGTCTCATCCAGATATATATCACTGTGCAGATCGAATATGAAAAGCAGCAGGAAGAGCAGCTCTTGCAGCAGCGTATCTCCATTATGATCAGCCAGATACAGCCGCACTTTCTTTACAATGTGCTCACCAGCATTCGCGCGCTCTGCCGCATTGACGCGCGCGAGGCTGAGAGCGCGCTGACGGATTTTTCACCCTCTACCTGCGAGGGGAATCTCGATTCGTTGAGCAATACCGGCTGCATTCCTTTTTTTGG
>ENA-OQDT01002162-OQDT01002162.1-human-gut-metagenome-genome-assembly--contig:-NODE-2162-length-10397-cov-2.258423_pt1 | contig 10397 bp, 10 predicted proteins | sample MGYA00242786_ERZ504617 | MGnify/ENA primary metagenome ERZ504617 (study PRJEB26092, sample SAMD00036337) | human gut metagenome | host: Homo sapiens | study: EMG produced TPA metagenomics assembly of... | reverse complement strand
TAGGAAGAACTGACACCTTCAATGTAAGGTCGCAGACTCAGCCGTGAAAGCGAAGAGATAGAAGGACATGAGATGCATACGGAGTATATCTCCGTCAATCGGGCTACGATCAAAAAGCTGATCGATCATGACGGTTGCGCTGTTGCTGTAGGCACCACTTCGGTGCGTACGCTCGAAAGCCTGTATCACATCGGAGTAACATTGGCGGAAAATCCCGATGCTACGGAAGAAGAACTGCACGTCAAACAATGGCAGCCATACGAAAAGTATGATCAGATTCCGCCTGTAGTCGCACTGCAAAAGATTTTAGGTTACCTCGACAGGAACGGGCTGGAAGCCCTTCACAGCAGTACGCAGATTATCATAGCTCCGGGATATCAGTATAAGATAGTGAAAGCGATGGTGACCAACTTTCACCAGCCGCAAAGTACGCTGTTACTTTTGGTTTCCGCCTTCGTGAAGGGAAACTGGCGCACAATTTATGATTATGCGCTGGCGCACGATTTCCGTTTTCTGAGTTATGGAGATTCTTCTCTGCTGATACCGTAAACCAAAAAGTAAAAACAACTATGCCAAGCGATAATAATCAAGAAATGTTTCCCATCGTAGACGAACAGGGAAAACATCACCGGAGCCGCCACACGCGGAGAATGCCATAGCGGAAGCAAGCTCCTTCATCCTGTCATCCATCTTCACGTTTTCAATTCGAAAGGAGATTTATATCTGCAGAAACGTCCGGAATGGAAAGACATCCAGCCCGGAAAATGGGACACAGCCGTTGGCGGACATATTGACCTGGGCGAAAGCGTAGAAATCGCACTCAAACGGGAAGTCCGCGAAGAACTAGGCATCACGGACTTTACTCCCGAACTGCTAACCAGCTATGTATTCGAATCGGATCGTGAGAAAGAACTTGTCTTTGTTCACAAAACTGTTTACGACGGTGAACTGCACCCCAGTGACGAACTGGACGGCGGACGATTCTGGACCATCGAAGAAATAGAAGAAAATTCTCGGAAAAGGGCATTTTCACCCCCAAACTTCGAAGGGGAATTAAAGAAAGTATCCCTTATTCCGTCTCTTTTCCCTGCTCCTACTCCTGCTCTATCCAAGTAACGATTTTCTCCGAGAGCGGACTCTCTTTGGGGGCCACAAAGCCGACCCAGTTTCCGTTCTCGTCAATCATAAACTTCTGAAATTCCACTGGACAGGCGCATCTTCTTTGCCGTTCAGTTTCTTTTCCGTCAGCCATTGGTAGAGTGGAGCCATGTTTTTGCCCCTTGACGGAAATCTTGGCCATCATCGGGAAAGTAACGTCATACTTTAAGGAACAGAACTGAGCGATCTCTTCATTGCTTCCCGGTTCCTGTCCCATAAAGTTGTTGGCAGGAAAGCCGATGATTACAAAATTCTTATCCTTATATTTATCATATAGCTCTTGCAGTTTGGCATACTGTGGCGTCAGTCCGCATTTAGAGGCTACATTTACTACCAGCACTTTCTTTCCTTTCAGGGAAGAAAGCGGAAATTCTTTACCATCAATCGTGATCACATTGAAGTCGTAGAAAGACTTATTCTGCGCTTCCAGAGAGATTGCACATACCATTGTTATAACCATTAAGATGAATGACTTCATACTGAATATATATTTAGTTTGTTATATAATAAACGAGGTTATGCAAAGAAATGTTCTGCCGTAGCATGAGATTGCTTGTTTCTTCGTATCCATGCCGAATGGCTCAACAACGATTCAGTCATACGCTAAATTGTTAGTCCATATAAATCAAGCATCAGTATCATATAGAGCAAGCGTTGGTTTCCTCCGAGGAAACGCCAGTTCCCTTTAAAAGGAACGGTCGTTTCCATTATAAGGAACGATCGTTCCCTCGCCGGGAAACGACAGTTTCCATTACAGGAAACAACAGGAAACTATAAACCATTGAGATCTAACCACATAGAGTTCTATCGATAATGTTATAGAGTTTATGTTCATGTCCAAACATGTTTTGAGTCAAATGATAGTCAATAGTATCTTAAATCTCCTCCTTCGGGAAGGAGGAGATTCGAGATAGAATCGACTTTTTAGTCACCCCTCCAATGGAGATACTGCTGTTTGATTCATTTTTCATTCGATTTAGTAATGCTCAATGGTTCGTCTCACCTGACGTAGCGCCCGGCTTCAAACTACTTTGCGGTGACAATAAAAAACTAAGTTCCGCCTATATCACCCTATTGTCACCTCTTATTATCACCCTTACCATTCTAATTTGCAACGTATTAAGTCGCAAAAGTGACAAGTGACAATAAAAACGCTGCATAAAACGTTGTGGCGAATAACCAAAGGAGGTTCAAACTCCTTGATTCGACAGACAACAGCCCTTCACGTTCAGACCTTGATTTCGTCATTTCACCTGTCAATCTTTCCGCTTCATCCTTTCCCGATAATCACGGATAAGGATAGTCCGTAACTTTGTAACATGAAACAATAACACTGTAAAATCATGTTTAAAGCTATCGTACGTTTTTCGATCAGGGAAAAAACTATTCGTAGGGTTAACCACCCTCTTCCTGTTTATCGGGGGAATCTATGCCATGCTGACGCTCCCCATTGACGCCGTGCCGGACATAACCAACAATCAGGTGCAGATTGTAACCGTATCTCCTACGCTTGCGCCGCAGGAAGTGGAGCAGCTCATCACCATGCCCATCGAAATAGCGATGAGCAACATCATGAATGTAGAAGATATCCGTTCCGTCAGTCGCTTCGGGCTATCAGTGGTAACGGTCGTCTTCAAGGAAGACGTGCCCACACTCGATGCCCGCCAGCTGATCAACGAGCAGATACAAACCGTATCCGGCGAAATCTCCCCCGAACTGGGAACACCGGAAATGATGCCGATCACCACCGGACTGGGCGAAATCTACCAATACATATTGAAAGTAGCTCCGGGATACGAAGAGAAATATGACGCTATGGAACTCCGTACCATTCAGGACTGGATGGTGAAACGCCAGTTATCGGGCATACCGGGCATCGTGGAAATAAACAGTTTCGGAGGTTATCTGAAACAATACGAAGTGGCGGTAGACCCCGACGCCCTGTTTTCACTGAACATCACCATCGGCGAAGTGTTCGAAGCACTGAGCAGCAACAACCAGAACACGGGCGGAAGCTACATCGAGAAAGCAAAGAATGCCTATTACATCCGTTCGGAAGGGATGATCACCCGCATCAAAGACATCGAGCAGATCGTGGTAGCCAACCGGAACGGGATTCCCGTACACATCAGTGACGTAGGCGCTGTCCGCTTCGGCGCCCCCAAACGTTTCGGTGCGATGACGATGGACGGAAAGGGCGAATGCGTAGGCGGAATTGCCATGATGCTGAAAGGCGCCAACGCCAATGTAGTGACGCAGGAACTGGAAAAGCGGGTGGAAAAGATACAGCACTTATTGCCCGAAGGCATCAGCATCGAACCGTATCTGAACCGTTCGGAACTGGTCAACCGGAACATCTCCACCGTCGTCAACAACCTTATTGAAGGAGCCATCATCGTCTTCCTCGTACTTATTATCTTTCTGGGCAACGTCCGTGCCGGGCTGATTGTAGCTTCGGTCATCCCGCTGGCTATGCTTTTCGCATTCATCATGATGCGTCTTTTCAACGTAACCGCCAATCTGATGAGCCTCGGCGCCATCGACTTCGGTATTGTGGTAGATGGTTCCATTGTCATACTGGAAGGTATCCTGGCACACATCTACAGCAAGCAGTTCCGCGGACGGACACTGACCCGCAAAGAGATGGACGAAGAGGTGGAAAAAGGTGCTTCCGGTGTAGTCCGCTCGGCTACATTCGCCGTACTGATTATTCTCATCGTGTTCTTCCCGATACTGACTTTGAACGGAATCGAAGGAAAATACTTCACTCCAATGGCCAAAACCCTGGTGTTCTGCATCATCGGCGCCTTGATCCTGTCGCTGACATACGTCCCTATGATGGCGTCGCTCTTCCTGAAACATACCATCGTAGTGAAGCCGACACTTGCCGACCGATTCTTCGAGCAGCTGAACAAACTCTACCAGCGTTGCCTGCATGCGTGCCTGCATCACAAAGCACGCACCGTCGTCATTGCTTTTGCCGCACTGATCGGGTCCCTCTTCCTCTTCACCCGTCTGGGTGCCGAGTTCATCCCGACACTGGACGAAGGCGACTTCGCCATGCAGATGACCTTACCCGCCGGAAGTTCACTTTCGGAAAGTATCAAACTCTCCGAAGAAGCGGAAAAGACATTGATGGATCAGTTTCCCGAAATCAAGCACGTAGTGGCGAAGATCGGTACGGCAGAAGTCCCCACCGACCCGATGGCAGTGGAAGACGCCGACGTGATGATCATCATGAAACCTTTCAAGGAATGGACCAGCGCAACGAGCCGAGCGGAAATGGTAGAGAAGATGAAAGAAGCGCTCGAACCCCTCTCGGAACGTGCCGAGTTTAACTTCTCGCAGCCGATACAGCTCCGGTTCAACGAGCTGATGACAGGTGCGAAAGCCGATATTGCAGTCAAGTTATACGGCGAAGACACGCACGAACTTTATCAGAGGGCAAAGGAAGCCGCCACGTATGTAGAGAAAGTGCCGGGGGCAGCAGACGTCATCGTAGAGCAGACGATGGGATTGCCTCAGCTGGTTGTCAAATACAACCGCGGCAAGATAGCCCGTTACGGCATTAATATCGAAGAACTCAACACGATTATCCGGACAGCCTATGCCGGAGAAGCCAGCGGTGTGGTTTTCGAAAACGAACGGAAGTTCGACCTTGTCGTACGTCTGGATCAGGAGAAAGTGGCAGACTTAAATCTGGACAAGCTCTTTGTGCGTACTTCCGAAGGCATTCAGATTCCGGTCGGCGAGGTGGCAAGCATCGAACTTGTCAGCGGTCCGTTGCAGATCAACCGCGACGCTACCAAACGCCGCATCGTGATTGGTGTGAACGTACGCGACGCGGACATTCAGCAAGTAGTAGCCAACATCCAGAAGACACTGGACAAGAACATCAAACTGCAACCGGGCTACTACTTCGAATACGGCGGTCAGTTTGAGAACCTGCAAAACGCCATCAATACGCTGATGATCGTCATTCCGGTAGCACTGATGCTGATTCTGCTGATCTTGTTTTTCGCTTTCAAGAACATTACTTATACATTGATGGTATTCTCCACCGTCCCGCTGTCACTTATCGGAGGTATCGTAGCCCTCTGGCTGCGCGGACTCCCGTTCAGCATCTCGGCAGGAGTCGGTTTCATCGCCTTGTTCGGTGTGGCTGTACTGAACGGTATCCTGATGGTGAACCATTTCAACGAACTTCGTAAACGAAATAAATATGCTATGACTACCAACCGAATCCTCACTCTGGGCACCCCGCATCTGCTGCGTCCCGTATTCCTCACCGGACTGGTCGCCTCGCTGGGATTTGTCCCGATGGCAATCGCCACTTCCGCCGGTTCCGAGGTACACGCCCGCTGGCTACGGTCGTCATCGGCGGACTGATTATCTCTACCGTGCTGACTTTGCTTATCATTCCGGTATTCTACAAGATTGTCAACTCATTTGCTGTATGGAGACGTCCCGGAAGCAAGTTTCATCTGCCGTTCTTCGTCATCCTGCCGTTGTTGCTGCTGATTCCTTCTTTCGCCTCAGCGCAGCAACCGGAAGCGGTCAGTCTGGAACAGGCCATCGAGATAGCCAAACAAAATCATCCGAGACTGAAAATAGCCGCCAACGCCATCCGTCAGGCAAAAGCCACTCGCGGAGAGATTGTCGAGGCAGCTCCCACCTCATTCAATTACTCATGGGGACAACTCAACGGAGAAAACAAGCAAGACAAGGAACTTGCTTTCGAACAGAGCCTCGGTTCGCTGCTGACTCCGTTTTACAAGAATGCACTGGTCAGCCGACAGGTAAAGACAAGTACTTATTACCGCCGAATGGTGGAAAAAGAAGTGATAGCGGAAGTAAAACGGGCATGGGCTTACTATCAATATGCCGCCAACCTCTGCTCCATGTACCGTGATCAGGACAAGATGGCGGAAGAGTTGAAACGTATCGGCGAAATACGTTATCAACAAGGAGAAATCACCCTGCTCGAAAAGAACATGATGACGACTACCGCCGCCGACCTGCACAACCGCTGGTATCAGGCACAGGAAGAGGAAAAGACGGCACTGGCACGTTTCCAGTGGTGCTGTTATGCCGACAGCCCGATTGTGCCGGCAGATTCGACCTTGTCTCTCTTTTATACCACCCTTTCGGACGGTAATCTGTCCGAAGCGCATACCGGATACTTCCGGAGTCAGGCGGAAGAAGCGAAAGCAATGCTTCATGTAGAACGCAGCCACTTCTTTCCGGAGATCAGCATAGGATATACCCGTCAGGACATTCTTCCCTTGAAGAATCTGAATGCATGGATGGTGGGAGTCTCCTTCCCCGTTTACTTCCTGCCCCAGAAAAGCAAGGTGAAGCAAGCCAGACTGGCTGCCGCTTCGGCACAGATTCAGGCGGATGCCAACATCCGCGAACTTCGCAATAAGGTGATGGAGCTGGAAGCCTCTCTCCGGAGATACAACGAGAGCCTGCGCTATTATACTACTTCAGCTCTCAAAGAAGCGGAAGAACTGACCAAAGCCGCCAACCTGCAACTGCAACAGAGCGAAACGGGCATTGCCGAATACATACAGTCCGTGACGACGGCACGGGACATCCGGCGAGGGTATATCGAAACCGTTTATCAGTATAACATTGCCGCTCTGGAACATGAATTGTTTGAATAAATGGAGAGTGGAGAGTTTTAATGAACAGTTTTCCTGTTAATATAGAAGATTATTTTGCAAGAGTACTTAATATAAAAAAGTTATGAGAAAGATATTTTACCCCATCCTTCTGCTCGCCTTAGTAGCTTGCAAGGGACAACAACAAACGGCGGAATCAGAGTCTGTGGCGGACCCTGCAACAGAAAGCGTGAATCCGGAAATGGGAAAAAACAATGGTCAAAGCGACGCCGATGCCACTGCACAGCCCGAAGTGGATGCAATCACTTCCGCCACTTCCCGCCCCAATCAGGTTTCCTTCAACGGCCGGATCGTCCTTCCGCCCCAACGGCAGGCAACCGTCGCACTGACTATCGGCGGAGTGATCAAAAACACTTCCTTACTCCCCGGACAACACGTTACCAAGAATTCTGTAATCGCCACTTTGGAGAATCCGGAGTTTATCACCCTCCAACAGACTTATCTGGACAGCCACGCACAAACAGAATATCTGCGTATGGAATACGAACGGCAAAAGAATCTCTCTGCCGAACAAGCGGCTTCGCAGAAGAAGTTCCAGCAAAGCAAAGCGGATTATCTTTCGATGAAAAGCCGTCAGGATGCTGCCGCCGCACAACTTTCGCTTTTGGGCGTGAATCCGGAAACACTGCTTCGGGATAGCATCCAGCCGCTTCTGGAAGTAAAAGCTCCTATCAGCGGATATGTGGTCAATGTAGCTATGAACATGGGAAAGTACATCAATCCGGGAGAAGCTCTCTGCGAAGTGATTGATAAAAGCGCACCGATGCTTTGCCTGACTACCTACGAAAAAGACCTTGCAGATATGCAAACAGGCAGTCCCGTACAATTCCGTGTCAACGGCATGGGTACACAAACGTTCAACGGCACGGTCATCTCCATCGGACAAAAAGTGGACGAAGTGAACCGCTCACTCGAAGTATACGCTTCCATCAAGGAGACGAATCCGCAGTTCCGACCGGGGATGTACGTCACGGCACATATCCAAAAACAATAATCTGCCGTGCAGCGACAGCCATTCATCATGCATAATTCGTAATTAACCATTATCTTTGCAACATGGTATTGAAAGCTATCAATAAAGATAAGTATTTCCTGTCCACGGTCATCATCTCGCTGATGGTGGCTGTGCTCATTCATTTTCCGGAATCGGTCTCTCTCTTCGACCGTTTCGAAAGCCATTCGCTTTTCCCGGGGATGAAGTTTATGGATGTGGCAAATGAGATTCTGTTTACCTTCGTTTCGTTACTCATACTTTTTGCCATCAATACGCGCTTGTTCCATTTCAACCAGGCGTCCATTAAAATAACGGCTGCAAAGATTCTGCTTTCCTTCATCCTGACATGGATACTCAGCAATCTGCTGGGACAAGTGTTTGTCTTCCTGCACCGGACATTTGATATTCCTGCCATCGATGCGATGGTGCACCACTATCTCCATCCGTTGCGCGACTTCATCATGGCTTGCCTCGTCACCAGCAGTTGCTGCATCATCTACCTTGTCCGCCGCCAGCAACTGGTATTGATTGAGAACGAACAGTTACAGGCGGAAAACATCCGCAACCAGTATGAAGTATTGAAGAATCAGCTCAATCCGCACATGTTGTTCAACTCACTGAATACGCTGCGTTCATTGGTACGGGAGAATCAGGATAAGGCACAGGATTATATTCAGGAACTCTCGCGGGTACTGAGGTATACGCTACAAAGCAACGAATCGCAAAGTGTCAGCCTGCGGGAAGAGATGGAGTTCGCCTCTGCTTATATCTTCCTGCTGAAGATGCGTTTTGAGAACAACTTGCAGTTTGATATACAGATAGCCAAGTCTTTCGAAGACTACGTCTCCCTCCGATGGCGGTACAGGTGTTGATAGAGAATGCCGTGAAGCACAATGAAATCAGCGACCGCAAACGCTGACTATCCATATCGTCACCAACAACGAGGGATATCTGTCCGTCAGCAACGACATTCAGCCCAAACGGACCGCTGCCTCCGGCACCGGCATCGGACTTGTCAATCTCGCCAAACGCTACCGGCTATTATTCAAACAGGACATACAAATCACAGAGGACAAAGAGTTTTCCGTTTGCATTCCTCTTATTGATGAAGTACAATGAACGACAAGCCAAGTGTTATGAAAACAGTTATTATTGAAGATGAAAAAGCTGCTGTACGCAATCTGACTTCCCTGCTCAACGAAGTGAAACCGGAAGCTGAAATTATTGCCATACTGGACAGCATCAATTCCACCATCGAATGGTTCGGCATCCACCCGATGCCGGAACTCGTTTTTATGGATATTCACCTGGCGGATGGTTCTGCTTTCGAAATATTCGATCATATCAGCATCACCTGCCCCATTATCTTCACCACGGCTTACGACGAATATGACCCTGCGTGCCTTCAAAGTGAACAGTATCGACTACCTGCTGAAACCTATCGGCAAAGAGGACATCGAACATGCAGTTTGAAAAATTGGACAAACCTGCAGGATACCATCCCCGAAAAACGGAAGCAGACGGGAAAATAAGGAAGAGGAACTACTTCACCTCATTCACTCGCTGAAAAAACAGGAGAATTACAAGACGCATTTCCTCATACCGATAAAAGGCGATAAGCTACTTCCTGTCTCGATCGACATGATTCAACTGTTCTATATCAAAGATTGTCAGGTAAAAGCTGTCTTAACGGACGGGATGGAATACAATTTTTCTCTTACGCTGGATGAGTTGGTCGATTGTTTGAATCCTAGTCTCTTCTTCAGAGTCAACCGACAGTTTCTGATTTCAAGGGAGGCGATCAAGGATATCGATTTGTGGTTCAACAGCCGGTTGTCCATTAATCTGCGTCACTCCAGAATGACAGAGAAGATATTGGTAAGCAAAGCACGGGTAGCGGAATTTAAGGAATGGTTTTCGAGCAAAAAGTAAAACAAGCGGGACTATATTGAAATCCCACTATATGCATTCGTTCTTTATAAGTATCGGATATCAGTTCTAAAAAAAGGATGAAGCCCAGCCTCATCCTTTCCATTTTTATCTTAATACCTAACCTTATTAAAACCCAATTGATGATTTATACTTCATCGTCTTCTCCGGTAAAGAAATCGAAGGAGGTACAGCCTCATCGGACACCGCCCGTTTGTAATTCGGCTTACCACTCATCACAAAACGGAGTTTTACTCCATCACGGATATCATCATACGTCAGGTAGGACTTATCGTACTTTTTACCGTTGACATAAAGCTCCTTCACATACAGGTTCTTTGGCGACCAGTTGTCCGCTGTCATTTCGATGTTTTTTTCCATTACTCATCCGGACCGTAATAGCCTCTGCGCATGGCGAACCGATATTATAAATATTGCTGGACGGAGCCACCGGATAGAAACCGATGCAGTTGAACATATACCACGCAGACATCTGTCCGCAATCGTCGTTACCACTCAATGCATCCGGTGTATTTCCGTAGAAACGATCGACAATGGTACGTATCCACTTCTGACATTTCCACGGTTCTTTCAGGTAGTTGTAGAGGTAAGCGACATGATGCAAGGTT
>ENA-OQDT01002161-OQDT01002161.1-human-gut-metagenome-genome-assembly--contig:-NODE-2161-length-10399-cov-3.316199_pt1 | contig 10399 bp, 10 predicted proteins | sample MGYA00242786_ERZ504617 | MGnify/ENA primary metagenome ERZ504617 (study PRJEB26092, sample SAMD00036337) | human gut metagenome | host: Homo sapiens | study: EMG produced TPA metagenomics assembly of... | reverse complement strand
TGAAATCACTTGTAATTGCGGAAAAACCGTCCGTTGCCAGAGATATTGCCCGTGTTCTTGGCGCAAACCAGAAAAATGGTGGTATTCTCGAAGGCAAAAACTATGTAGTAACCTGGGCACTTGGACATCTTGTAACCCTGGCTGACCCGGAAGAATATGACAGCAAAGTATGAAAAAATGGGAAATGGCGACCTTGCCCATGCTCCCCAAGGAGATGAAGCTGGTAGTCATCCGCCAGACAGGCAGGCAGTTTTCCATAGTGAAGACCCAGCTTTTCCGAAAAGATATTGGAGAAATCATTATAGCCACAGATGCAGGACGGGATGGGGGAACTTGTTGCCCGCTGGATTCTGGAAAAAGCAGGCTGCCATAAGCCAATTAAGAGACTGTGGATTTCCTCAGTCACAGATAAAGCAATTAAAGAAGGCTTTGCCAATCTGAAAGACGGGCATGACTATGATAATCTTTACCGTGCAGCTGTTGCAAGGGCAGAAGCAGACTGGCTGGTGGGAATGAATGGTACCAGAGCTCTCACCTGTAAATACAACGCCCAGCTTTCCTGTGGCAGGGTGCAGACCCCCACCCTTGCCATGATCGCAAAGCGCGAAGAAGAAATCCGCAAATTTGTGCCAAAAGAATATTATGGTATTTCTCTGGAGACCCAGGATGTGAAATGGACCTGGAGAGATGAGAAAACAAAGAGCTTCCGTACTTTTTCCAGGGAAAGGGCAGAGCAGATCAAAGGCAGGCTGGAGAACGCTGCTCTTGAAATAACCAGTGTAGAGAAAAAAGCAAAAAAGACTATGGCCCCGGGCCTGTACGACCTGACAACTTTGCAGAGGGAAGCCAACCTGAAATATGGTTTTTCTGCAAAAGAGACCCTGAATATTATGCAGCGCCTTTACGAAAATCACAAAGTACTCACATATCCCAGAACCGATTCCCGATACATTGGAAAGGACATTGTTCCTACTATTAAGGAAAGACTGAAGGCCTGCGGAATCGGTCCGTACAGAAAGCTTGCTGGCGCACTTATGAATAAGCCTGTGCAGGTGAATGGAAGTTTTGTGGATGATAAGAGGGTCAGTGACCACCATGCGATCATTCCGACAGAACAGTTTGTTCAGCTGGACCACATGACAAATGAAGAACGGAAGATTTATGATATGGTTGTCCGTCGTTTCCTTGCAGTTCTTTATCCTGCAAGCCAGTATGAGCAGGTGACCATGGAGGCGAAAGCGGCAGGAGAAACTTTTGCAGCCAGCGGCAAAGTGATAAAGAGCATGGGCTGGAAGGAAGTTTACGAAGGCGGAGCAGATGATGATTTGGAAGATGAGGCGGATGATGAGAAAAAACTGAAAGACCAGCGTCTTCCGGAGATGAAAACCGGAACCAGACTAAAGATTTTGAAAACTTCCTTAAATACAGGAAAAACAAAACCGCCAGCAAGATTCACAGAGGCAACTCTTCTTGCAGCTATGGAAAATCCGGTGAAATTTATGGAGACAAGGGATAAAGAAGCGGCGAAAACCTTGGGAGAGACTGGGGGGCTTGGAACCGTTGCCACAAGAGCAGACATTATTGAGAAACTTTTCCATTCCTTTATGATGGAGAAAAAAGGCAATGAGATCCATATTACCTCAAAGGCAAAACAGCTTCTGGAGCTGGTGCCGGAAGACCTGAAAAAGCCTGAGCTCACGGCTGACTGGGAGATGAAGCTTTCCCAGATTGCAAAAGGCAGGATACGTCAGGGGGATTTTCTTCACCAAATCCGTGACTATACCTGTGAAATTGTAGATGAGATCAAGACCGGGGAGGGCACGTTCCGCCACGACAATCTTACAAATAAAGTATGTCCGCAGTGCGGCAAAAAACTTCTGGCTGTCAATGGCAAAAACAGCAAAATGCTGGTATGCCAGGACCGTGAGTGCGGCTACCGTGAAACGATTTCCCGCACTACCAATGCCCGTTGTCCGAAATGCCATAAACGTATGGAAATGTATGTGAAAGGTAAGGAAGAGACGTTTGTCTGCCAGTGTGGTTATAAGGAGAAGCTTTCCGCGTTCCAGGCAAGACGCCAGAAAGAGGGCGCAGGAGTAGGCAAGCGTGATGTGCAGAACTATCTGCGCAGGCAGCAGAAGGAGGCAAATGAGCCGGTGAATAATGCTTTTGCACAGGCATTGTCTGGAATTAAGCTGTAAATACAGAGGATAGATAATACGGAGATGCTGTTGATGGCAGCATGTTATATTACTGTTCACTGGCAATGTTCCGCGAGACGTTTTTTGTGAATATCGTTTACAGAAAAAACGGGAATCTCAGCGGGAAATCATGGGAATGCATGATTTCTGTGCATCGCGAAGTGAACCGTAACCTTGTTTGTCCACAAAAAAATAAAAGAAAGAGGAATTTGCATATGCGCCGAGAAGTATCTTTGGAAGAGATTTCCGACGGAAGACTTTATGAATTAAACGATATGGTAAAGGCAGACTGCCAGGATTGTGCAGGATGTCATGACTGCTGTGAGGGAATGGGGGATTCAGTTGTGCTGGATCCCATGGATGTGTACCGCCTGTGTACGAATCTGGGAAAAACACCGCAGGAACTGGTAAGCGCAGGGCTGATCCAGTTTGATGCCATGGATGGGAACATTCTGCCTCATCTTTGCATGAGTGGAAAAAACCAATGTTGTGTTTTCCTGAATGAACAGGGACGGTGCAGCATCCATGACTTCCGTCCTGGTTTCTGCAGACTTTTCCCATTGGGACGTTTCTATGAAAATGGAGGATTTAAGTATTTTCTGCAGATCCATGAATGTAAGAAGACAAGCCGGAGCAAGATCAAGGTAAAGAAATGGATCGACACTCCGGATCTTCGCCAGTATGAAAAGTTTGTAGCTGACTGGCATTATTTTTTGCTGGATGTGCAGGAGGTTCTTTATAATGCCACAGATGCCCAGCTGATCAAAAATCTGAATTTATATGTGGTGAATCGTTTTTATATGAAAACATATGAAGTGGGCAGAGATTTCTATGAGCAGTTTGAAGAAAGACTGACAGAAGGAAAGCAGCTGTTAAGTCTGGCATAATTGAATAGAAAAACTCCCGGAACACTTGAGCCTGTTTGAAAAATCTTACAGAAAGCTTTTTCAGACACGCTCTAGAGCGCCCGGGAGTCTTTTATTTTTAGATTGCAGTATTCCATTAGAAGCTTTGGGAGGGACTATGGTGTCTGCGCACTAAAAATCAGAAATATATATCAAATGTTAAGTGAAAATCAAATTGTTGAAAAGTAGTCCGTATAATAGAATACACGAATTTCTCCATTTTGGCAAGAGATTTTTTGTAAAAAACTAAGAAATGCCAAGATATATAAAAAATAAGATAGTTACTGGTCACAAAGTGAACAATAATACAAGACAATGCTGAATTATGAAACAGGCCAACTCATTCTGGACATTAGAGAAAAATGTTGTTATAGTAGGTAAGAGAAATTAGAGAAATATATCCCTTTAAATACACAGGAAAGAGGAAAAAGCTATGCCAGTATTTGATTTCAGCGGTGCTTCTGCAAGCAAAGCGGAGGCAAAGTGTACTTACACAACATTTCACAGCAGCCATACGAAGCCTTCACCGGAGCAGCCGATCATGGTGCTTGACAATAAAGAGAGACAGTGGAAACATCATTCCTGCGGTGTGTTTACCAATCCGGTAAACCGTACTGCTTTTGATTTTAAGGAAGAAGACGGTAACCATACAGCAGATGTGGTGAAAATTGATTCCAGATTTACCAGTCTTTTGAAATGGCTGGGAGACAGCAGGATCAATGTACGTTTGTCTGGTACTAACAGGGAGGACGGATATGCGGTATACCGCATTCGCGAAACTGCTTTTGGCGGCGGCACAAAGCTTTCTGCAGAGGATGGCTTTCTGCAGTTTATGATTGAGAGACTTCTGGAGAGTAATGCACCTGCTGAGGCAGAAGAGGATGAGGAACAGGAGGAAAACGGTGATGAGATGAAGCTTACCAGCATTCAGAGTATTACCGATTTTATGACCTGCGCAGGCAAAACACTGCCGGATAATATCAGACTCTGGACCAGAAGAAATCTGGCAGTGGCAAGATCCAGTGAAGTTTCTCAGGAAGAGCGCCATCATGCACAGAGGGCTCTTTCTATTATGTTGAATATCCAGTGGAAGAACAATTATTTTGAAGCAATCGATCCTGTTGAGGCAAGGAGAATCCTGGATGAAGAGCTTTATGGAATGGAGCGTGTGAAACAACGTATTATCGAGACGATTATCCAGATCAACCGTACACATACCCTTCCGGCCTACGGACTTCTTCTGATCGGACCTGCCGGTACTGGCAAATCCCAGATAGCCTATGCAGTTGCAAGAATCCTGAAACTTCCGTGGACTACGCTGGACATGAGCTCAATTAACGACTCTAAGCAGCTTACCGGAAGCCCCCGTATTTACGCAAATGCAAAGCCCGGAATTATTATGGAGGCATTTTCCATGGCTGGTGCCTCTAATCTGGTATTTATTATTAACGAGCTTGATAAGGCAAATTCCGGCAAAGGAAATGGAAATCCGGCAGACGTACTTCTTACCCTTCTGGACAATCTTGGATTTACAGATAACTATATGGAGTGTATGATCCCAACTGGCGGTGTTTATCCAATTGCTACTGCAAATGACCGTGACCAGATCAGTGCACCGCTGATGTCCAGATTCGCAGTAATTGATATTCCGGATTATACAGCTGAGGAGAAGAAAGTAATCTTTTCCAGATTCTCTCTTCCGAAAGTTCTTAAGAGAATGCATATGGAAGAGAGTGAGTGCATTATCACAGAGGGGCGCTGGAGGCAATCATCCAGCGTTATTCCAATACTTCAGGTATTCGTGATCTGGAGCAGGCAGCAGAGCACATTGCGGCAAATGCACTGTATCAGATCGAGGTCAACCATGTAGAGAAGGTAGAGTATACCAGAGAGATGGTGGAGGAACTGCTGAAATAGTAAAATATTGCATATGATAACAATATTTGCGAAATAAGAATGAAACAAGAACATACACGAGAAAAATATAACAGGAGTGATAAAATGGAATTCTGGGACATCTATGATATTAACAAGAGACCTACCGGCCGTACCATGAAACGAAACGACTGGTGTTTAAAGGACGGAGAATACCATCTCACCGTACTTGGAGTAGTGGCAAGACCAGATGGTACGTTTCTCATTACCAAACGTGTGCTGACAAAAGCCTGGGCACCAGGCTGGTGGGAAGTTTCCGGCGGTGCAGCACAGGCAGGGGAATCCTCTTATGACGCTGTACTCCGCGAAGTGAAAGAGGAGACAGGTCTTGACGTAAGCAGTGCGCAGGGCGGCTATCTTTTTACTTACAAAAGAGAGAATCCCGGGGAGGGAGATAACTATTTCGTAGATGTTTACCGCTTTGTGATGGATGTGAAAGAAGAAGATCTACACCTTCAGGAAGAAGAGACAGACGGCCACATGTTTGCCACCCTGAATCAGATCAAGGAATTTGCAGCCCAGGGAAAATTCCTGCACTATGACAGTATTCAGGCTGCCTTTGAAAATCTGTAGATTTATTATATATTCTGCAGGAAATAACTGTGATATGCAGGGGGATTTTTTTAACGAATTCTGATGAAATGGGAATATTAATTAGAGCGGCTGGTCAGACTGCGAGCAGTACAATTCTGTTAAGGGTATGTAAAATATAATTGAGATAAAAATAGTTTCTTGTAATTTGAAGAAAAGGTGTATTATAATAAGCAACGAAATCTGAATAACGACCAGGGGAGTTTCAATTGAGAAGCTGAGAGTAAGGTAGTCTAGACCCTTTTAACCTGTTGGATCATGCCAGTGTAGGAAGTGTTTAAACGATGTAATTAGGAGCATTTGTCTGGATGGCAGGTGCTCTTTTTTCATACTGACTGACAGAGCCTGTTCAGTTCCGTCACAGTTTCAAGAATGGTTCTTATTCGATTTTTAACGCAAAGTCCTGTTTATGGGACGGAAAATAGGAGGAAAAGAAAATGAACGCAAGTGTAGCAATTCAGGTACTGCCAAATGTACAGGATGAAGAGGAAGTTATCCGCATTGTAGACGAGGTGATCGCCTACATCAGATCCACTGGTCTGAACTATTATGTAGGACCATTTGAGACCACCATTGAAGGTGATTACGACCAGCTGATGGATATTGTAAAAGAGTGTCAGCATGTAGCTGAGCGCGCAGGCTGCAAGGCTATGAGCGTATATGTTAAAATTGCATATAAACCAGAAGGGGATGTACTTACCATTGAAAAGAAAGTTACCAAACATCACCAGTAAGATACCTCCAATTGCAGCCATGGCCGTGATTCTGCTTGGCTGGGAAGTGGTAAGCATTTCGGGAATTGTTCCCTCCTACATGCTTCCATCTCCGGTAGCAGTGCTGACAGCCCTGTTTGGCGATCTGCCAACCATACTTTTCCATGCGAAATTCACTTTGCTGGAATCCTTTTACGGACTTCTCATTGGAATCGCGCTGGCATTTGTGTTTGCAACTATGATGGATCGGTTCCGTGTAATGGATCAGGCATTTTATCCGATCATGATCATTACGCAGACCATACCGACCATTGCCATTGCGCCAATTCTGGTGCTTTGGATGGGATTTGGAATGGCACCGAAGATCACTCTGGTTGTGATCACCACTTTTTCCCAATTACAATCGGACTGCTGGATGGATATAAAAGTGTGGATCCGGATGCCATTCGTCTGATGAAGGCCATGGGAGCCAGCCGGGCACAGATTTTCCGCCATGTGAAATTTCCAGGTGCTTTGCCCCAGTTTTTTTCCGGGCTGAAAATATCTGCTTCCTATGCAGTTGTAGGAGCAGTTGTTTCTGAGTGGCTGGGTGGATTTAACGGACTTGGTGTTTATATGACCCGTGTAAAAAAGCATATTCTTTTGATAAAATGTTTGCAGTCATTATCTTTATTGTGATCATCAGCCTTTTACTTCTTCTGGCAGTAAATATTGTCAGCCGGATCACAATGCCATGGCTGCAGGTAGAAAAGGAGAAAAATCATGAATAAGAATCTGAAAAAAGTAATCGCACCAGTTGCAGCGGCAGCTATGGTGTTTGCAGTTCCTACAGGTGATATACGCAGAAGATGGTGCGCAGGAGAAAATCACATTCTGCCTGGACTGGACACCGAATACCAACCACACCGGACTTTATGTAGCACAGGCAAAAGGCTACTATGAAGAAGCTGGTCTTGATGTGGAGATCGTTCAGCCACCGGAAAATGGGGCAGCCCTTATGTGTGCAGCAGGTCAGGCTCAGTTTGCGATTGAGGCTCAGGATACCATGGCTGCTTCCCTTGCACTTGACGAGCCTCTTGGAATCACAGCGGTTGCAGGAATCATTCAGCACAACACCTCCGGAATCCTTTCCCGAAAAGGTGACGGAATTGACAAACCAGCCGGACTTACCGGAAAAACCTATTCCACATGGGATTCCCCAATCGAGCTTGCTATGCTGGAAAATGTTGTAAACGGCGACGGCGGAGATTTCAGTCAGGTTACCCTGATCCCTAATGATATTACAGATGAGCCAGCAGCACTTGCTGCCAATCAGACGGATGCCATCTGGGTATTCCAGGGCTGGGGCGGAATCAATGCTGATGTAGAAGGTGTAGACTGCGACTATTTTGCATTCTCTGATATCAACCCTGTATTTGACTACTACACACCGGTTATCATTGCAAATAACGACTATCTTGCTGAGAACCCGGATCAGGCGAAAGCATTTATGGAAGCAACTGCAAAGGGATATGAGTTTGCAGCAGAGAATCCGGATGAGGCAGCACAGATCCTCATTGACGGCGATAATACAGGTTCTCTGAAGGATGCTGAAGATCTTGTAAAGAAGAGCCAGGAATTCCTTTCCACAAAATACATTGACGATGCAGAAAGCTGGGGCGTAATTGATGCAGACAGATGGAATGCATTCTACAAATGGCTGTATGAGAACCAGCTTTGCGACAAGGATCTTACTGGAGTCGGATTTTCTAACGAGTATCTTCCACAGTAAGGAATGAAAGAGAAAGAAATTAACGCATAGAGCTATTCTGCTAGGAAAATTTACCCCAATTTTTGCGGAAAATGGAACTGGTTATGGAAGTAGCGCTGTGTATAAGGAACGAATATGTCATCAGAACAAAATAAAGTGAATTTTTAAGAGCAGAACATATTTCAAAAACATACGGTGAAAAAAAGGTTTTGGAGGACATTTCCATTCATCTGGAACAGGGCGAGCTGGTATCCCTTCTGGGAGTCAGCGGTTCCGGAAAGACCACATTGTTCAATGTGCTTTCCGGTATTATCCCACCTGATGAAGGAAAGGTCTATCTGAAAGATCAGGATGTGACTTCCACACCTGGAAGCATCAGCTACATGCTGCAGAAGGATCTTCTCCTTCCCCACAAGAAAGTGATCGACAATGTAGCACTTCCCCTTGTACTGAAAGGCGTGAAGAAAGCAGAAGCCAGGGAAAAGGCCAATCCGCTTTTTGCAGAATTTGGTCTGGAAGGCACCCAGTATCAGTATCCAAGCCAGCTGTCCGGTGGTATGCGTCAGCGTGCGGCTTTGCTTCGAACCTATTTAAGTTCCAGCGGAGTTGCCCTTCTGGATGAGCCTTTCAGTGCACTGGATACATTGACAAAGGCCAGCGTGCATAAATGGTATCTGGAAGTTATGCAGCATATTGATCTGTCTACCTTGTTTATCACCCATGATATTGATGAGGCCATTCTTTTGTCCGACCGGATTTACATTCTGAACGGAACTCCGGGAACCATCAAAGATGAGATCGTGATCCAGGAGAGAAAACCCAGGGCAGCGGATTTTGCATTGTCAGAAGAATTTTTGGAATATAAGAGACGGATTATCAGTAAGCTATAGTTTTTTGGTTGATGAAAATAAAACTTCCCGGCAGGTTTCATACTTTTGAGTTTGAGCGCTCAGAAGCAGAAGCCTGCCGGGATCTTTTTATATAAAATATCTAGTTGACTTGCTATTGTGAAGCGGACACAAAAATGATACTATTAGTACTATAACTAAGAAGGAGAAAAGTGTAGGATGAGGAAAAATGAAAAAAGAAATGGAAAAGCACTGCTTCCTATAGTAGTGTTTGTTGTTTTGTATCTGGGGCTTGGCATATTATTTGAGTATGGCCTGGATATCGAGATGGGATTTTATAAAATCCCCGTTGTTGTAATATTTCTGGTTGCATTACTTGTTGCCTGTATACAGAACCGCGAGCTTAAATTGAATGATAAGCTGGAAGTTATGGGGATTGGAATCAGTGATCCTAACATTATTACAATGATCATAATTTTTATGCTGTCAGGTATTTTTGTAGGTATAGTCGGAAGAACATCCGCAAACAGTGTTGCATATTTTATTTTGTCACTGGTTCCGCCTCAGTTTGCAGTTGTTGTGCTTTTTGTGGTCAGCTGTTTTGTTTCTCTTGCAATGGGTACCTCTGTAGGAACAATTACACTGATCGTTCCAATTGGAGTTGCAGTAGCAAGGGTATCCGGATTTGCACTGCCGGTTTGTATTGGTTCTGTCATGAGCGGCGCCATGTTTGGAGATAATCTGTCATTTATATCAGACACAACCATTGCCGCATGTAATGGACAAGGCTGTGAAATGAAAGATAAATTTAAGGAAAATTTCTTTATTGCACTGCCGGCTGCCATTGCCAGCATTGTTATTCTGCTGGTTTTGTCTGTGAAAAATTATAATGGTGGATTTATCGAAGAAAAATACGATTTAATACAGACCGTTCCCTATATTCTGGTTCTTATAGGTGGTATCATCGGATTTAATGTATTTTTCGTACTGATTACAGGTATTCTAAGTGGCTCAGTTATTATGATTGCAACAGGAATGATAGCACCAACAGACCTGATCGGAAATATGGGAACTGGTGCTGCAGGGATGTTTGAAACCAGTATGGTTGCGATTCTGGTAGCTGCAATCTGTGCCCTGATCAAGGAGTACGGTGGATTTTCCGCTTTATTATACTGGATAAAGAAAGTGTTTAAAGGAAAAAAAGGCGGACTCTTGGGAATGGGATTGTTGGTTGGGTTAATGGATATTGCAACTGCCAATAATACAGTTGCGATCGTTATGGCGAACCCGATTGCAAAGGAAATGTCAAAGGATTACGGTATCAGCGCCAGAAAAGCGGCTTCTATTTTGGATACATTTTCCTGTATTTTTCAGGGGATTTTACCGTACGGAGCGCAAATGCTGGTTGCTGTTTCTGCTGCAGCCAGTTTAGGAGAAGTGGTCAGTGCATTTATAT
>ENA-OQDT01002160-OQDT01002160.1-human-gut-metagenome-genome-assembly--contig:-NODE-2160-length-10401-cov-16.257057_pt1 | contig 10401 bp, 9 predicted proteins | sample MGYA00242786_ERZ504617 | MGnify/ENA primary metagenome ERZ504617 (study PRJEB26092, sample SAMD00036337) | human gut metagenome | host: Homo sapiens | study: EMG produced TPA metagenomics assembly of... | reverse complement strand
GCACCAAATGGCGCTATTGGTTTTAACATTATGGTAGCTACCAGGCATTATGACCTGTGGGTCAAGGAAGCCATTAAATGCGGTGCAGATGCCATTGTATCCGGAGCAGGTCTTCCTGTGCGCCTTCCAGAGTATGCACAGGCTGCATATGAGGAAATGAAAGCAGGGATCGCAGATGCAAAGGAAACCTGCGGAGAGATCTGCAAACAGGCAGTAAAAAAAGGTAAAGCTGGCTCCTATTGTGTCTTCTGCCAAATCTGCACAGGTCATATGCAGACTTTGGGACAGAAAGTATAAGCAGGTTCCGGACTTTGTGGTAGTGGAAGGACCATTAGCAGGTGGTCATCTGGGCTTTTCCAGGGAAGAGCTGGCAGAGTACGGTGCAGACACCAAAGATGTGCCAAATACCTACAACCAGAAAGCTTACGATAAAGAAGTCCGCTCCATTATGGAAGTAATAAAGACTTACGAAGAAAAGTACCAGAAGCATATCCCGGTAGTAACTGCCGGGGGCATTTATACCTATGAAGATGTAATGCATCAGTTTGAACTGGGGGCAGAAGGAGTGCAGGTAGGCACCCGTTTCGTTACTACTGAAGAATGTGATGCTCCGGATGCTTACAAGCAGGCCTATATCAACGCAAAAAAAGAAGATATCATCATTACCCAGAGCCCGGTAGGAATGCCGGGACGGGCTATTTTAAATCCATTTTTGCAGCAGATCAAAGAGGGAGTCCGCCCGGCTATCAAAAGCTGCTTCCAGTGTCTGGAACACTGCGACATCAGGACTATTCCTTACTGCATTACACAGGCATTGGTAAATGCAGCGGAAGGGGATGAAAATAATGCCCTTCTTTTCTGTGGCAGCAATGCTTACAGAGCAGAAAAAATCGAAAAAGTAGATGATGTGATGAAAGAACTGGTAGGGGAATAATAAGCAGCGCGGTCATCAAAAAACCGGTCATACCTTTTAAATTTTTTAAAGGGCATGGCCGGTAATTTTTTTGCCGGAACCTGCATTTTTTGGATATGCCAAGCTCTGCCTTTTTTCCTGCAAAGAGAACTGAAACTGATACCAAGGACATCTGCTGCCTCCTTAAGCGTCCCGGTCTGGTCCAAAGCCTGTTGTATATAAGCTGCCTCAAATTGGCGAAGGGCTTCTTTTAATGGAATTAAATCCCCCTGCAGCAAATGTGCCGGATCTTTGGAATCAGCCGGCTGTTTCCCGGAAGCGGCAGCATTACTTATAGGGCGAAGGATGGACTGGGATTTTGGTGTATGCAGAGGTGTGCAGCGGGCATGGATAAATGAGTCGATCAGTTCTTTCCTGTTTTCCGACAGACAGATCTGCTGGGACAGATTGGAGATCTCTCTGATATTTCCTTTCCACTCAAGCCCGCTTAATGCAGTCATCTGGTTTTCAGAAATTGGCTGGTTTTCCAAAGTACAATCATATTCTTTCGAATAGTGTTCTATAAAAAGCGTAGAAATAAAGGAATTTCATCTTTTCGCTTTCTTAAAGGAGGTATATGGATATTGGCTACCCGGATCCTGTAGTAGAGATCTGAACGGAAGGTTCCGGCTTTGATCATTTCCTGCAGATCCTGTCCGGAAGTGCAAAACCATTTCATTGACATTTACGGGTTTTACCATATAGTCGTCACTTCCCGAAAGGAAGCCCTGACGCATATCATCGAAGCTGCTTTTTGCGTAATCATAAGCACCGGTATCTGATATCCCGCCGAACGAAGCTCCGACACAAGTTCATATCCATCCATAACCGGCATCATTATATCGGAAATGATTAAATCAATATACTCTCTGTCCAATACCTCCAGTGCCTGTGCTCCATCCGACGCACTTTTGACCTGATATCCGCTCTTTTCAAGCACCTTTTGGAATAACAGACTTAATTCCTTATCATCTTCTACAATTAATATCTTAAACACGATTTATGTTCTCCTTTAATCAAAACAAATCCCTTGCCCATCCAAGCAGATGCTGTACCAGAAACACCTTTCTTTTATGTTTTTCTGTTAATTCAATCGGCTTTACATGATACGGATCATAATATGTTCCGTCGTCTAATACCTGTCTGGACACGCTCTCATACTCCATCATGCCATCCTCCAGCTGTTTATTAATCTCTTTACTGCGTATTACAAGCATCAGCTCTGTATCCAGATAAGTACTTCTCATATCCATATTGAATGAACCTATTACTGACAGATCATCGTCAATCAGAATACTTTTTCCATGATATGAATAACCGCCTTCATATTCCCAGATATCAATTCCTGTTTCTAAAATTCTGTTTCTGTTTTTGGCATAATCAACAGCTCCAAATGGATTTCCGTTATTTGCAACAGAATTTGTCATAATAGAAAAGTCCGGAACCTTCTGTGCAATTTCCTCCCATGTATTATACATCATATCATTGCAAATAATATATGGTGTATGAATTTTTACGCGTTCCTTTGCATTTTTCATTAATTCTCCCAGCTGATACCATACCACCGGTTCCTTAGCCCCGGTGTGGATTGGATTTGATAACAATGTAATCTTTTCTGTTTCAAAGGTTTCATCCGCATAATCTGTATCACAAATTTTTTCCTTATTAACTTCAAAATATTGCTGATACCCTTTCTGTAGCTCTAAAACTGCTTTCTTTACAGATTGTCTGTCAGCTAATTTTTTACTGTTATGAAAATACCGACAGTCCTCCTGTTTCCATATTGTTTCAAAATAATCCAATAACTGATTGACCGAATTATCTTTCTGTGGCTCATCGCAGACAACTAACACATCCCGGTCAAAATTTTTATGCCCCGGAAAATCACCCAAAAAATAATTATATGTGTTTCTTCCGCCAAGAATATATATTTTACCATCTGCAATCAGATATTTATCATGCATTCTTCCCATTGTCTTCCATGGCTTAAGCGGATTTGCTTTATTGTACAGCTTAATCTCAACATTCTCATGCGAAGATAATCCATAAAAATATGGATTACCCTCCATATCAATCCAGCTCTCCATTCCATCTACCAATATGCGGACATGTACGCCTCTGTCTGCCGCATCATACAGTGCTCCTAAAATCAATTTTCCGCTTTCGTCTGATTTAAATGCAAATGTAGAAAGGATTATTTCATCCTTTGCATTTTGGATTAATCTAACTCTTTCTAAAAGAGCCTGCGAATTTTTTTCAATGATTACTGCTCTTTCCGTATTCTCTCTCCCCACCACACTCATAATATTTTGTGTTTCCTTTATAGTAGCATCAGACACCGCCGGCTGTTTTTTATACGTGATGCAGATTCCTATTAACTCATAAAAAGCCACACATAAAAAAAATGCCAGTATAGCCAAAATAATTTTACATATTTTATGCCTTTTCATTGTACATCACCTGATCCCTTGTATTTTATACTCATACAATACAATGTCAATCTCAATTTTACCTCAACAGAATTGATTTTATGCAAAAAGACAGGAAAAAGCAGCTGCCTGCAATTTCCTGTCCATAAAAACTCATATAAAATTATTTTACTGCGATTTACCTATTTTTCCTATATAATTTTTAAAGCACAATTACGGCAGCATCAAGTCCATCTACTTTTCCGTCAAATGCGCTATCTGTAAGCAGATTATATTTCTCGGCATACTCTTTAAATTCCTTTACACTGCTGCCGCAATTGAAAAGCATTGCGATTGTCTCTTCGCCATTTTTTCTGATCATAACAATCGTATCCTCATCGTCATTTGTGATTGTCTCAATCATTTCGCCCTCTACGATGCATGCATGTGCTTTTCTAATCTGCATGAGCTTCTTATACCAATTATACATCTCCTTGTCCTGGTATTCCTCATCCCAGTACATGCCTCGTCTGCAGTCCGGATCATTTGCTCCCGGCATGGCATACTCATCGCCATAGTAGACCATAGGCATTCCCGGCAGTAGCAGCTGAAATGCTGCAGCGAGATGCTGTTTTTTCTTATTATCGTTGCACAGATGTAAAAATCTTGCTGTATCATGGCTGTCAATCAGGTTCCACATCAGAGGATAGCACTTTTTGTTTAAGCGGCCCTTCAGATATCCAAGATTTTGTACAAACTGGCTGACATTGATTTTTTCGTCTGCAAGCAGATCTATCAGATTCAGGTAGAATGGATAATTCATGACAGTATCCCACTCATCTCCCTCGAGGAAGTCTCCTGCATAGTGCCATATCTCACCAATTATCAGCATATCCTTCTTTACTGCCTTGATTGCCTTTCTGAAATTCTTCCAGAAGAAATGACTGATTTCGTCTCCTACATCCAGTCTCCATCCGTCAATATCACATTCCTTAATCCAGTAGCAGGCAACATCCGTGATGTATTTTTCAACCTCAGGATTTTTCAGATTAAGCTTTGGCATTCCACCGTAATAGCCGAAGCATTTGAAGTTTGGAATTTCTCCCCATTCACCCCTAGGCGGCAGCTCGTCGATAAAATACCAGTCGAGATATTTTGACTTTTCGCCCTTTTCAAGTATATCCTGAAATGCAAAAAATTCTCTTCCTGAGTGGTTGTATACCGCATCCAGCACTACCTTCATGCCACGCTCGTGAGATTTTTGTACGAGCTCCTTTAAATCCTCTGTTGTTCCAAATGATGGGTCAACCTGATAATAATCAATGGTATCATACTTATGGCACGAATTTGATTTAAAGATTGGTGTCAGATACACCACATCGATTCCCAGATCTTTAATATAATCCAGATGCTCTATGATTCCCCTGAGATTGCCATGCAAATCATCCATTGGTGTAATCGGTGCCTTATACCACAGCTCTTTGTCCACCGGCTGTGTTGCGGCAAAGCGCGACGGAAAAATCTGATACACTACCTTGTTGGCTGCCCACTGTGGCACCTCAAACATCTCTTCCTCTCTGAGATTCTGCGGGCAGTCAAACATTCTGTCCCTGTTTGTGATGCACTCCTTATCGAACTCATAATTGCCGTAATATACCTTTTCACCCTGCATGTCCGTAAATTCAAAAAAGTATCTCAGACATATCAGATGCATCTGAAGCTGTGCTTCATAATAATCGTGAAACTGCGAGGTGGCTACCTTCTTCATAGGAAGTGTCATTCGCGTATCCTTGCGCTCCATTGGTATATACTTGTCCTCATAGTGAAGGATTACCTCCTTCATATCATCCTTTTTAACCTGCACGCGTATCACAAACAAATCCTTATCTATCGCATAGCAGAATCTTTTATCCATGTCATGAAAAATTGCTGAATATTCCATAAAATGCCCCTTTACTTACGTATTTCGTTATTTTGTATTTTAACGCACTTTTTAAGACAATTCTATCATTATATCCATGACATTTTTTCACTATTTCTACTTTATGTGTGATTTTAGCATAATAACATTTTATTTTTTTGACTTTATTCTCCAAAACACTGCGTTCATTATATCACTGCACGCTCAGATAGCTTGTCACACAGTAAAGTGTCTGTCCATTATATTCCACGCGTGACCAGCCAAACTCCTCATTGATTCCGGTTCTGGTGACTGTTTCCCCATTTTTTATCGTTGCGATGACTGTAGCATCCGGATTTGTGACACTTGGAAGTGCACGCAGATTAACCTCTATCTTTGCAGTGACAGTATCATTACAATCCTTGAATTTTGTCTTCAGTCCGTCTCCGCTGCCACTTCCGTCCTGTCCGGGAACTACATAGTTCATATCTGTTGTGAGGTAGCTTGAAATGGCATAATACGTCTGTCCGTTATATTCGATACGTGACCATCCACTGTCACTGACCCCTGTTCTTGCTGCCGTATCACCGTTATTGAGCGTTGCCTTAATTGTGCTGTCATTGCCCTGACTTGGAATATCCCTCAGGTTGACGCTCTCCTTGGCAGTTACGGTCTCATTTACATCCGAAAACTTCATATTTGCTTCCGGGTCAGCTGTTGCATTGTCAGCTGCATCACCATTTTTTGCAGACTCTGTCTCATCAAATCCAAAGTATGCCACATTCAAATCTACCGGCTTATCAATTCCTGACACCTTTCCCTTATTGGTATACTGCCACATGGCATGTGTGCCCTCATATGATGACTTCGGTGTTTCCGGGTAAGCTGTATCCGGATATTGTGACACCCAGATTTTGTAGCTGCTCTCAAGCGCTTTAGTATCCCACTGGCTGTTTTCCAACAACTCATTCATGGCAGCGTAAAACATAGGTGTATATCCTTTATTATATATTTCCTGCAAAAATGCCTCAGCTACTTTGGTGCGGGCCTCTGATGACATGCCATACTGTCTGCTGGCTGAGTCTGTGAAGCCCTCGCAGTCAAATGCCACCGGATATGTAATCTGATATTTTGAGATGTAGTCTGCTACCCAGTCTGCCTCCTCAATGGCTTCTGTTTCATTTACTGCTGATGAGAAGAAATACACTCCAACCTTTATGCCGTTTTTCTGTGCCTCCTGCATGTTGTATCTGGCATTTGTATCAACACACATCTCGCCTGTTTTCTGGGTTCTGTAGCCCACACGTATCATTGCAAAATCGATTCCGCCTGCGGCAACCTTGTCCCACTTTATGGTGCCCTGATATTTAGATACATCAATTCCGAAAGTCAGCTTACTGTTTTCCGCAACAGAGCTTGCAGACAGTATCTGTGTCTCATCCGCAGAAGCTCCATCATCAGATGTCGCACTCATTGAGCCTGCATTGCCTCCCGTATGCTGCGGGTCTTCCTTATCTGAACTATCCTCTGTGGCTGTTTCTGTCATCTGTGACGAGCCTCGAGCCTCTTTTTTTGCTGATTTAATCACAAAAAAGGTGGCAACTGCAGCCAGCGCAGCTACTATCGCAACAATTATAAATATTGCTATTATCTTTCTTTTATCGTTCATAGATTTTCCTCTTCATTATTTATATATGTCACCATGTACAGGCAATCTGCTTTTATGCAACAAAATATATCATATAATCCTGTAATTTTCAAATATTTGTCTTTTTTCAGAAAATATTAAAAATCCGCTATACTCACCTATCGTATAGCGGATTAATAAAACACTATTTAATTTTCAGGCTTTTCACCGGTTTTGTGCGTATCCGCATTTACAACGAGATTTACTCCATCAAGTCCGGTTACATTTACGTTGCGATTTACCTTTGCGTCATATGAATCAGCGTTGATAATCTCAGATAAATCAATACCTGTTGTCTCTTTCATACTCTCAAATACCTTTGCCATTACAACCGGTACATTTCCGGCAACCTTGCCTACACCATTTTCGCCATCACCGCCACCGATAATAGTAATCTTGTCGATTTGTCCAAGTGGCTCTGCAACCTTGGCTGCGATATCAGGCAGCACCTTAATCATCATCTCTGCAACGGCTGCCTTATTGTACTTGGCATATGCCTCTGCCTTTTTCTCCATAGCCTCAGCCTCTGCAATACCCTTTGCCTGGATAGCTGATGCTTCTGCCTCTCCGACTGCACGGATACCGGCAGCTTCCTGCTCCTTGGCATATCTCATGGCTTCTGCCTCTGCTTTCTGTGCCTCCGCCTGACGCTGTGCCTCGAACTGTCTTGCCTCAGCTTCCTTCTGACGCTGGTAGAGCTGTGCCTCTGCTTGCTGCTGTGCCGCGTATTTATTGGCTTCAGCCTTTTTCTTGACCTCTGCCTCAAGAGACTGCTCTGTTACTGCAACCTCTTTCTGCTTTAACTCAATCTCTCGCTCCTGCTTTGCAATATCAGCGTTTGCTGTGGCAACCTCAATGGTCTTACGCTGCTCCTCCTTCTGAATGTCGTAAGCCGCATCCGCCATAGCCTTCTTTGTATCAGCCTCCATCTGAAGCTCTGATTTCTTGATAGCGAGCTCATTCTGTTTCTTGGCAATCTCTGTCTGTGCCGCAACCGCTGCATCATTTGACTCTTTGTCAGCCGAAGCCTGAGCTACCTTGATGTCTCTCTCACTCTCTGCCCTTGCGATGGCGGCGGCCTTTTTAATCTTTACGATATTGTCGATACCAAGATTCTCTATTACCTCGTTGCCATCCACGAAATTCTGCACATTAAAGCTGATGATATCAAGTCCCATTGCCGCAAGATCAGGCTCTGCATTCTCTTTTACCAGATTGGCAAACTTCTGACGGTCTGAGACCATCTCTTCAAGCTTCATTTTTCCAACGATCTCACGTACATTACCCTCGAGAACCTCTCTGGCAACACCGGCGATATACTCTGTGTTTTTGTTAAGGAAATTCTCAGCCGCAAGGCGTAGCTTTTCAGGATTATTACTGATCTTTACGTTTACCGTAGCATCGACGTTGATATTGATATAATCTGCTGTCGGTACTGCATTGCTCGTCTTTACATCGATAGGTATCAGTCTGAGATTCAGCTTATCAAGACGCTCAAAAAACGGAATACGTATGCTCGCCTTTCCAATAACTACCTTTGATTTTTTCTTCACACCTGAAATGATATATGCCATATCAGGCGGTGCCTTCACGTATCCGATTGCCATAAACAACAGGATAACAAGAACAACAACTGCAACAACAATTCCAATGATACTAATGTCCTGCATAACTTACTCCTCTCTTTCGTATGCTTTTTATTAATAATTTGACAATATCATTTTATTATAAATATATTGTTTTGTCACTCTAAATATTAAAAAAATAATATACCACTGTGCATTTGTTCTGATTATGGTATAAGCGATGCAAACATAAAATTTAGAAATTACAGATATCTTCTTAATCAGCAGGCATTACTTATTCATCAATTTTATTTTGTAATCATCATCCCTTGTATCCTGCTTTATACAGAGTCATGTTATCTAGCAGTGTCTACACCGTGACTTTAAGACTCGACAGCATTATGCTGGAAATACATTAGTCTGTCGCCTGCCATTCCTTCCGGATATGTACATGCGCTGTAGTCAAAATACTGCTATCTTCCATTCGCATTAACCTTCAGCGCTCTCGCGACTACGACATACTTCCTGATGCCACCTTTTACAACCACGATACTTCCCAGTGGTAAAAATTCAGTTTTCTCATTAATCACTCTTCACCTCACATTTTATTCTCGATTTAATATCGTTTTCTTTGTTATTTCTTCTTTCCAAATTACATTATACACTACAATGGTCACACAGCAGTCACACCGGAAAAATTTCTCTACTTTTTTCATTTTTTGCAAAAAAATCCCTCAGAGCTGTTTGTGCCCTGAGGATTGGTTTTTGCTTTTGCTTCAAAGCTTTCGCAATATTCTGTTGCTAGGAGTGCGTTACATCAGCATATTCATTTTGCAATATTTGTTCGTATACCCAGCTCGGCAAAATTTCGCTAGTGTCTATTAATTAACATCATGGATTCTTAATTGCTTCGCAACAGCTATGATGGATAATTAATAGACATGCAGAGGCTATAGGTTGTTGGGAGTTCCGAAAGAATAAACATATAAATAACCAAGCATCCTCTTTCAACACTACTTTTTTAAATTAGAAAGCATTTTCTCTGCTTTATCCATTTCGCCTAATAAAGGATTCATATAATCACTAAACGCATCTAAATAAGCTCTACACCCACCACTAATCATAATTTTACTAATATCTTCATTACTTGATATAATTTCTTCAGCTTTCATATATCTATCATATAATGTTTTTAGAATAGGTCTGTTAGGCTCAAGTATTATACGTTGTTCCAACAATTCAATTACTTTTCTAACCTGTTTTTTTATTTCAATTACATTTTCATCCATAGCTGGTCTCCTTATGGTTTTACTTCTCTTATACTTTTTATCCAATTCAAATCCCAATTTTGAGGTAACAAAAATTGGTCTGCATCTCCAGCAAGTCTTGTTCCACTCATAGTAAATTGCTCACCTACACGTCCTATATTCAAAGTTGTGCCTTTAGGAATAACAATCTCTGCCTCATATCTAAGTGTATTTTTCCACTCTGGTAATATTGCACTATCAACTTTTGTCTGAATTCTATTTACAGCTGGGCTACTCGTTGCAAATGCACCACCTGCTTCTGCATTATATCCAAAGGAACGGTATACTGTGATATCTTCATTGGTTACTACTGTCCGATAGACACCCTCCTTATATGTATCAATTAACCAACTAGGCAATTCTTGTTTTTCAACCACTGTTACCTTTGAGTCAATTTTAGTACTATAATTTCCAAAAGTATTACTACCACTCTGGTATGCTAAACACATAGGAATCAAAGCAGTCTTTTTCTATCTATTGCTTTTATTTCATTCCTATACCACAATTATCCTGTAATAGATAGAGGTGTGCGTCACCACTCTTGAAGCACTTGTGACTTCGTTCATTGAGACTGCTCCCTCT
>ENA-OQDT01002158-OQDT01002158.1-human-gut-metagenome-genome-assembly--contig:-NODE-2158-length-10417-cov-2.144023_pt1 | contig 10417 bp, 12 predicted proteins | sample MGYA00242786_ERZ504617 | MGnify/ENA primary metagenome ERZ504617 (study PRJEB26092, sample SAMD00036337) | human gut metagenome | host: Homo sapiens | study: EMG produced TPA metagenomics assembly of... | reverse complement strand
CTCTTATTTGTGCTTGCTTTGCTGATTTACAGCGTGCTTTGCTACAGAAAAACAAGCTATGTGGAATGCTGCGCATCCTTCTTTGGCTTTTTCTATGCCTGCTTCCTGCTTTCTCATGTCTATCTCGTACGAGAATTTGACCACGGGAAGCTGCTGATTTGGCTGGCGTTTATTTCTGCCTTTGGCTGCGATACAGGGGCGTATTTCTCCGGCTATTTTCTTGGGAAAAATAAGCTTTGCCCGCATTAAGTCCCAAAAAACCATTGAAGGCTCTATCGGCGGTATCATTACGGCATTGGTGCTTTGCCTGCTTTATGGTCTTTGGATTAACCGTTTCCACCCCATTGCAGGGGTAAATGTGCTGCTGCTCTGCGGTTTGGTGGGATTCTTCGGTTCCATCCTCTCCCAGATTGGTGACCTTGCGGCTTCTTCCATCAAACGTCAGGTTGGCATTAAGGATTACGGGAATCTTCTGCCCGGACATGGCGGCGTTCTGGATAGGTTTGACAGTGTCATTCTGACCACGCCTGTGTTATACTATGTCATGCTGTTTCTGATTCATTAAAACAGAAGGTGTAAAAAATGAGAAAAATTTCGATTTTGGGTTCGACAGGTTCTATCGGGACACAAACCCTTGAGGTTGTCGAAAATTTAGGTGATATCCGTGTTGCCGCCATTACGGGGAATAAAAATATCGCGCTTTTGGAAAAACAGGCGCGAAAATTTCAGCCTGAATTGGTTGCGGTAATGGATGCGGAGAACGCAAAGGCATTGCAAAGTCGCCTTTCGGATACGAAAATCCGCATAGTGAGAGGGATGGATGGTCTGGTCGAGGCGGCTACATACGAGGATGTGGATACAGTTGTGACCTCTGTAGTCGGCAATGTTGGCTTGCAGCCCACCTTTGCAGCGATTCGTGCAGGCAAAATATCGCGCTTGCGAATAAGAGACGCTTGTTTCCGCAGGACAGCTTGTAATGGACTTTGCGAAACAGCACCATGTGAGGATTTATCCTGTGGACAGCGAACACTCTGCTATCTTCCAGTCCTTACAGGGAAATGCAGGCAACCGCATTTCGCGTATTCTGCTGACAGCCTCCGGCGGCCCCTTCCGCGGCAAAAGCAGCGAGGAGCTGGAGCATGTAACGGCGGCGGATGCACTGGCACACCCGAACTGGCACATGGGCAAGAAGATTACGATTGATTCTGGCAACGCTGATGAATAAGGGCTTGGAAGTGATGGAGGCGAAATGGCTGTTTGATGTAGATGTAGATCAGATTGAGGTTCTGGTGCATCCGCAGAGCATTGTCCATTCCGCGGTGGAATATGAGGATGGCGCAATCATCGCACAGATGGGTGAGCCTGATATGCGGATTCCCATTCAGTATGCGCTGACGTATCCCAAAGCGCGTGCAAAGCCCGTTTCCTCGGATAGATTTTTCCGTGCGCAGCCATCTGACCTTTGAAAAGCCTGATTTGGGATACCTTCCGTTGTCTTTCTCTGGCATACTGTGCCTTGAAAACAGGTGGAACAATGCCGGCAGTGCTGAATGGTGCAAATGAGATTGCAGTTGCCCGTTTTTTGAAGGGAGAGCTGACGTTTTGCAGATTCCTTCACTGATAGAACGGACGATGGACGCATATACTGTCAAATATAAATATACATTAGAGGATTTACTGGAGGCGGACGCATGGGCAAGGGCGTATGCACAGTCTGTGCGCTTCTGATAAATCTGTCTGGAGGTGGAGAACATTTCCTCATTATTGATTACCATAATACTTCTAGGTGTTCTTGTTATTGCGCATGAATTCGGACACTTTATTATTGCAAAGAAAAATGGCATCTGGGTGCAGGAATTTGCGGTCGGCATGGGGCCGAAGATTTTTTCCCGTACCAAAGGAGATACGGAATACAGTATTCGCATCCTGCCCTTAGGCGGCTTTTGTCGCATGGAGGGGGAAGCAGAGGACGGCGCATCCAGCTCGACCTCCTTCCTCAGCAAATCTGTCGGCGCGCGAATGGCAGTTATGGCGGCAGGGCCTGTCATGAATTTCCTGCTGGCGTTTCTCATGATTTTCGGGCTGACCTGCACAACTTATACGGCAACGCCCGTCATCAAAGAGGTTCTGCCTGATTCCGCGGCGGCTGCGTCCGGTCTGGAGGTTGGCGACAGGATTCAAAAAATTGACGGAAAAACGATTCATATCTATGATGAATTGCAATATACATTGCAGTCCAACCACGGGAAAGCCTGACGCTGGACGTGGTGGATGCCACAGGGACGCATCATAAATATAAGCTGCAACCAAAGCTGGACGAGAAGCAGGGCAGATATCTGATTGGCTTTTCGCCTGAGGTGAAAACAGGGCTGTTTGCCGAAAGCGTGGACGGCTATGCGAAAATGGGCATTGCGGAAACGGCACGTTACAGCCTGTTCGCTATGATAAATTATGTAAAAATGACGGCAGAGGGACTTCTGCGCGTGTTTACCTTTACGGCGAACCCTGATGAATACGGCGGCCCGATTGCAATTTTCAATATGGTTGGACAAAGCTATCAGGCAGGGCTGCAATACAGTATTAAGGCGGCAATCCAGAACGTGGTTTATATTGGTGCGGTGCTGAGCGCAAACCTCGGTGTGTTAAATCTGTTTCCAATTCCTGCGCTGGACGGCGGGCGAATTCTGTTCCTGCTGATTGAGGCGGTTCGCAGAAAGCCGATGGATATTGAAACGGAATCCAAGCTGCAATTTTTAGGCTTCGTTTTTCTGATGGGGCTGATGGCGTTTGTGATTTTCAGCGACATTAAAAAATACATGATTTAAATGAAACGAAACGCCTGATGTAAATTGGGCGTTTTCTGAATTTTGAAAAGGTGAGACTATGGAAAGAAAACTGACAAGAGAAGTTAAAATCGGCAGTCTGAAAATGGGTGGAACGAATCCCATTATCATCCAGTCCATGTGCAACACAGACACAAGAGATGTAGAAGCGACAGTGGCACAGATTTTGGCCTTGGAAAAAGCAGGCTGCGAACTGGTGCGCGTAGCAATTCCGGATATGGCGGCAGCAGACGCAGTCGGCGAAATCAAAAAACGGATTCATATCCCCCCTTGTTGCGGACATTCATTTTGACTACAGATTGGCGCTGCGCGTAATGGAGCTGGGCATTGATAAGGTACGCATCAATCCGGGGAATATCGGGGACGAAGCACGCATCAAGCAGGTAGTAGATATGGCGAAGGAAAAACAGATTCCCATTCGCATCGGTGTAAACAGCGGCTCTCTGGAAAAGGAATTGGTGGAAAAATATGACGGCGTAACACCGCAGGGCTTGGTGGAAAGCGCGATGAAGCATGTACATATTCTGGAGAAATTCGGTTTTTATGATATCGTGGTTTCCATTAAGGCATCGGATGTGCCGTTCTCCATCGAAGCGTATCGCCTGCTTTCCGAAGCAATCCCGTATCCCATTCACGTCGGCATTACAGAAGCCGGCACGCCCTATGCAGGCACGATTAAATCTGCTGTCGGCATCGGGACGATTCTTGCCATGGGTATCGGGGACACGATTCGTGTTTCCCTGACAGGTGACCCTATCGAAGAAATCCGCGCGGCGAAAGAAATTCTGAAAAGCCTTGGTCTGCGCCAATTCGGTGTAACCTTCATTTCCTGCCCGACCTGTGGCAGAACAGAGATAGACTTGATTTCCATTGCGAATGAGGTCGAGGAAAAATGCAGAAGCATACAGAAAAATATTAAGGTTGCCGTTATGGGCTGTGTGGTAAACGGTCCCGGAGAAGCGAGAGAGGCAGACCTCGGCATTGCAGGCGGCAAGGGCGTTGGTCTTGTTTTCAAGAAGGGCGAAATTATCCGCAAGGTTAGCGAGGACAAGCTCGTTGCCGCACTGATGGAGGAAATTGACCGCATTTAATAATAAATCCAAACGGAAAGGAGGGAGACAACTTGACTGCACAGAAATTTGAACTGGTCTTTCAGAAAATTTCGCTGTCCCTGCCGCTTCTGGAAGCCTTTCAGGGCACAGAGGTACGCAAGCTGACGATACATAAAAAGGAACGTACTGTCAGCATCGAGATTGCCGCAAATAAGATGATTCCCTTGCAAAAGCAGGAGGAGCTGAAGGGTGCGCTTTTAGAGAGCCTTCCGGGGATACAGGCGGTTTCACTTGCCGTTTTCTATGAGCTGACAGATAAAACTCCCGAAGCACTGGCAGCAGGCTATTGGGGAAGCATCAAAACCCTTGTGAGCCAAAAAAGCAAGATTTGTGCAGGTGTAATTGCGGACGCAGAGTGGAGAGTTACGGAGCATAAGCTGCAAATTCTGGTAAAGCATACATGGCGTATTATCTGGCGCAGAAGCATCTGGATGATGCCATTGCGAGCATGATTCATACCGAAACGGGCGAAACGCTTCTGGTGCAATTTAAGAATCAGAAAGCAACCGAAGCGGACAGAGCCGCTCTTGAGAACAACAGGAAAAAGAAGTTTGAGGAGCTAAGCCGACAGATTATCACCACACAGGCTGCGGCGGTGCAGGAGAAAGCCAATGCAGAGGTGGCGGCGGTATCCTCCTCCGTTTCCAAGGGGATTCTGCTTGGCAAAGAAATCAACGGCGCAAACCAGAAGATTATTGATACGAAAATTCTCGGGGAAGATGTCATTATCGAGGGCAGTATTTATAACATCGAGCCGAGAGAAATTCGTGGTGAAAAATATATTGTTTCCTTTGATATTACGGATTTGAGCGATTCGACTACAGTGAAATTTTTCGTGAAGAAAAGTGTTTTTGATGCCGAACTGAGCGATAAAATCAAAAAGGGTAAATATCTGCGCGTGCAGGGCGAAGTGCAGTTTGATAAATATACCAAGGAAATCGATATTATGGCGAAAAATATCATGGCTGCCGCCGCGCCTGCTCCCCGTATGGATGATGCGGAGGAAAAGCGCGTGGAGCTGCATCTGCATACACAGATGAGCAGTATGGATGGTGTGACACCTGTGAAAAAATATATCGAACGCGCGATTGCATGGGGGCATAAGGCAATTGCCATTACTGACCATGGTGTTGTGCAGGCATTTCCTGATGCGATGAACGCAATCGGCAAATCCGACTTGAAGGTGATTTACGGCGTAGAAGCCTATCTGATTGACGATTTGGGCAGCGTTGTCACCATGCCGCGCGGACAATCTCTGGATGACACCTTTGTGGTATTCGATATTGAGACAACAGGACTTTCCAAGGAAACCGAAAGTATTACGGAAATTGGCGCAGTAAAGGTAGTAGACGGCAAGATTATCGACCGTTTCAGCACCTTCGTGAACCCAGAACGCCCTATTCCTGCGGAGATTACCAAGCTGACAGGCATTACGAATGAAATGGTAGCCGATGCGCCTGTTATTACAGAAATTCTGCCGAAGTTTCTGGAATTTTGCCAGGATGCGGTGCTTGTGGCGCATAATGCCAATTTCGATACAGGCTTTATCCGCCTGAATGCAGAGCGAAAATGTGGTATTGAGGTAAAAAATACCGTTCTGGATACATTGGAGCTTTCCAGAGCCTTGCTGCCGGAGCTGAAAAAGCATAAGCTGGACATCATCTGTGAGCAGCTGGGTGTTTCTCTGGAGGGACACCATCGTGCGGTCAATGATGCCGAAGCAACGGCGGAGGTCTTTCTGAAATTCATTGACATGCTCGTGGAAAAGGAAATCTACAAGGTAGACGATATCAATGTGTTCTCCAGCCAGACAGTGAATTATAAGAAGCTGAAGGCATATCATGCGATTATTCTGGCAAAGGATTATGTCGGCTTGCGGAATCTGTATGAATTGATTTCACTTTCTCATATTGATTATTACTTCCGCAGACCACGTATCCCCAAAAGCAAGCTGATTCAGCACAGGGAAGGGTTGATTCTGGGAAGTGCCTGCGAAGCAGGGGAGCTTTATCGCGCGCTTCTTGATAAAAAGCCAAAAACAGGTCATTGAGGAGCTGGTAAATTTCTATGATTATCTGGAAATTCAGCCGCTTGGCAATAACCGTTTTATGATTGAGTCTCCGAAGGTGGAAAGCGTACATTCCATGGAGGATATCATCGCCATCAATAAGCAGATTGTTGCATTGGGTGAGGAGCACAATAAGCCTGTTGTGGCAACCTGTGATGTGCATTTCATTGATCCGCAGGATGCTGCCTTCCGTAAAATCATCATGGCGGCAGAAGGCTTTGCCGATGCGGACAAGCAGGCACCGCTTTATTTCCGCACCACAAAGGAGATGCTGAAGGAATTTACCTATCTGGGCGAGGAAAAAGGCGAGAGAAATCGTTATCACCAATACAAATAAAATTGCGGATATGATTGAGAAAATCAAGCCTATTCCCGATGATACCTTTCCCCCGAAAATCGAAGGAGCAGATGAGGAGCTGCGCCAGATTTGTATGGATAAGGCAATTTCCATCTATGGCGACCCATTGCCTCCCATTGTGCAGGACAGATTGGAAACAGAGCTGAATTTCCATCATCAGCAATGGCTATGCAGTACTGTATATCATCGCACAGAAGCTGGTTTGGAAATCCGTTGCAGATGGGTATCTGGTTGGTTTCTTTTTCGTCAAGTACCAGGTTTATAACCGAAACATCCAGCGCGTCAGCTATTTTATATAGCATATCTACGCTGGGCTGTCTACTTCCTTTCTCTATATGGGACAAAGCGCCGACGGAACACCCTACCTTCGCGGCCAGGTCCTTCCCCTTCATTTCACGAAGATCGCGGTAAAATTGTATGTTCTTGCCTATCACTGTTTCCACCCCTTTCGTTTGTCTTATAGACAATTATAATAAGCGTCGGCGTTTTTGTCCACTATTTAATTTTACAAGCGGCAGACTTAAGCTTTCGCCCTTCCTGGAAAGGAATAACGGTATCTTCCTTCTTTACGCTGTTGGCGTCTTCTTCGTCTTCTACTTCTGGGTTCCTTACCTTTTCCAGACGTTCCCCAAGCTTTACAGCTGCACTATTTCTCATTTTAGCGGTAACGTGTCCATATCTGGAAGCTGTAAAGCCAGCGTCGTAGTGTCCCAGCTGTTCCTGTACTGTATTCATAGCTTCGCCGTCTTCCAGCATGACCGTAGCCACCGTATGGCGTAGATCATGAAAACGTTTGTGGTCGATACCCATAGATCGAAGGTTTTCACTCCACATTTTGGTAAAGTTCCGGGGATAAATATAGGTCCCTTTCCTGGTACAAAATACCAGATTGTCCGGGTTGTACTCTATCCCTCTTTCTGTGGCTTTCCTTTTTTCTGTATTCTGTATCAGCCGCCAGAAAATCAGAAGCAGAACCATTTCTTCGGTAATCATAAGGGAACGCCTGGACAGATCAGTTTTAAGTTCGTCCCTAAACGGGGTACCGTTGTCGTCTACCATCTGATACACAAGCCGTAAGTATCCGTCCCCCAATGTAATATTATGATCTTCCAGAAGTGTTTTTAAGGCTTTCGTGTCCCACTTAGGAAGCTTCTTTATATCGCCCCAGGGAAAGTACCGGTCTACTGTTGTCCAGGGTATCCCTATATCTACGTGCTGCCAGTCAAGGCCAAGTATTTCGCCCCGTCTGCAAGCTGTAGTAAGTGTCAGCATATACGCCGGATAATAACGGTACTTCGTTCCTTTAATACCCAGTGTTTCCATTTCTTCGTCTGTCAGTATATTATTTGTCTTCGGTTTACTTTTTGGCCGCCTTGTCTTTTTTCCGGGGTTTCTATTTATACGTCCCTTGTCTACAGCATATTCTAAAGCAGCTATAATAAGTCGTCGTTGCTGAATAAGAGAAGACGCCGCTACCGGTCCGTGGGACGGTGCCGCTTCTCCCGTGTCGTCGTTAATTTCAAGTTTAAGGTTTCCGTGTTCCTGTTGGTCGTTCAGATATTTTTGTATTACGTCGTCTGTAATGTCCTTAAGCTTGTATCGTCCGATACCAGGTATAATATGTTTTTCTATAGACGCCTTATAATTTATGTAGGTTCGTTCTTTAATCCCTGGTTTTATAACGATCTCTAACCAGTTCATTACCCACGTACTAAAAAGGACATTATCGCCCCCAGGGATAACACCAGCGTCAAGCTTGTTCTGTGCTTCTCTAAGCTTATCCGCTACTTCTTTCCTGGTCTTTCCATATAAAAACTTTCGATCTGGTTTACCATCTTGTTTAACGCCGACAGTAAGAACCGCCGCCCAGGTTCCGTCTTTACGCTGATATACGCTACCTTCCCCATTTCCGCGTCTGTGCTTCTTTGTGTTTCCTGGCATTAAAACCACCCTTCTTTCACTCTGTTCTTTGCCATATCGTAGGCGTCCTTTGAACGTTTAGCAGCTACGATATATGTAAGTGGGTTTCCATTTGCAAGGCGGATTCTGATATATACGCGGTACTTATCAGACTTCACATTAAACAGCGCCTTAGATATGCTGTAGGACGCGTCAAAGGCTACAGTACAGCCGTCTTCCTGTATAGTTCCCTGGGATTTTTCCGCGAAGTCTACAGCCTGTTCCCTTGTGGAACATCTTTTATAGAATGTCTTATTATTCTGCATAGGCTACCTTCCTTTCGTTGTCTTAAAGTATATTTTTGTCTACAAGACAAGTATATGATATGTTTTGCAATTTGTCAATAAGACAACTTTATACTTTCTGACAACAAAAAAAGAAGGCGGCTACCGAAGTAACCGCCTATCTATCTTACTGTTTCTTTAAATATGTCTTACTGCTAAAGCCTGTGTACTGTACACCATTAAGTGTAACCTGGATATACAGCCATTTTGTGCCATTATAGCTTGTGTAGTATCCGTAGTTCTGTACTTTTGTACCTTCTGGGATAAGAACCATAGCGCGCTTATTCTTACCGGCACCGTGACGCATATACAAGCCAGTCGTCGTAACGTAGGAACCAGCAAGGGCCTTGTTGAAGCTTGAAGCCCCGGAACCCGCTACTACTTTTGTTACACCTGTTCCCTGTGGCTTAGAAGGTGTAGGAACATTCTTGTTAAGAAGTTCGTTTACCTTGTTCTGTACGTCAGTGAAATTGTAGCCGCTGGCTTCCAGCTTCGTTTTACGTTCCGGCATATTTCCCCATACGCCTAAGATCACTTCACGGGCTACTGTAGTAAGGTCTTTTCCAGCTGCCGGGGTAATCGGTGTAACTGTATCGTCGGTATACTTCGGACTGATAAAGCCACGGATATAGCGACCGTTAATTAACAAGGTACGCTTTTTAACAGCGTTGCTGTAGTTACCTTCTGTCACGACGAAGTAACCCGCTTTTTCGTAAACTTCTGTTACAGTACCTACATGATCTGGAACGCCTGTACAGTCAGTGGTAGCGAAGTTTGTACCATCTTTCCAGTAGTAAAGAACCCCTTCGCCTACTTTCGGTACGTGTGCGTCGTTTTCAATCCAGATACCTTTTTTCTTAGCTGCTTCGATCAGATAGTAGCAAGAAATTTCGATAGGCATAATCGGGGTATAACCCAGCTTAATAGCCGCTGCGGACCATGTACAAGCGCACCACGGCCAGCTATAATCCATTTTGGTTCCGCGTGGGAAAGCCCCTTTGTAGCCGTTATAAATTTCAATGATTGTTTTATAGCTGCCGTCTGCTTCATTTTTCCCTACCCAGGAATTAACAAGATCAGCTACAGCCTGTCTGGAATATCCCATAGTATTAACCCCTTCCTTGTTACAGTATTTCGTGATAAAGCCGTACACGACTTTCTGACGTGTTACGTAGTCGCCGACCTGGTTATTATTGGACTTGTCCGCCGGGTCGGTGCAAAGTGCCGCGTAGATCGTCTTCGCGGTATACGGCTTCTGTGTCTTTGCCAGGATACGGGTAAGCGCCCCACTTCCGCCCTGGTGGATAATGTTAATACATTCCATCATAGCGTCGTCGCTTAAGCTTCCGTACTTCTTTTCGATCGAAGCGGCATACGTTTTAATCTGTGTTTCCATTAAAGCGTCCTGGCACTTGATACCGCCAGCGGAAGTAATGATAGCGATAATACATTTACCTTTCGTGGAAGTCTTCGTTACCCCGTAGGTTCCCCAGCTTTTATTTAAGTCAGCTGCAATACCGGCCGTATCCAGCTTCTTAAATTCTTTTGGGTACTTCTTCTGGATATTAAGCAGAAGTGTACGGGCTTCTTCGGCGTACCACTGGCCCGCGCCGATCGTAATAGCCTTTTCGTTCGGTGTATTCGCACCGACACCGGCAAAAGCGCCGTAGTTCTGTTTTCCGTAGACCTGGCCGCCAGATTCTACAGCGTAAAGAATTTTCGTAATACTGTAATGTTTTCTTTTTTCATGTTAAAAGTTCCTTTCTTCCAAAAGAAAAAGACGCCCCGCGCGG
>ENA-OQDT01002157-OQDT01002157.1-human-gut-metagenome-genome-assembly--contig:-NODE-2157-length-10419-cov-4.592596_pt1 | contig 10419 bp, 10 predicted proteins | sample MGYA00242786_ERZ504617 | MGnify/ENA primary metagenome ERZ504617 (study PRJEB26092, sample SAMD00036337) | human gut metagenome | host: Homo sapiens | study: EMG produced TPA metagenomics assembly of... | reverse complement strand
AAGGAAAAGGCATCCACGGTCGGCATACGTCAGTTTATCATCCAGACACATTTCCAAACCCCGCTGGAAGTTACTCCCGAAGCAGAGGAAGGCATTCGCAAACTGCTCTCGGCAGGATGGCTCATCACCAACCAGCTGGTGTATAATGTAGCCGCATCCCGCCGGGGGCACACTGCACGCCTGCGACAGGTATTAAATAAACTGGGCATAATCTGTTACTACACATTCTCGGTGAAAGGATTTGAAGAAAATAATGCCGTTTTCACTCCAAACAGCCGCTCCATACAAGAAGAACAGGAAGAAAAAGCATTCGGAAAACTTACCAAAGAAGATGCCCATAACCTCTCCGTACTGTTGGAACGGACACACGACCCTGCCGCCTGTATCCGCCGTTTTACGAAAGCACATCGCCTGCCGTTCCTCGCCACAGACCGGAATGTGCTGAACCTGCCTGCCATCGGCAAAAGCATGACTTTCAAAACGGTAGGAATCACTCCGGAAGGAAAGCGTATCCTTCGTTTCGAACACGACGGTACACGTCGCCATAGTCCTATCATAGACAGCATCGGAGCGGTATACATTGTCGAAAGCAAATCCATAGCCGCCTATCTGCGACAACTGCAAGCCATGGGAGAAGACACGGAAGACTATGCTTCCATCTGGAACTATACGGAAGGAAAAACCGAACCCCGGTTCAGCTTATACGAATATCCGGATTTCCCTTTCCGGATTACAGAAAAAATGAGTAATCTGGGACTTGAAAGCTGCTGAAAAACTATTTTTGATTAACTTTGCCTTATCATCCGCTAATGTATAAGCAAAATCAATCTTATGGAAATAGAACAGCATCCTTTAGAACCTTTCCTTCCCGGCAATGCACGTTTGCTGATGCTGGGGAGTTTCCCGCCGCAAAGAAAACGCTGGTCCATGGAGTTTTACTACCCGAACTGGAATAATGACATGTGGCGTATTGCAGGTCTTTTATTCTTCAATGACAAAGACCATTTTGCCGACAAATCCCAAAAAGCTTTCCGCAAGGAGCGTATCATCGATTTCCTGAACGAAAAAGGGATAGCCCTGTTCGATACGGCCACTGCCGTAAGGCGATTGCAAGACAATGCATCCGATAAGTACCTCGAAGTGGTCCGGCCCACCGACATATCCGCATTATTGCAACAACTGCCACAGTGCAAAGCGATTGTCACTACGGGACAAAAAGCCACCGACACGCTCTGTACGCTGTTCTCATTGCAAGAACCTAAAGTCGGGGATTTTACAGAATTCATTTTCGCAGACCGCCCTATGCGGCTCTACCGCATGCCCTCTTCATCAAGAGCTTATCCGCTGGCTTTAGAAAAAAAAGCGGCAGCCTATCGCATTATGTATCAGGACTTACAAATGTTATAAGCCATTTTTTTAAGAAAATAAAGCAACAAAGAACTTGCAGATTTGAAAGTTTCCATTACCTTTGCAGCCGCAAACACGGGAGTAGCTCAGTTGGTAGAGCACCGGTCTCCAAAACCGGGTGTCGGGAGTTCGAGCCTCTCCTCCCGTGCAATGATAAGACCTTGTAAATTTAAAAAATTACAAGGTCTTATTTTATTTCTATCAGCTTGTGCGTCTGCAAGCTCAGCCGCCATTTCGGATGCTGCATCACGCAAGCCACAGTTTCCGCAGTATTGCTGCAAGAACAGGGTTGCAGGAAAAAGTGTCCGGCAGGAAGCGATTCATATACGGCAATATCCTGTCCTTCGTACACTACCTTCACCTCATCCATACGGGAAATGCACAATTTTGCACCTTGCTTGGGCGAGCAAGTCACCCAGTCTATATTATCCGGCAAGAAATGCGTACCGTTCGTTTCGATACAGACATACTTCCCCATCCGGTGCAGGCAGTCCACAAATTCACGGTCAATCCAGAGCGAAGGCTCTCCGCCCGTCAGTATCACCGTCACCGCAGGATATTTCCCCACTTCCGCCAAAATTTCCTCATCGGACATCAACACACCCTCTTCGTGCTGTGTATCGCAAAAAGAACATTTCAGGTTGCAACCGGAGAAACGCACAAAAACAGCCGGAGTACCCGTATGAAAGCCCTCTCCTTGCAAGCTGTAAAATATTTCGTTAATCTTCCTCATAAGCGCTCCTGTCAATCCTCCTCATAGATGGCTATATTCGACTCGGATTCCTGCACTTCCACTTTAAAGCAGGCAGGTATCTGGCTGCATATCCAGCATGCCATATTCTCGGCTGTCGGATTAAAGGGAAGGACTTCATTGATGTTCCGGTGATCCAGTTTTTCTTTCACCGCCTGTTTGATGTGGCTGAAATCAACCACCATTCCGTCGGCATTCAGTTCTTTGGCACGGCAATAGACTGTGATTATCCAATTGTGACCATGCAGATTCTCACATTTACTCTGATAAGAAAGATTCAGACTGTGTGCAGCCGAAACCTCCATTCGTTTAATGACTGTGTACATACTGTTAATACGCTGGTTAAAATATCATTTTATAGAACCGTGCATCTAATGTCACCTCGATGCGGCAGCAAAAGTACAAAAAACTTGGAATTTACACACGAGATTGACGCTTATTCATACATACAGTGAGCACTACGGCACTGTGCGGCTGCCTGATGTCCACAAAGATTCCGGTTGCAGGCAGAAAACATATTTCCCTGTACATATGAACAATAAACAACCGCCAAACAATTTTATTATTCATCTTTTTCGTATATTTGTGATAGTATGAAGTATCTTATTTGACTATCAACGAATTACATTCAACTCGCATGAGAACGGGCAACGGATAAGAAAATGCCGGACTGTTCAGAATCACTATATTCCTCATGCTTTCAAATAACTCTTTGTTTCGATGCAAAGATAGCATTTTTTCTGAGAATACCGGAATTTTCCGGGTACAAATTCATGATGAACCAATGAAATAACCTGTATCGGACATGACAGGCATACCGAAGCCGAGTTCCCCTAACTACAGGCAAAGGTACCCCGTGTCCTGCTCGTACAAGCAAGGTCAAGCCCTCCGGGTGTCGTGGAAAAATCATCCTCGCCCGGAGGGCTTGCGGTATTTTTCCCGCCAACCTTGCCTGTACGGGACACGGCCTTTCATAGCCTGTAGTTACGGGAACTCCGGCCCCGAAAAGCCGGACTAACAAAAAAATATAATTGTCATGCTACAACAGGCAACAAAGGAAAAGTACGGTATCGAGACACTCAAAGAACGGAATGTTTCATACGACCATGAACATGGACTGACACAGAAAGATGTGGATATGGCCAACAATCATGTGCAGCTTATCGAGCGGACACGCTCTGAAGTCACACCGCAAATCGGCGACAGGCTGGTATATGTAACCGAACATGGGGATTATTACGGGAACGCTCTTATTGATGGCAAAAGTACAAAGGAAGGATACCTATCCATATGCGAACAGCCCTATGTTCCTTTCGTGTGGGAAGAAGGCGGGAGCATCCGTCTGAGTGTCAGCGGCGGAGCGTTCCACTCCGTAAATCCGAAGGACATGAAATTCCTGAAATGGACGGAAGGAGCGTTCAAGGACTGGGGACACTGCGGCGCATGCGCCAACGGTTCGGTGACGTTCATTGCCAAAGTGCCTTTATGGTTCTATGCCGAACCCAATTCCAGGTATGGAGATTTCACGACAGAGACCTACCGGAAGTTTTACCTGAACAAAAGGGATGAATCGGAAAGCGGCAATCTCTATCAAGGCTTTGACATCGCTTTCCGGGATGAAGCCGAGTTCCGGCAGTTCCTGAAGGACTACGAAGGAACTGTGTTCAAGGGAAATTGGGAAAATCAAATCGTGTTATGGTGTTTCCGTCGGGAATATGTGTTCCTACCTTCCGCCGAATGGAAAACGGTTGATGCCCCTGCCGAAGAACGGAGGCTCAACTTCCACCCCGAACAGGTCAAGATAGTCAAGGACATGGAAAAGCACATCACGTACTTCTATCGAATCAAACCGGATAATTTCTAACACTTAAAATCCAACAGATATGCAAACGACAGTAACCAAGGCCGGTAACGCTCCCGACCTGCTTTCCGGTATCCTGAGCATACAAGTGAGAAACGGGGACAAGATTACGGAGCAAGACCGTGCCTATTGCCAGCACCAGCAGGACATGCTCTACAAGACACTCGACCAGATTGACCGTTGGTACGCCGTCTTCAAGGAGGAGGCAGAACAGTATCAAGCCGAGCGCAAGTTCCATTACGAGGAGAACGGCAAGGTGTCCATGCGGGATTTCTACACTTACCATAACGACAGGGACGACTATTCTCACAACGAGTTCAAGCCGTTCGACCTGATCAATGACCTGGTGGATAAGAACCGCAACGCCAACGCGAACTTTGCGGGCCGCATCATTTCTTATTTCAACAGGACTTACAACGTGTCGGTCCCTGAATATAAAATAGACGAAAAGACCCTTCAGATGGGCTCCCGTCCTGTCTATGGGACATATGTAGATGTGGTTATCGAACACTTGGGTGGCAAGAGTTTCCGGGAAACGGCGGTGGAGGAACTTCTTGCCAGGGTTGCCAGAGTCGTCAAACCTTCCTGCTGGAGTAAAGTCAAGACGGAGCTGAAGAAGGACAGGATTGTATTTCCCGAAATCATCCGTTTCGACGATTATTACATACAATACAACAACAGGTGCAAAATCAGTTACAACTATGGCGGAGAACTGGAAACCCTGTGTGCCGGTATCGCCTACGGTGCGGACGACATACTGAACGGGAATTCAAAGATGATCATCCGTTTCGATGACAATGACGTTTCCGTCACCGACTGGTACGACCTCACGACCACCAATGCCGAGCAGATCCGGTTCTACAAGAACGGACGCATCGATGTCCGGTTCAAGGACAGCGCGGCAGCCGAGAGTTGTTTCAAGCGTCTGCGTCTGGATGAAATCACCCTAAGAGAAAACTGACCATGATAAGATTTACACAGCACCCCGTAAGGCATTCCTTGCGGGGTGTTTTCATTTTTAACGATAAACAGATAAAGTTATGTATGCCATCATCCCCCAACAGATACCGCAAGGTATGCGTGCCGAAGTCAACGAGAAGATACTTTTCGCCATAGACTCCGGCAAGAACCTCATTCCGGCGGAGAGCATCTACAACTGCTATACCGGTATCGGAGGGCTGCACAACCTCAAACAGTCCGACTTTGCCAGCTACCACGAGTATGCCGAAGCGAAGAAGGAGTTCGAGATGGGACAGTTCTTCACCCCGCATGAAATATGCCGGGACATGGTGGATATGCTGTGTCCTGTCTCATCCGAAATGGTTCTTGACATGTGTTGCGGTATGGGCAATTTCTTCAACCATCTGCCCAACCCGCATAATGCCTACGGCTTCGACATAGACGGCAAGGCCGTGTCTGTCGCACGATACCTCTACCCGGAAGCCCATATCGAGAAATGCGACATCCGGCAATACTATCCGGAACAACGTTTCGATGTTATCATCGGCAATCCTCCTTTTAACTTGAAGTTCGACTACAAACTGTCGCAGGAATACTATATGGACAAGGCTTACGATGTGCTCAATCCGGCAGGAATCCTGATGGTCATCGTGCCCTGTTCCTTCATGCAGAGCGGGTTCTGGGAGAAGACACGGATAGCCGGTATAAACGGCAGATTCTCATTTGTCGGTCAGACGAAGTTGGGCCCGTCAGCCTTTGCCGCAGTCGGAGTCCATGACTTCAATACGAAAATCATGGTATTTCTCCGTAAATCGGGCCACATCAAGATGCAGGCTTACAACGCGGAAGAATTCATAACGGCGGACGAGCTGAAAAAGCGCATCGGCGAGGCAAGGGCGATGAAACACCGGTTGCGTTTCGACCTGATGCGCGAAACCAACCGGATCGACAAGGAAGAACTTGAGCTGTTCGAGTACAAACTTGCCAAGTACATGTACGAGCTGAAGGCGCACGCCAAGTTGAACAAACATATAGACAAGGCGGAAGCGTTGGTCACGAAGTTCCGTAACCAGAAACCGCCTGAGAACGCCACGCGGGAGCAGGTGGAGCAATGGGAGAAGAACAAACTGACCCCGAAGAAAGTGCTTGCCGTCATCCGCAGGTACATCACCTCGCAAAATACCGTACCTCGCAAGGAAGTGGCATTGGTGAAGACCTCATACGGCTTCAAACTGAAACAATATGCTCCGCGACTCCTTGACAAAGTTCCGCACAAGGCGGCAAGTATCAACGACCTCGTGCTGGAACGTACTGAACTGCCCATGCCGGAAGTGCCGACAGAAAAGAACATGCACCAAATCCGTGCGGCGGAGAAACTGATCCGACGCAAGCGGAGAGAGTACGAAATGCAGAACCGGCAGTTCCCGGAAATGGAGGAAGATGGCAGGCTGAAAGAATACCTGGACCGGTGTGCATTCATCAACAAGGACGGCGAGACCTGCGAGTTTACCACGCTCCAGAAACACGACCTGAACCTCGTCTTGCAGAAACGCCACGCGCTGCTGAACTGGCAGCAAGGCTCTGGCAAGACAGCCGCCGTGTACCATCGTGCCAAATACCTGCTCAAATTCCGCAAAGTACGGAATGTCATCATACTGGCTCCTGCCATCGCCACCAATATGACATGGATACCCTTCCTCTCGATAAACAGGGAACAGTTCCGGGTGGCAAGGAACAATGCCGACCTGGAAGCTGTGCCGGAAGGCGTGTTCATCGTCCTATCCACCTCCATGCTCGGCAAGCTGAAACGGGGCATGGCAAGGTTTGTCAAACGCAGTTCAAGAAAACTGTGCCTTGTTTTCGACGAGTCGGACGAGATAACCAACCCGTCGTCACAACGTACAAGGCATATCCTCGGTCTCTTCCGCCGCCTCAAATACAAGATACTCGACACCGGTACGACCACACGCAACAACATCGCCGAACTGTACAGCCAGTTTGAGCTGTTATATAACAATTCCATAAACATGGTCTGTTGGAGCAGTCGTGTGTACCACGAGAACAGGGACAAGGAGATAGAGGAAGATAACAATCCGCACTATGGTGAGCCGTTCCCCGCTTTCAGGGGGCATGTGCTTTTCCGTGCCTGCCACTGTCCGGGGAAATCCACCGTGTTCGGCATAGAGAAGCAGAACCAGGATGTCTATAACAAGGAGGAGCTGGCCGGCCTTATCGGGAAGACCGTCATTACACGCAAGTTCAGGGACTTTGCAGGAGAGAAATACAAGATACGGACACATACCGTCAGCCCGTCCGACGGCGAGCGTGAGGTTTACCGTGTCATCATCGAGGAGTTCTGCCGCATCTGCGAACTGTATTACAACAGCACGGGGGATGCAAAGAAGGATGCCGGACTCCGGCTTATGCGCCAGATCAAGCTGCTCATCAAGGCCTGCTCCGTCCCACACCTGATAGAGGGCTATTCCGGAGACGGGATTCCGAACAAGACAAGGTACATCGAAAGGCTGGTACGGAAGATACCCGGCAAAGTGGCTGTCGGCTGCACGTCCATAGCCGCATTCGACCTTTACGAGAAGCGTCTCCGCGAATGTTTTCCTGACCGTCCCGTATTCGTGGTCAAGGGCGACGTGGCGTTCAAGAAACGGCAAAGCATCGTGACGGAGTTCGACTCCACCGTCAACGGTATACTGGTCTGCACGCAACAGAGCCTGAGCAGTTCGGTGAACATACCCACCTGCAACGACGTGATACTTGAATCCCTGCAATGGAACATACCGAAAATGGAGCAGTTCTATTTCCGCTTCATCCGCCTCGACTCCAAAGAACTGAAGGGCGTGCATTATGTCACCTACAAGGACTCCGTGGAGCAGAACCTGATGGCGCTGGTACTTACGAAGGAACGGCTGAACGAGTTCATCAAGACGGGTGAAGTGAAGGAACAGTCCGAAATCTTCGAGGAGTTTGACGTCACCATGTCCGTCATCGAGAGCCTGCTGGTCAGGGAGCGTGACAGCGAAGGGAAAATACATATCAGCTGGGGAAGCCAGCGCATCATGAACTGAAAAATGGAAAAACAAATGAGAAACCGCAGATTCCATTCCACAGGCAAAGGTAGCCCGCCCCCTACCGGCAGGGCAAGGTCATGCTGCAAGCGGTTTTCGGGAAAATCATCCTCGCCGGGGGCTCCGGTATTTCCCCGAAAAACCTGCACTGCCGGGGTGCGGACCTTTTGGAGCCTGTGGAATGAAATCTCCGGGTTCCGTATCATAAACTATAATGAAGAATATCATGGACTTGAATCAGGCAGAAGTGGCAGTGACCACGCAGCATCTTATAGACATGGGGCGGGAGAAGGACAACTGGTTACAGATGTCCGACTTCGGCGACATGGGGGAATTCCTGTGTACCTGCTCCGAACTGTTCCCCGAAGAGGAAACACCGGAATACAGGTACACGAGATGGAAGGAGATTCCGGACCTGCTCATCAACCGGGAATGGCTGTGTCCCAGCTTCTTCGAGATAAGGGAGGCGATGGAACAGCTGGAGGAACCCGACAAGGATTGTTTCTTCGACTGGTGTGACCGTTACGGGCATGACATCAGCACGGAAGACCCTCACCTGTTGGTGGCGCACTATATCGAACTTTATGGAAATGCGACCTATATCGACGATGAGCCTTGCCCGGACAACATGGATGACAGCCTGCTGTACTATCCGGGCATATCAAGCAACTATTTCGACACGGGTATTCCCCGCTTCGAGATATTCGACGACAATTACGATTAAAACATATACAAGATGGAAATCAACTTCAAAGGACCGGTAATGCCAGTTGACCCCTATTCGCAAATGGCGTTTGTGGAGATACTGAACATTCTCCTGACGGCAGGGCACATCGTGGATGTGAACAAGTTCCTGATAAACAGGAATACCAATCCGCTGTTCGGCTCGTTGTCAGGATATTTCAGATGGTCATTCTCCGACGACCACTTTACCCTGTGGCAACGGGTGGAATACAATTCTCCGATCTGCTTCAGCCGGCGCATATTCAGCATCCATTTCGGAACGCTGGCAAGCCGTGACAGGAAAAAGGATTCACTCACATTGAACTGAAAATAACAGTCATGGATACGGTAACGATAAGCAACAGGGAAATCGCGCTGATGGCTTTCGACAGGCTGCGCAAGGAAGACAAGACAGATTCCGCATTGAAACTCGCCCGGTGTATGCTGCATGGCACAAGCATATCCCTCGGCATAGGTGATATCGACTGGGAGATAGACAGGGCGATACAGCTGTGCGGAGGAGTGCCAAGAACGGGATACAGATACACGGCTTATTTCCACTTCAACCGGAATACGGAAATGGCAAAGGAAATATACGACAAGATCGTGAAGGAACTGTATGGTTAGGTAACAACACGGAGGCGGCTTGAAGACCGCTTCTGTCATTTATAACGGTATGTACGGGAAAAGGAATCCTGCCGTACACAGGTAACAGAAATGGATGAACAGAAAACATTGACATTGGATCTCATCAAATCCCTGATGGAACCGGCCTATACGCTGGTATGGACGGACTACAATGACAATCTTGACAACCATCGCGGGCTGATTCAAAAATGCCTTGACAGCAAGAGCCGCGAACATTTGTGGGAAAAGGCAGACGAGTGGTACAGCGATGCCGAATGGGAGGCTGTCCGTGAGATTATCGCGAAACTGAAAGAGGAATGCAGCGTATCGGGTGGCTTCGACGAAGAAGAGGTGGATGACTTCTTCGATGAGCACGAAGATGAAATCCGTGACGAGATTTACAGCCGCAACGATTCGGACGTGGTGAAGGAATTAATAAGGCACACGGACGACATTCCTATCCGTGTGGAGATGCTTTCCAACTATGACTGCATCAACTCCAACTGGTTTGAATCGCAGGGCGGTTACAGGTACGAGGAATCCTACTTCGGGGACATGGTGGACAGCCTGAACCTCAATCCGGCAAGAGTAAAGAAAATCCTGACGGAACACGGCTACAGGGCTTACGGGCGTTTCCCGAACCGTAAGAACCGGAACGGCAAGGAGCAGGTTTCCTACGAACAATTCTATGAGGAGCTTATCAATTCCTGCTGCGGTGCGAACCTGCTGACATACATCGGCAGGGTAAGCCTGAAAGAGCTGTATGAAGCCGACTTTTCATTGAAAGAGGTCATTATCCCCAAAGGCAACTGTTGCGGACTTTTCAGTTCGACGTATGGTGGTGGAAGCCTGCTTGAAATGGAACTGAAACGGGACGTAATTGGAACATACCCTGTCGCCGGTGTAGTCCTCCAAATAGGCGTAGATCATGCCGGCCTGTGTGTCTTCCTGCATAAAGTCCTGCTGGTGGGCGTTCAGGTATCGGTTCATTTCCATGCTGAATGACA
>ENA-OQDT01002156-OQDT01002156.1-human-gut-metagenome-genome-assembly--contig:-NODE-2156-length-10420-cov-4.241232_pt1 | contig 10420 bp, 9 predicted proteins | sample MGYA00242786_ERZ504617 | MGnify/ENA primary metagenome ERZ504617 (study PRJEB26092, sample SAMD00036337) | human gut metagenome | host: Homo sapiens | study: EMG produced TPA metagenomics assembly of... | reverse complement strand
AAGCGCAAGCGAGGCTTTCATTTATAATCCATTATTATTAACATCTTAAATTCAATTATTTATGGTACAAAAAGATTTAATTCTTGATTTCAATCTCTACTTGTGTGAGAAATTTGGCTACAGAGAACCGGATTTGACAGTATTTTGACAGTCGAACAATAAAAGACAGATGAAAATGGGGAAAAGAATATGACAATTGAAGAGAGAAAATTAACACCTGCCGGACAGGGGAATCTGCAACAGATCAAATTGGGAATACCGGTAGTGGAAGCATTGAATCGGATGGCAGAGGATCCCATGGGGGAAAATGAAAAGCTGCTTTTAAGGATTCTGGAACAAAATAAGGATACGGAATATGGAAGGAAATATGGCTTTGCGAATATTCATTCCATAGAAGAATACCAGAAGAAGGTTCCGGTCAGTGTATACGATGATTATGCAGGCTATATTTTAAGAATGAGTGAGGATGGGGAGGAGAATCTGATTACCTCCGGTAAGGTTGTACATTATAACAAGTCTTCAGGAACGGTTGGAAATCCCAAGCGTATACCGTTGACGGAAGAGGCTTTTCAGGTTTTTCAGAAGTATAATGGTCCCTACCGTATGGGTCTGGTCGCAAAAGAACTCGGAGAAGACTGGATCAACGGACGGAATATGTCCATTGCGGAATCCATTGCAGAGATCCAGCACGTGAAAAGCGGTGTTACTTATGGGGCTTTGTCAGTAAAATGATCGGTGAATTCCGCCCTTACCTCAGGAATGAGTTTTACATCTCCCGATGAAGCAATTTATTCCGGAATCGAAAACCAACACCAGATATCTGCATGCACGTTTCGGACTGATGGACCTAGGATCTTACGAATATGGCAGCGAACTTTCTTTGGATTTTTACTGGAAGTATTGCGTTATATGGAACAGCATTGGGAGCTTCTGGTTAATGATATTGAACAGGGAACGATTGATCTGGGTATTAAAATGTCAGAGGAAGTCCGTTCCAGTCTCTTAAAGAAAATTCAGCCCATGCCGGAGAGAGCGCAGGAACTGAGGGGAATTTTCATGCAGGGGTTTGAGGAACCGATTGTACCGAAGCTGTGGCCTCATGCACAGTTCCTTACCGGTGTCGGTTCCGGTGGATTTAAGGTTTATGCTGATAAGATCAAAGAGAAATATATGGGAGAAAAAATAGCCCGTTATTTTACCGGAATTAATGCATCTGAAGGCATGATCAGTGTCCCGTACCGGTTAAATGATGAGAAGAGCGTGCCGGTTCCGGACAGTATGTTCTATGAATTTCTGCCGACAGACGCAGATGATGATTTCTCCAAAATAGTAACGATAGATCAGCTTGAGACAGGTAAAGAATATGAAGTGATTGTTACGAATCTTTCCGGTTTTTACCGGTATCGTATGCGTGATGCGGTAAAGATTGCAGGAAAATATAAGAATCTGCCGATTCTGGAATTCATCGGACGTATTGATCAGACAGTCAGTATTATGGGGGAGAAGACAACAGAAGTGGCACTCAGGACTGCCGCAGAGGATACAGCAAAGCAGCTTGGCTTTGACATGATTGATTTTACAGTATATCCGGATGTTGAACATGTTCCTCCACGTTATACTTATTTTATGGAAATCGAAAGCCTTCCGGAGGGGATGAAAGCAAAGGAAATCCGTTTTTTTCTGGAGAGGAATCTTGCTAAGGCCAATCCGTCCATGGGAGATAAGGTGGCAAAAGGAATCTGTGCGCCAACTAAGTTAAATATCTTAGAGCCGGAGACATATAGCTTATACCGTGATCTGATGATAATGAAGGGAATTGCGCCGGCACAGCTGAAGCCTGTGCACATCATCCGGAATGAACTGCAGCGGAAATTCTTTTTCAGTCAGACAGAATACGGGGTGGAGCTTGTAAAATAAATGGAAGGACTTTGTGAAAATAAAAGGAGAAGCCTATGAAAATTTTAGCTTTAGTAGCAAGCCAGGACAGTACTGTGGAAGATGTTAAGACAAATGGAAGAAGGCAGATGCAGGCACTGATAGGTAAAGATAAGGAAGTGCTTTTCTGCGAATATTCCACGATTGAAATTTGCAGGAACGGGGAACTTGCGATCACCTGTCTGGGCGAAAAAATGGAAAAGCCGGATTATTTCTGGCCACTACTTGGATCCACGGATGGATTTATTCTGGAGAATATGCTTCAGGATGCGGGAATTCCATCTATTTTAAATCTGCGTGAGCTTCAGGTCGCAAGAAGTAAGATTGCAACTTATCAGAGATTTTGCACAGAATGGAATACGGGTGCCTGATACGATGGTGTTTTTCAAAGATTCTGATCCCGAAACACTGTCTGGTCGTTTTGGTTATCCATTTGTTGTGAAGCCGGACAGTGGATTTGGCGGGATTGGTGTAGAACTGATCCATAACGGCCAGGAGCTTAAGGATTACTTTGCAACTCTTTCCTATGGACAGGCTTATGTGGCACAGGAATATATTGCTACTTCCAAAGGAAGAGACATCCGTGTTGTTGTTCTCCATGGCAGATATTATTTTTCGATGGAGCGCCATGCATCGAATCCTGATGAATTCCGTTCGAATGTACATGTGGGTGGAACTACACAGGAGAAGACTCTTACCGAAGAAGAAAAGGTATTCTGTGAAAAGGTGGCGTCCATATTTGATCTTCCGATTATCGGACTGGATCTTATGATTGGTGATGGAGAGTATGTGCTGGCAGAGGTAAATGCATTTCCGGGTATGCCGGGGCGTAAGATGATGGATGCATATGCTTCCGTTATTGATGATTTTATGGAGGGACAGGCATGACCGGATTTTTGCGAAGAGTATTAAGCCCATACAGGGGACTTTTGATACTGGTCATTTTACTGCAGCTTGGTCAGTCCTTTTTAACCATGTATCTGCCAACAATCAATTCCAGAGTGATCGATTATGGTGTGGCGAATGCGGATGCTGCATATATCATGCATCAGGGAATTCTCATGCTGGGAATAGCTCTTATCCAGTTTCTGCTATCAACCTTGGCTGGTATTTTCGGAGCAAAGGTGGCACTGATGACCGGACGGGATTTGAGGGAGCAGGTTTATGAGAAGCTGATACATTTTTCACGCAGGATGATCGGAAGCATGGGAGCTCCTACGCTGATTACAAGGGCAACAAACGATGTACAGCAGGTAATCCAGTTTATTACGTTCTTATTTACCGCGATTATCGCAGCACCGATGATGTTTATCGGAGGTCTTGTGCTTGCCTTGTCCCAAAGCGTGAAGCTTTCGGTGGTATTGCTTGTGACGATACCTCTGCTGCTTGGGGTTTCTGTGGTATTTTTAAAGCTGATCCTTCCTTATTATAAAGAACAGCAGACGAAAATAGATGAGATGAATACCGTACTCAGGGATCAGATTTCCGGTATCCGTGTGGTAAAGGCCTTTACGAAGGAACAAGGCGAGAAGGAACGCTTTGAACGGATTAACGGAGATCTTTCAAGGATTAATACCAGCATCGGTAAGATTACAGGGCTGATGCAGCCAATCTTTACCCTGACAATGAGCTTTGCCAATATTTCGCTGATCTGGCTTGGCGGCCGTATGGCGGGGAACGGTCAGGTACAGATTGGACAGGTGATCGGCTTCGTAACCTACATATCCTTTATTCTGACAGCAACCCTGATGGCTTCCATGATTTTTATTATGCTGCCAAGAGCCGAGGTATCGGTTACACGTATTGAAGAGATTTTAAACAGTGAAAGTGAAATTCAGGACAGAGAGGATGCTTTTTTGCCAGAGCAGTTCCGGGGAGAAATATGTTTTGAACATGTGACGTATTCCTATGCACCGGATAATGAGCAGGTGGAGCCTGTATTGAAGGACATTTCCTTCTGCGCACAGCCGGGTAAAACGACGGCGATTATCGGATCTACCGGATGTGGTAAGACTACCTTGCTTGATATGATTCCACGTCTTGCAGATGTGACAGAGGGGACGGTCTTCGTAGATGGCATGGATGTCCGGAAGCTGTTAAGGCATGAGCTTGATCAGGCAATCGGCATGGTTCCGCAGAAGGCTTTCCTGTTTTCGGGGACGCTGGAGGACAATCTGCGGGATGGAAAACCGGATGCAACACAGGAAGAACTCTGGGAGGCTCTTTCGATTGCGCAGGCAAAGGAATTCGTGGAGAAAAACGAACGTGGTCTTAAGATGAAGATTTCCGAAGGGGGAATAAACTTTTCGGGCGGGCAGCGGCAGCGGCTTGCAATCGCAAGAGCAATTGTCCGCAGACCCTCCATCTATTTGTTTGATGATTCGTTCTCTGCACTGGATTACCGGACAGACCAGGAGCTGCGAAGAGCACTGAAGCCGGTTACACAGAATGCGGCTGTGATTATTGTTGCACAGAGAATCAGTACCATTAAGGATGCTGACCAGATCCTTGTGATGAATCAGGGACGTATTGAAGCGGTTGGAACACATGAAGAACTCATGCAAAGCAGCCGGACTTATCAGGAAATTGTGGCTTCCCAGCCCACAGATAAGGAGGTGGCATCATGAGTACAAAGCAGAAAAAGACCATACAAAAGGGGTCTTTCAAGCGGCTGTTAAAGCTCTTCTTCTTTAAAAATAAGATGCTGACCGCTCTTATGCTGTTCAGTATTGTTATTTCAGCGGTTGCTACAGCGCTGGGACCGCAGTATCTGGGGTATGCAACGGATTCCATTGTACAGGATATGTCAAACCCGGTAAGCAGTAACATTCACTGGGACCGGTTTTTCTTCTGGGCAGGGATATCGAGTGTGATTTTTCTGATCCAGTTCGTATCGAAATGGCTGTCCGCATGGTTTTCCACACGGATCATCTCTGATACGGCGAAAGAATTGCGCAGTCAGGTAGAGACAAAGCTATGGTCGCTGCCATTAAATTATTTTGATACAAACAGTCACGGAGATATCATGAGCCGGACCACAAATGATATTGATAATGTGGTCACGACTCTGAATTCTTCCGGTGCAGATACGATTTACAGTATTTTCCAGCTGGTCGGGATGATTGTCATGATGACTGCAATTAACTGGAGGCTGGCATTGATCACTGTGATCATTATTCCGGTCTCGGGCTGGATTGTGACCCTGATTTCCAGGTTTGTGCGTAAGGAATATCAGAAGCAGTGGTATTATACCGGAATGATTAACAGTAATGTGGAAGAGAGTGTGAACGGACACAATATTGTGAAGCTTTATGGTCAGGAAGAGAAGTTCGTGGAAGCTTTCAGGAAGCAGAATCGTCTGCTGTATGAATCTTCCTTCAAAGCTATGGCCGTATCGAACCTGATTCAACCATTGTCCCGGTTCTTTACGAATCTGAATTATGTGATTGTGGCATTGGGAGGTGCTTTACGGGTAATATCCGGACAGATGACGGTCGGAGATGTGCAGGCATTTATTCAGTATACCAGACAGTTTCAGACACCCTTTTCCAAGCTGTCCCAGGCGTATTCTTCACTGCAGTCCGGAATAGCGTCTCTTGACCGGATCTATGAGCTGTTAGATAGTGAAGATCAGGCTGAAGAAAAACCGGAAGCCAGAGAGAGCTACCGGTTGCAGGGAAAGATCGATTTCCGGGATGTGAGCTTTTCTTATGTACCTGAGAGGAAGCTGATTGAACATATGAACCTTGTTGTAGAACCGGGCCAGATGGTCGCTATTGTTGGAGGAACTGGTGCCGGCAAGACAACACTTGTAAATCTGATCGAACGATTTTATGAAGTAAACATTGGAGAAATTATTTTTGATGACAAAGTAGAAATTCACGACCTTACAAGAGCATGCCTGCGGGAGAACATTGCAATGGTTCTGCAGGACACCTGGGTGTATAAAGGAACGATCGGAGACAATCTGAAATATGGTTTGAAACGGGAAATCACGGAAGAAGAATTCCGGAATGCATGCCGGGAGACCTTCGTGGATCAGTTTGTAAGTACACTGCCTGATGGTTATCAGACTGTAATTTCCAATGAAATGTCAAGCCTTTCTGCCGGAGAAAAGCAGTTGTTGACGATCTGCAGGGCATTTCTTGTGAAACCGAATATTCTCATTTTGGATGAGGCAACAAGTTCTGTAGATACCAGAACCGAAGCCATGATTGATCAGGCACTTGATAAGCTGCGGGAGGGACGGACAAGCTTTGTCATTGCCCACCGTCTGTCCACAATTCGCAATGCAGACGTAATCCTGGTTATGGAGAACGGGCATATCGTGGAGCAGGGCAGCCACAAAGAGCTATTAGCACAAAACGGAGCCTATGCCAGATTATATCAGGCACAGTTTGAATCATAGAAAATAGGCGGAGGAAGAGATTATGCGTATTGTATTTTATAGTGCGTCAACATCAGCACATTCCAATTCATCAACAAAACAACCTACCAGCCGATTCCGGGCAGATACCTGGGATGAAATGGACCGGCTTTATCCGGACTGCGAATTTGTTGTAGCAGGACCCCTGAATGGTTCTTACATTTTTGACGTGGCAGATGGGGAAATCTGCAAAAAACCTGAGAAGGTGAAATACGTGCTTTTGGAGAGTGGAATGAGTGCAGAGGATACGGCAGAGCTGATTGCACAGCAGAGACCGGATATTGCTGTAGCAATTGCATCGGGAGCCGTTCCCTTTGACTGGGTACCGATCAAGACCGCTCTCATTGCTGAGGAATTACAGAAAAGAGGAATTGCAACCATTGCCAATAATACGCTGGTGTCAGTGGCAGCATTTGATAAGTGGCGTAGTAATATCATGTTCCGCAGCTTTGTCAAAGCGGCAAAGGGAATCTATATTCACCATGAGCTGTTTCTTGCGGAGAAGAAGAATCCGGGTGTCAGTGTAAATGTATATAAGGAATATGTTTTTTATCGGATTAAGGAAATAAACTTTCCGGTCATTGTGAAGGATACATTAGGTGCAGGGTCAATCGGAGTGGAAATCATGAACTCCTATGAGGAAGTAGAGAGCTTTCTTAATTCCGATCGGAACAATTCAGATATAATGGTGGAAGAACTGATTCAGGGAGAACAGTTCGGAACGGAAATTCATGGTGTAGAGGGACGTTACAGTGTCCTTCCGCCGATCGCCTTTTCTGTAACAAAAGAGGGCATTACAGATCCGTTAAGCTCTGTAAAATTTGGTCCGGTGACGGATCCTTCCTATCATTTTGAAAAGGTACAGGAAGAACTGCTTAATATGGCACAGAGTTTGAAATTTGAAGGAACGGTGCAGGTCGATCTGGTTTACCGGGCAGGAGAATGGTATATTATCGAAATTAATCCAAGATGGTCCGGAATGACAACAACAACGGCTGCCATGGAGGGAAGAAATCCACTACTATTTTTGTGGACAGTATACTCGGAACTGACAAAAATTACAGTATGAAACGGAACCTGAAATATGCATTGAACTTTAAGATGAAAGCAAGGTCGCAGGAGGATCTGATCCGATTATATGGGAATCCGCATGTGGATTATATTATGCAGCTGGAAACCTCAGTGGCAGGTATGGAGAAGATCAACTATTGCGAGGTTGTTATCAGCACCGATCAGGAAAAAGAAGATATTATGAATATCCTGAATGAACTGGAAGAGGAATTCCCGGGGCTTGTTTCCGATGATGTGAAAGCAAATGCCGGAGAGCTTGTTGCAAAATATCAATGAGAATTCTGCGGTCGATAAGACCGCCGTTTTCTGCTGTTTGCAGAAATTAAAACCATTTTGCAGCGTATTGCTGTAATTGTTCCTGGACATCCCGGTAGCTGTATTTGCTGACCGGGATTATTTCATGATTATTCAGTGTGATTTCAAAGCGTCTGATTGAACGGACAGCATACAGAGAAACAATGTAGCATCTGTGACATTGCACGAAGATATCTTTCGGCAGAATTTCACGGACTGCAGAAAGGGATTTATATATCTTCGTGACAGTACCGTCCTGAAGGTGAATCTGCAGTTCTTTATTGATTATTTCAATATAGGTAATATCCCTGATATGAAAGGATACAGTTCTGGACGGAGTGTCGATTATAATGGATTTCGGGATCAGATGTCGGATTGCACGGGTTAGTGCTTCTGCAAGTTTTTGACGGCTGACCGGCTTGAGGATATAACCTACAGGTTCAGCAGAATATGCATCGAATACAAATTCCTTACTGCTGGAAATGAAGATAACGGGAATTTGGTTTTCAGTGTCACGGAGACATTCTGCAAAGCTGATCCCATTGTTTTCACCCAGCATAATATCAAGAATCAGAATGTCACAGCTTTTGGGAGTATTCTGCAATGTATTTTTTAATTCTGAAATAGAAGTATATTTTCGAATCTCACAGGATTCTCCCATGGATGCTAAAATATCGATGATCATTTCTGATATCTGTGTTAAAAAAATCGGTTCATCATCACAGATGACAATATGGTACATAGTGAAAGCCCCCTATTATTCATTATTTTCGTCAAGACAAAGTGTTGTTGTTACAGCAAAAAAGCCATCACGTACCTGTACGCTCAGTATACCATTGTATTTTTCGGCGATTCCATTGATGATCTTAAGACCGTAACCGTGTCTGTCACTGTTCTTTTTACTGGATTTATATTTTCCATTCGTGATTCTCAAGTTATCCTCATTGCAGGAGTTTTCACATTTAATAAACAGAAAATTTCCCTTTGAATGGAGATTCAGCCGGATGATCCGCTGTCCTTCAGAAACCTTCTGACACCCTTCTACTGCATTTTCCAATATATTTGTCAACATCCGGCACAAATCAATGTCTTCCATGTTGAGTCTTCTGCCAATGATAATACTGTACTCCACTATGGCTTTATAACGGCTGGCACGTTCTGCAAATTCTGAAAGGATGGAATTGACCAGAGCATTGGCTGTGTAGGTGACAAAAGGAAGCTGTTCGGCTTCTTCAGTAAATTTCTGTATATACTGTCTGGCACCTGCATAGTCCTCCTGTTTAAGATAGGAGGACAGGGCATTCATATGATGCCGGATCTCATGGTGTATTTCCAGAATATGTTCATTGTTTTCTGCCTGATTCCGGTAGCTTTCCAGTATCCGCTCGGAAATTCTCTGTTCTTCCTGTTTGCTGCGGATGTATTCCATGACACTAAAGAATACGGCATATACTATGAAAGCAAATACTGCAAACAATACAAACATAGCATGGACAACCATATTGGTGGAAAGATTTATTATGCTTGAGAATTGTGCAATGCTGGCAATTAGAATAAACAAAGCAGGGAGGGAGCAGAGAATCTTCCAGATACGTGATTCCAGATCAGCGTTGATCATAGTACGGATTCGCTCCATCAGCATGAGAAATGGTTTCGCAAGAAGCAGATTTATGATAAGTGTGAGAATCAGTGCAAGGGGCGGATACATAAAATGATCGGACGGAAACCGGAAAGTACGGTGCAAAAAAGTAACAGTACTTGTGACAAAGAATCCGTAGCTCATTACAACAAAAAATACAAACAGTTTTTCTACTGTTTTTGCCTGGATGATAAAGCAGTACAACATTCCGAACAGTAACAAGGCAATATAAAAAATAGCATTCGAGATCAGCTCTTTGTAATCACCGCCGATGTTGAACTGTGCGATAAGAGAAAACGGAATGACCATTACAATAAAAATGGACAGTGCCATGCGCATTGCCTTTTTTGTGCTTAGGCGGAAACGATCCCGGAATGGATACAAACAGAAAAATGCATAAGGAAAAATCTGAAGAGAAAATCCGCAGAAATAACGCAATGCTATCATAAAACCCTCCTGTCATAAAGATAGATAATGGCCAGGTTACCTATTAAAAATAAGTATACCATTGGCAGAGGGCAAAATCAAATCATATGAAGGTCTTTTCACACCATATTTTGACTATTCACGCAAAAATATAGACAGGAAAGTCAAATTCAAATAACATAAATAATACAGATACAGAAAACTGTCAAAATGAGGAGAAGCTTTTGATACGGTATAATGCCCGAAAGCTCGCTCTTACTGGCATCGTAAAGGAAAAAATATAAGAAAAGGAGACTAAAAAATGAAGAAAAGAATGATTATTGTGACGGCAATGATTAATGGGAAACTCTGGGAGCAAGAATGTGTGAGTGTTCAGGCATCGGATACGTTACCTGAACTGACAAAAGACAATGCACTGGAACAGATGATGAAAGCAGGAGAAAACAGAACAGTCATTGTAAGCAATCATAAAAGCTATGAAGCTACCTGTGAATATATACTGCAGAATACAAAGGTATATGACTATGAAGAATTCTGAAGTGATGTAATGTAGATATGTATGGTACTACCCAGAATGCTCTATAAAGATGGCGAATTAAAATACGGAAAAAGAAGGAGAATAGAGTATC
>ENA-OQDT01002155-OQDT01002155.1-human-gut-metagenome-genome-assembly--contig:-NODE-2155-length-10421-cov-1.863610_pt1 | contig 10421 bp, 14 predicted proteins | sample MGYA00242786_ERZ504617 | MGnify/ENA primary metagenome ERZ504617 (study PRJEB26092, sample SAMD00036337) | human gut metagenome | host: Homo sapiens | study: EMG produced TPA metagenomics assembly of... | reverse complement strand
GAGATACAATTGCTTCTGTTCCACGATAGGCAAAATCAATGGCATTTACTCCCTGTACATTGTCGCACATACGCACACAGTCACCACAGAGAATACATTTATTTGGATCACGTACAATTGCTGGTGAACTGTCATCAATCGGATGTGGCTCTTTTGTATTCTCAAATCGGACATCGTGCACTCCCAGCCTGTGTGCAAGATCCTGGAGATGACATTCCCCGCTCTTGATACAGGTTGTACAATCTCTGCAGTGCGATGCTAAAAGCAATTCTATAATCTGCTTTCTGTATTTTATCAGTCTTGGTGTATTCGTATAAATGACCATTCCGTCCTCGGTTTTTCTGAACAGGAAGCAAACGTCTTTCCCCATTCATTTTCTACAGTACAAAGACGGCATGCACCGTAAATGGATAATTCAGAATGGTAGCATAATGTTGGTATATCTATTCCGGCTTTGCGGATAACGGCCAGAACGTTTGGTTCATCCGTGAATTCCACACGCCGTCCATCAATCATCATTGATCCCATATTCTTTCCTCCTCGGTTATTCTGTATAGACTGCACCAAAGGAACAATTCTCTAAGCATGCTCCACATTTGATACATTTTGCGCTGTCGATCACATACGGTGATTTAATCTTGCCTGTAATGGCACCAACCGGACAATTTCTTGCACACTTGGAGCATCCCTTACATTTTTCCGGATTGATCTTATAATTCCGGAGATTTGCACAGATACCGGCACGGCATTTCTTATCACGGATATGCTCTTCATATTCTTCCCGGAATGCCTGAATCGTGCTGATTACGGTTTGGCGCACTCTTCCAAGACCGCAGAGAGCTGTGTTTTCAATCATATCAGCTAACTCTTTCAGCTCTTCGATGTCCCCTTCTCTTCCTTCTCCGGCAACGATACGCTCCAGAATCTCCAGCATACGCTTCGTTCCCTCACGGCATGGTACACATTTTCCACAACTTTCACGCTGCGTAAAATTCATAAAGAATCTTGCAACCTCTACCATACAGGTATTCTCATCCATAACAACCAGTCCTCCAGAACCGATCATGGCACCAATCTTCGTCAGTGAATCAAAGTCCATCTTACTGTCCAGCTGTGATTCTGTCAGACATCCTCCAGATGGTCCTCCGATTTGGACAGCTTTAAACATCTTTCCATCACGGATTCCGCCCCCAATATCAAAGATGATCTCTCTTAACGTAATACCCATCGGCACCTCGATCAGACCGGTATTATTTACATTTCCTGTCAGGGCAAATGCTTTCGTTCCCGGACTTTCCGGTGTTCCGATTCCTGTATACCAGTCAGCTCCATGCTTCACGATCATCGGTACATTCGCATAAGTCTCAACATTATTCAGAACCGTCGGTTTTCCAAATAATCCCTTTTCAACGGTTCTAGGCGGTTTTACACGTGGCATTCCACGCTTACCTTCAATGGATGCTGTCAGGGCTGAGCCCTCACCACATACGAAAGCTCCTGCTCCACGGTTGATATGTAAATGGAAGCTAAATCCTGTTCCCAAAATATTGTCTCCCAGAATTCCAAGCTCTTCTGCCTGTTTGATTGCAATGCGAAGTCTGCTGACTGCCAGCGGGTATTCCGCACGGACATAAATATATCCTTCCTGTGCCTGTACCGCATAGGCTGCGATCATCATACCTTCGATCATGCGATGCGGATCTCCTTCCATGATGCTTCTGTCCATGAATGCTCCCGGATCTCCTTCATCACCATTGCAGACGACATAACGGATCTTTTCTTTCTGTCCAGCAACCTGGGACCATTTTCTTCCAGTCTGGAAACCAGCTCCTCCACGTCCACGCAGATTTGACTGGGTAATCGTCTTGATTACGGCCTCCGGCGTCATCTCAAATACAGCTTTTTCAAATGCTTCATATGCACCTACTGCCAGTGCATCCTCAATATGTTCTGCATCAATGTGACCGCAGTTTTTCAGAACAAGTCTTGTCTGTTTTGCATAGAATGGAATTTCTTCCTGAGTCTGATAGACCTCATTATCCTGCTTGTACATCAGACGTGTGACTGGCTCTCCATGGAGGACTGACTTTTCAAAGATTTCTTCACAGTCTTCCAGCTTTACTTTTAAGTAGAGATAATTATAAGGTTCAATTCTGACAAGCGGACCCATCTCGCAAAAGCCATGACATCCACTTTTCTTAACGCCGACATGTTCTCCATGTGCAATCTCTGCTCCGATTCTGACCTCAACATGATCCATACCCGCTGTCAGTTCACTGAATCTGTCAAAGATTTTGTCAGAACCACCTGCAAGACATCCGGTCCCTCCACAGACCAGTATCTTACATGTTTCTTTATTTCTCTTCTCCTGGCATTGTTCACGCAGGAGTCTAAGTTGTGTTCTGTTTTCCAGTTTCATCTGTTATTCCTCCCGCAGTTTTTTGATTAATTCACTCATTTTTTCCGGTGTCATCTTACCATACACCTCGTCATTGATCATGACTGCCGGTGCAAGTCCGCATGCGCCAAGACAGGAAACGGTCTCTATTGTAAATAACTGATCATCTGTTGTGTGTTTATCTTTATTAAGCCCCAGCTCTTTATATAATCCTTCCAGTATCGGAATTGATTTACGCACATGACAGGCCGTACCATCACAGACTTTAATAACATATTTGCCCTTTGCTTCAAACGAGAAGTTCTCATAAAAACTTGCAACGCTGAAAGCCTTTGCTTCTGAAATGCCAATTTTTCCGGCCACATAACTTAATAATTTCCGGTGGAAGATAGCGGTATTCCTCCTGAATATCCTGAATGATCGGTATCAATGAGCGTTCCTCCCTTGTATGCATGGCAATGATCTCATCCGTTTTCTGATAATAAGATGCATCTAACATTCCATTTCCTCCTTCGTCATATTGTACATTTCCTTCTTATTATTCTATTATTTTTATGACATTATAACATATATCTATAGTTTTCGTTTATACGTTTCATATATGATAGCTATATATTTTCCAATATATAATAATACAAGAATCAAAAGGTATTAGTATTTATGAATAGACGGATAAATGTGTACCCAGCTCATCAAATACACAAAAATGAGCAGAATGGATATATCTTGGTCCGATATATCATTCTGCTCTCATTTACATCATTTCACGGATTGTTTCTTTTAAATGCCCAATAAATTCTCTTTCGTACAATTTTTTCTGATAACCCTTTTTGTAGATCAGCACATCCCGGATCATCTGTCTGGAAAATCCGGCATGCTTCTGCACCAGATTGTAGTTTTTCCTTAATTTTTCCGGTACTGGCGATACCCACATATAACTGTTTTTTACTTCCCGCAAAATATCAAACTGGCTTCCCCTTTCAAAAATATAAATTTTATTATGTGGATGAAGCGACTCTCCATTCTCACTCAGCTCGGTGTATTCTCCGGTCGGAAGTTTCCAGTCCCCATGCAGGATTTCCACACCATCTTCCAGTTCTTCTCTTGTCTTTAACTCCCTCTTTGCAAGATCTCCATCCGCAGAAGTTAAGATCACATACGGAAGCTCTGCCAGAAGTTCTGCATCCAGCCCTTTCAGATCAAGAAGCGACTGAAAATAAGGTTCATTCTCGCACAGATACCGGATGATTCCCATGGAATACCCGTTCTGCAACACATTTTCAATGGCATGCATAGAACTGCTTTCCTGAAATTCTGCTTTGATCGCCGTTTCCTTGCTCTGCATTCCGATAAACTCTGCAAATGCACTGGAAATGTAACTTGCCCTCGGAACAGTAATCTTAAATGAGAGATTTTCTTTCCCCAGATCACTGCAGTCCCTTTTCATTTCCTCTATTTCGTAAATGATCCTTTTGGCATACTCCAGAAATTTCTGTCCTTCTCTTGTCGCCTTAACTCCCTTTGACGACCGCTCAAAGATAGAAATTCCAAATTCCCGCTCCAGATGCTTGATCGCTTTACTAAGATTTGGCTGCGCCACATAAAGTTCCTTCGCCGCCTTTGAGATTGATCCACTCTTATCGATTTCAACTACATAATGCAAATCTGTCAGATTCATCTTCCCCATCTGCCTTTCTGATCTCTGACTTTATCTCCCCATAACTATTTTCTGAACTTTTATTACAGATTCTTTTCCAGCCATTTACAGACTTCTGAAAATGTTCTCCCTGTTTCTTTTGGTCTTCCTACCGCAACAAGAACTGCCCCTGTTTCCTTTGCTGCCTGTACCTTTTCTCCAAAGCCTCCGGCTTTTCCCGATTCTTTGGTCACAAAATATTTTGCGCCTGTCTGATGGATCGTAGCCACGTTCATCTCCTTTGAAAATGGTCCCTGCATTGCAATGAGATGCTTTCCTTCAAAAGCCAAGCGCGACCGACTCCATAACCGCCTGCTCCGTAGAGAGGACTCGCGCAAAAGCAGCGCTCTTTATACTCCGTAAGCTTTGTATATTTTATCAGTTCCTTGCTACCGGTGGTAATCAGGATCTTTCCTTCTGTATTTTGCAGATATTCCACCGCATCTTCAACCGACTGCGCCCAGATCACCCGATCCGCTTCATCCGGCACTGCTTCCATCTCCTCCCGCAGGCAACGCAGATACTGCACACCGGAGATTTCGCAGGCCCTCCTTATCTCCCCAGTCACAAGCTGTGCAAATGGATGGGTTGCATCGATCACCAGATTGATCTGCTTTTCCTTTATCATCTCTGCCATCTGCTTCTGATCCATACGTCCAAAAAAGACTTCCGCATTCTCATGCTCTCCGGTACATTCTTTTCCATATTCGGTTGCGGCACTGACATAAACTTTTACATTTCTTCCATCCAGAAATTCCGTAATCCGCCTTCCCTCTGTTGTCCCTGAAAATATTAAAATCCGCTTCATATTCTGATCCTTACCTTCTTTTCTGCCACTGCTATTGTCACCCGATTCATGCACTGCTTCGGCATCAGAAGCCTGCCATCCTCTCCGGCTGCAAGGATCGCCACCCGCTCACATACATTGTCCACACCCGTGACCTTCCTGACAAACTCCGAATGGGAGCTGACACATTTAACCTTTCCCAACTCTTCTGCTGAAAACGTGTAAAATGGAAGCTTCCACTTTGCCGCATAAGAAAGTAATCCCTCCTCTTCTTTTTTCAGATCAATACTGTCGATCTCAATGACTTCCTTTTCTGTAAATCCAAGGATCTTTTTTGCCTCATTGACCGCGCTTTGGATTTCTTTTTCGGAAATCCCTTTGCGACATCCGATTCCCAGCACCAGGTTCTTCGGCGGAAGATCCAGAATCGTCTCTTCTTCCCGCCTTTCACCACTTCTTCCTGCAATCCGGATTCCATATGGATAGTTTCTGAGAAACTCTTCTGTTTCACATAGCTTTAATTCCTCCGGAAACTTTCCTTCTACTGGAAATACACTGTAAAGTCCAATCTTATTCCCATCCAGAACCACAGCTGAGATCTCCTTTGCTTTTTTCCGGTCTGTCAGTACCAGACCATTGCTTTTTGCAAATACATCTACTGCAAACTTTTGTTCTACATCCGTTGCTGTAGTAAGTACTGCCTGCGCATTTATTTTCTCCGCAATTTCCTTTGCAAGCTCTACAGCTCCGCCCACATGTCCCGACAGGAGCGGAATCACATAGCTTCCTTTTTCATCCATCACCAGAACCGGCGAATCGGTAAATTTGTCCTTCACGTGAGGGGCGATCATCCGCACTGCGATTCCTGCCGCCCCGATAAAAAACAAAGCCTTCTCTCCCCAGAGGCTGCCTATCCAGCTTTTCTTATCTTCCGGAAAAGCATGAAATCCGTATAATCTGCAAAACCGTGTCAAAGTATACACTTTGACACGGTATCCGCTTTGTATGAAATTCTCTCTGACTTTACAGGCCATCTGACAACCTGCATCTGTAAAACTCAAGATTACAATTTCCATAAACTTTAGTATTTCTCCATCTGCTCCACGTTCAGTACAAAAATCGTACTTCCGCCTACCTGCACATTGATCGGAACGGACGGTGCTGCGCTCATGCTGCTCTGTCCTGAGATCAATGCCGGGTTTGCATAAGTGATCGTCTTTCTTTCGCCAGAATTCTTCTTGATGATCTTCAGTGCCTCTGCTACCTTCTCATCATCCACTACAACCATGATCGTGGTGCTCTTTTTCTTCAGAAATCCACCGGTTGTAGCCAGCTTTGTTACCATGTATCCGGCAATATTCAGTTCCTCTATCGTCTCCAGTTCATCATCCTTATGCAGGATCGCCATAATCATCTTCATACAAAAACCCTCCTGTCTTATCTGGCTTTTGATGCCAGATCCCTTTTTCTTTTATTTTACCGCATTTACTTGGAAAGGTAAACGAAAATGTTGCATTTTAAAAGATTTTTAAAAGATTAGTTGAAATCCAAAACGAACTTTAACTTTGTGCATTACCTGTTACAATAATCTTCTTCAATCCTGCCATCCAGTATCCGGATCACCCGGTGTGCCTGACTGGCAATCTCTTCATCATGTGTGATGATAATAACCGTTCTGCCTGACCTGTGCAGTTCTTTCAGGATTTCCATGATCTCCTGTGTTGATTTCGTATCCAGATTGCCGGTCGGCTCATCGGCAAGAATGATCGGCGGTTTTGCGGCAACCGCTCTTGCCACCGCAACTCTCTGCTGCTGTCCTCCGGACATTTCATTCGGCTTATGCTTCATCCGGTCTTCCAGACCGACACTTTTCAGGGCTTCCATCGCAAGTTGCTTTCTCTCATTTTTTGACACCCCGCGGTATACCAGCGGAAGCTCTACGTTTCCAACTGCATCCAGATTACTGATCAGGTTGAATCCCTGGAAAATGAAACCGATCTCTTTATTCCGCACATCTGCAAGCTGATTATCTGTCATACTCGCCACATCCTGCCCGTCCAGAACATACTTGCCTGAAGTCGGTGTATCCAGACAGCCGAGCATATTCATCAGCGTTGATTTTCCCGAGCCCGAATGTCCCACAATCGCAACCAGGTCTTCCTTTTTCGATATCCAGATCGATCCCGTCAAGTGCACGGACTTCATTCTCACCCGGATTGTAGATTTTCTTCATATTTTCTATATGAATCAATGCCCCCATAAATGTTCTCCTTTTCTTTTCGCTCTACTTTACGTTCCTGTTTTCAATATACCTTATTTTGAATCCAATCACAATGCTATCCTCCTGGCATCATGAATTCTTAAGAATTTCTATTGAAAACATCTTTAAATTTCCTTCTTTATAAAAAATATCAATTATACATCTCGTTTAAAAACACTTATGATAAAACTATCATTTATAAAAAAGGAGATCTAAAAATAGACCAATTTAAATTACCGGAAGATTTTGAAACCTATCCGGAAGCAAGAAAGAATGCTTTTCTGAAAATGAAAGAGCTGAAGGAGTCCGGGCGCAGAATTGTCGGAGTTTTCTGTACCTACACCCCATGGGAACTGATTGAAGCTGCAGACGCAGCTGCAGTTGTACTTTGCGGGATCGGAGATGACAATATCCCGATCGCAGAGACCAGACTGCCACAGAACCTTTGTCCTCTGATCAAGGCAAGCTACGGTGCCGCCTCGCTGACCGCTGTCCATCTTCTATTTTTCGGACATGGTACTCGCAGAGACAACCTGCGATGGAAAAAAGAAAATGTATGAACTGATGTCCGAGCTTAAGCACTGCCATATTATGCAGCTTCCGCCAGGAAAAACAGGCCGCGGTGCGCTGGAATTCTGGAAACAGAAGGTAATCAGCGTCAAAGAAGATCTGGAGGATTTCTATCACATAAGGATCACAGATGAGCAGATCCGCAAAGCAATCCATCTTCGCAACCGGGAACGCAAGGCCGTCTTTGACTTCTTTGAGATTGGACGCTTAAAACCGACTCCGATTACCGGTTATGAGATCAACACGGTTATTTCCTCGAACGAATTCACGGTTGATCTGGAAGAAAAAATCAAATACCTGGAACACCGTACCGCTGAGCTTAAAGAGCTTTATGAAAAGGAATATAAAGGCAAACCATCCCGTCCGAGAGTTCTCATTACCGGATGTCCGACCACCGGCGTGATCGACAAAATTGTACGCCAGATTGAAGAACTCGGAGCAGATGTTGTCGGCTTTGAGAACTGTTGCGGTCCACGTGAGAAAAAAGATCCGATTGATGAGACAAAGGATCCAATCACTGCAATCGCCGAAAAATATCTTCGTGTAAACTGTTCGGTCATGAGTCCGAACCCGGGACGTCTCGAGGCGCTTGATGCCCAGATTGATGAATATCAGGTAGATGGTGTCGTTGAGGTCCTTCTGCAGGCATGTCATACCTTTGCCATTGAGTCCGATGCGATCCGCACCTTTGTCACCAAAGAAAAAGGACTTCCGTATATTGCAATCAATACAGACTATTCTTCTGGTGACCAGGCACAGATCAATACAAGACTCGGGGCATTTATCGAAATGCTCGGTTAAAAGAAAATCCGGTGAATTTTTCCTTCGATCACCGGACTTCTTTTTCTCTTTTGGCAGAATCATTTAAGCTTCTTCTTTCCCTTCAACAAGGCTGTTCAGCTTCTTGTTAGCCAAGAAGATAAGTGCTGTAAATACTAACATAATGACTGTGATTCCAACAAATACAGGGAACACATCAAATTTTCAATAAATGCCTGTACAAACGGGCTTAACTTGTTTGCGCCAAATGTAGAAATTGCGATAAACCCCCATCAAAAGTGAGAGATATTTCTTCGGCGCATACTTACTTACAAATGCATTACGCAGCGGTGAGAAACACATCTCTCCGATTGTAATAACCGTTACAAACAGGAATGGCCAGAAAACGCTTGCTTTTACAGAAGCATCTACGCCAACTCCGCGAACCAGTTCACAAACAACCATTACTCCAAACGCAAGTCCTACCAAAAAGGAAGCCAAGTGCTACTTTCCTTAAACATATTCATATCGCCCTGCGGACGCTCGGCAAGTTCTTCAGATGGCTGCCATCACACCACCAAGAACGACACACAAAAGTCCGTTCCATGTAGTAGTAACCCATGACGGCGGAATGTCAAAAGAGCCAATACTCATCTTCACATAATCGGTCATATAAATGACAAGCGCAAGATCCTGCTGATAGTAGAACAGCCAAAAGATAACAGAGAGTGCCGATACAAGAATGATCGCTATCATACGGTTTCTTTCCAATTTTGTAAGCGGCTGCTTGTCGTTCTTCCCATCTTCTTTCTTTTCGTTAGACCCGATCACATTTCCATTCTCATCCGTAAGATACTTGAATGGTTTCACACCCTGTCCCTGAAGGTTTTCCAGTTCAGCACAAACCATGCCAGACCAACGATGCACCAGATCGATGCCACAAAGAAGCACTGACGGAATCCAAGCACATCGCCATTTTTTTAAAATAAGTGGAGATACAAAAAATCCGGTAAGCAGTGAACCTACGAAAGCCCCAACATTTACATAAGAATACTGAATGGAAAATGCAGCATCCAGAAGCTCTTTGTTCTGATATTGTCTTCCGATCAGAGCGTTTAAGTTTCCTTTGAAAAGACCGGTTCCAATCGATACAAGAATGATCATCAGATTGACCATTCCCGGACCTGTTGCCTTCCAGCCTACCAGATATCCGATTGCCATGATAATATATCCCAGAGAGATCGCATATCTCGCTCCCAGCCATCTGTCAGAGATAATTCCTCCGATCAGCGGTGCCATATAGGTGTACGCTGTCAGATTCGCTGCCATGACTGCCGCATCTGTTCGCTCAATACCAAGACCACCCTGTAAAGTTGCAGTGATCAGGAATAGAAGCAAGATTGGCTTTGCTCCGTAAAATGCCAGGCGTTCAAACATAAATGTGATACAACAGGCATAAAAGCCCTTTTGGATGTTTTTCATTAGTCTGTGCTTTTCCCATTACTTTTTATTTCCTTTCTGTTTTGGCGACTGTCGACAATCGTCATCCTTTATAAGTAATATAGCATAACTTCACCACTTTTTCAATACAGCTCATGTCTTACACTCTTTTTTTGTTATAATTCAACAAAACACAGCAAAAAAAAGATGTGGAATATTACTATCCACATCTCTTCATTATTAATATTTATCCATTTACTACTATCTAAAGACTGTAACCTCTCTCTGTATCCTAGACAAGAAAATCAAATGAAAAATCCGGAATCCTCTTCCGACAATCCCTGCTCTTTCAAAAAGCCTTCGGATCGTTCTCATGTAATATTCGGAAAGAACGTGACAGATTTTCTCCTTGTTCTTTTCCCTGCAGGCATCCACCAGTTCTTTATGAATCGGATACTGTCTTTCTAACACACGCTTTTTATCCGTGCTCAGGCTGAAGCCCGTAACAATA
>ENA-OQDT01002154-OQDT01002154.1-human-gut-metagenome-genome-assembly--contig:-NODE-2154-length-10430-cov-2.694555_pt1 | contig 10430 bp, 11 predicted proteins | sample MGYA00242786_ERZ504617 | MGnify/ENA primary metagenome ERZ504617 (study PRJEB26092, sample SAMD00036337) | human gut metagenome | host: Homo sapiens | study: EMG produced TPA metagenomics assembly of... | reverse complement strand
GATCTAGTCCGTAAATTTCTCAACTGGTCTCTTGCTGCAGCACTTCTGATCGAGCTTGTGATTCGTTGTACTGATCTACGGATTTACGGATACCTTTATCAGTATCTTTAACAGCGAACATAATCTCCAGCTGCTTGCTTACGCCCATACTGGTCTTTAGGCTTTATTTCCTGGGCTTTTTAGTCGCCGGTATCAATATTGTGCTGGTTGCCTATTTTTCCGCAATCGACCGGGCACGTCCTGCCGTCCTTGGTTCTGTTATGCGCGGCATTATCGCAATTGCTTTCTGTGCGATTCTGTTCTCACAGATTCTGGGGCTGAATGGAATCTGGCTTTCCTTCTTAGGATCAGAAATCATCACATTTTTTGGTGATTCTGATTTTCCGGAAATCTTGATTTTATAATTGACAATTTTTCTTTTATCATGTATTCTTTAATTATAGTAATGATTCTTATTATCAAGTTTTGAAAGTTAGGAGGAATGTTATATGGATAAAAAAGCACTTTACAATTTATCTTATGGAGTATTTATGCTTGCAACACGCTCTGGGAATGTAGTAAACGGATGTATTACCAACACCTGCATCCAGGTTGCGAATAATCCGGTACGGATCGCAATCTCTGTGCTGAATAGCAACTATACCTGTGATCTGATCAAAGAGAGCGGCATTTTTACGTTAAGCCTGCTTGACCAGACCTGCTCTTTTGAAACGATCCGGCATTTCGGTTTCCAGTCCGGCAGAGATGTTGATAAATTCGCAAATATCACTGCACCTGCAGATGAAAATGCAGTTCCTTACCTCGGATGGCAGACTTGTTCTGTTCTCAGCGCAAAAGTAGTTTCCAGACAGGATCTTGGAACACATACCCTTTTTATTGCTGAAGTAACCGATGCGAAACTTTTAAGTAACAATCCGCCTCTGACTTACGCAGATTATCAGGCACATGTAAAGCCAAAACCAGAACAGAAAAAAGAGGATAAGAAGATTATCGGATGGCGCTGTAAGATCTGCAATTATGTATACGAAGGAAGCAATCTTCCGGAAGAATTCACCTGCCCGCTCTGTGGACACGGCGCAGATGATTTCGAACCGATTTATGAAAATGCATAGCCTGTTGGAAAATAGACGTTTCAAAAAGAGGGAGTGTATGACTTGAGTTTAAGTCACACACTCCCTCTTCCAAATTTCCTGTTTTCCGATATTTCTTTTTCTAAAATACCATCAGTTTATAAATATTTTCCACATCTTTCTGATCAAGAGTTGCAAATCCTTCCACTGTACCAGTATTTACATCTCCATAACAGCAGGTATGTGCCAGCTTTTCAATATCTTCTTCTTTGGCTCCAAGCTCTGCAAAATTCTTTGGCATCCCAATCGAAATTAAAAAGTTTCGAAGTGCCTCAATTCCTTCCAGTGCCGTTCTCTTTGGATCTGCAAAATCCATCTGACAGCCCCAGACACGGACTGCAGCCTGTGCAAAACGCATCACATTGTGTTCCAGTGTATAAGTAAATACAGCCGGCATAACAACCGCAAGCCCTGCACCGTGCGCGCAGTCATATAGTGCAGATAATTCGTGCTCGATGTTATGGCTTGTCCAGTCCTGTGTACGTCCTACTCCGCAGGAATTATTGTGTGCCATCATACCTGCCCACATAATGTTTGCTCTTGCCTGATAATTATCCGGGTCTGCAATGACTCTCGGTCCTTCATGGATCATCGTCAGAAGAAGCCCTTCGATCATACGGTCTGTCACTTCTACTTCTTCGGTATTGGTCAGATAACGCTCATACAGATGTGCCATAATATCTGTAATTCCGCAAGCTGTCTGATATGCCGGAAGTGTCTGTGTAAGTGCCGGGTTCATGATCGTGAATTTCGGACGGAATGCTTCTCCGGTTGCCCCTCTTTTGAACATTCCTTCTTCTTTTGTAATAACAGAGTCCGGTGATCCTTCACTTCCTGCAGCTGAAATCGTAATAACTGTTCCGATCGGAAGTGCTTCCTCGACAAGCTTTCCTTCATAATAATCCCAGAAATCTCCATCGTATACTGCACCTGCCGCAATTGCCTTTGCGGAATCAATTGTACTTCCGCCTCCGACTGCCAGTACAAAATCTACTTTTTCTTTCCGGCACAGATCGATTCCTTCATATACAAGACCACTTCTCGGATTTGGCTTTACGCCGCCTAATTCTACATAAGAAACCCCTTCTCCGTCCAGAGATTTCTTAACACGATCCAAAAGTCCGGAACGAATGACAGAACCTCCGCCATAATGGAGCAGTACACGACTGCCGCCAAAACGTTTTTACATACTTTCCGGTATCATTTTCTGTATCCTTACCAAAAGCAAAATAAGTCGGTGCATAAAATGTGAAATTTTCCATCTTTTATTTCCTTCTTTCCTCTTATGATTTTCTGCTAATTTTTAGTATAAATCCTTTTTTGAGACTTCGCAAGATGACGTAGAAAATATTATGCTCTCCCTGCTCTTCAGATAAATTTTCGTAATACATCCAAGCCAAAATCAGTATTTTTCTTATCCATAGCCGTATTTTCTCTTAGTTGTCCTCCAGTGCAAACTCTGCAAATTTCTCCATCTCTTTTGTCTTGAACTTATTTTTATGATAGAAAATCTGACGATACATCGTAATTTCTATATCTTTCACATCCAAAAGTGTGAGTTTCTTTTTCTCAATATCATCTTCTACTGCAAAACGTGGCAGGAATGAAACGCCTCCCCCACGCATCAGCATTTTTTTGATAAATGCAGTATCACTGATTTCCAGCATCGGAGAAAGCTCTTTTCTTCTTAACGCCAGCTGACCATCAAGTGCCTGCCTGTAATTGGCATTGCGCTCTGTAAGATAAAAAGACTCTTTCAGCAGATCATCAAGCAATAAATTTCTTTCTTTTGCCAGCCGGTGACTGACTGATGTCACAAACATAACCGGTTCTGCCTTCTCCATCACCTTGATCCAGTTGCTGTCCCATCTTGGTGTATCCAGAATATAGATCAGATCCAGTTCATTATGTTCCATCATCTGGATCAGCTTTTCCGGAGAATCTACCGTGATCCGGATAGAAACCCTGGGATACTGTTCCCTGAATTTCCTTATGATCTTTGGAAATTTCACCGTACACAGAGACTCGATCGTCCCAATGTGAAGTGGGTTTTTCAATTCATCCGTATCATTCATGGATGCTTTCGCCTGATGAACATCATAAAGGATCCGGTTGGCATGCTCCAGAAATTCTTCCCCCTGCGGGGTAAGCACCACTTTCTTTCCTGTCCTGTCGAACAGCCTTTTCCCAAGTTCGTTTTCCAGCTGGCGGATCTGAACCGTCACTGCCGACTGCGAATACCCCAGCATCTCTGCCGTTCTGGAAAAGCTCTGCATCTGCGCGATCTGTATAAAAGTCTGTAATTGACGTAATTCCATCTTCTGACTCCATTATGAAAAATTTTCAACGTCTTCATAAAATCTATGAATTTGTTTCACTCATAAGTTGATGGTACAATATAACTAATAAGACGTCAATCCTTTTTACTTACGTGAAACAATTATTTTACAGGAGGTTTACTATGTCCTTTATCAGTGTTTTTGATGTCATGGGACCGAATATGATCGGACCATCAAGCTCCCATACTGCGGGAGCTGCCAGAATCGCTCTGCTTGCAAGAAAGCTTCTCACCGGTTCTCTTAAAAAAGTAGAATTTTACCCTTTATGGATCTTTTGCCAAAACCTATCACGGTCATGGGACCGACCGTGCTCTTCTCGGCGGTATTATGGGATTTGCCACCGATGACGTGCGCATCCGCGATTCCTTCCAGATCGCGACAGACAACGGAATCGAATATTCTTTCATTCCGAACAACGTAGAAACCGACGTACACCCGAATACCGTCGATATCCTGATGGTAAATGAAGAAGGGCAGGAGATGACGATCCGCGGAGAATCTCTCGGTGGCGGAAAAGCCCGCCTGTGCCGGATCAATGGTGTGGAGGTTGATTTTACCGGAGAATACAGCTCGATCGTCGTCGTCCAGAAAGATGCACCGGGCGTTGTTGCTTATATTACCAAATGCCTCAGTGAGCTTGGAATCAATATCGCATTCATGCGTCTGTTCCGCGAATCAAAAGGAAATACCGCTTATACCATCGTAGAATCCGATGACCTGGTACCGGAAGATATCGCAGATACAATCAGAAGAAACAAAAATGTATACAACGTTATGGTTGTTCAGATGTAATTGGAAGGAGAATACAGATTATGGATTTTAGAAATGCAAAAGAATTATTAAAAGTCTGTCAGGAACAAGGCCTTTCAATTTCTGCTGTGATGCTTCAGAGAGAGCTCACAGAGGGAGAACAGGATCCGGAAGAGACAGACCGCAAAATGGATCGTGTTCTTGAGATCATGAAATCAGCCGCTTCTACTCCGATCCATACCCCGGTCAAATCCATGGGTGGACTGATCGGTGGCGAAGCAAAAAAGATCTCAGATCACAAAGATACCGGAAAAGGTCTTTGCGGAGATCTTCTGGAAAGAGCTGTCATTTACGCGATGGCAACTCTGGAAACCAATGCTTCCATGGGTGTGATCGTAGCTTCCCCGACTGCCGGATCTGCCGGTATCGTTCCAGGACTTCTGCTTGCCCTCCAGGAAACCTATGATCTTTCCGATGAACAGATCAAGCAGGGACTTTATAATGCCAGCGCGATCGGTTATCTTGCTATGCGCAATGCAACTGTCGCCGGAGCAGTCGGTGGATGTCAGGCAGAAGTCGGAATCGCATCTGCAATGGCGGCATCTGCAACCGTTGAACTGATGGGCGGATCCCCGGAACAATCCCTTGCCGCAGCATCCACTGTTCTTATGAATATGCTCGGTCTGGTCTGCGATCCGGTCGGCGGGCTGGTCGAATATCCTTGCCAGAACCGTAATGCTGCCGGTGTGGCAAATGCAACGATCGCTGCAGAGATCGCCCTTTCCGGAGTACGCCAGCTGATTCCATTCGATGAAATGCTGGAAGCGGTGTACACTGTAGGAAAGCGTCTTCCGGCAGAGCTTCGGGAGACAGCTCTCGGCGGATGCGCAACGACACCGTCTGCATGCGCAGCCTGCCATATGTGTGATTAAGCTGTGTAATGTTTTGCAAATATAGACCAGCACACACTGCTTACAATTTTACGATATAAAAAGCTTCTTTTTCAGAAACGGCCCTCCTGTTTTTCTGAAAAGAAGCTTTTTTGTTTACTTATTTTGATTTTCTCACTTACTATTATGACATCTCATAATAATGCGCATAAATTCCACCCTGCTCAAGCAATTCATCATGATTTCCCCGTTCAGCGATTCCATTATTTGCAACCACAAGAATCTCATCCGCATTGCGGATCGTAGAAAGCCGGTGTGCGATCGTGATCGTGGTCCGGTTCTTCGCAAGCTCTTCCAGGCTCTGCTGGATCCAGCGCTCACTCTCATTGTCAAGCGCACTGGTCGCCTCGTCCAAAATCAATATCGGCGGGTTCTTAAGAAATACTCTTGCAATCGAAATCCTCTGCTTCTGTCCACCCGACAGACGGGTTCCTCGTTCTCCTACAAAGCTGTCATATCCATCCGGCAGTGACATGATAAATTCATGGATATTTGCCTTCTTCGCCGCATCGATAATTTCTTCCATCGATGCCCCCGGTTTTCCATAAGCAATATTTTCCCTGATCGATCCACAGAACAGATAGACATCCTGCTGTACCAGTCCGATCTGGCTTCTCAGACTTTCCAGTGTCAGCTTTCTTACATCCTGCCCGTCGATCGTGATCACACCTCCGGTCACATCATAAAATCTTGGAAGCAGGGAACAGATCGTCGTCTTTCCACTTCCCGACGGTCCCACAAGGGCAATGGATCTGCCAGCCGGGATCTTAAAAGATACCCGATCCAGTACCGGCGTATCATCATCGCTGTAATGGAAAGAAACATTTTTATATTCCACTTCACCCTTTACATTTTCAAGTGGCTCCGCATCCGGTGCATTTACAATCTCCGGCTCCGTCTCCACAACATCCAGAAAGCGCCGGAAACCGGAAAGACCTTTCTGCATCATCTCGGTAAGCTCCACAAGAATCTGGATCGGGCTGATAAAAATTCCGATGTAAAGCGCATACATGGCAAGATCGGCAGCTTCCATTTTCCCATGTGCAATCAGCCATCCGCCGAACACTAATGTGATCAGATACATCATTCCCTGGAAGAAAAGATTGCCACTCATAAAGCTTCCCATACAATGATAGTTTGCATCCTTGGATACCAGAAATCCTTCATTGCTTTTCTCGAATTTCTCCCGTTCAATCTTTTCATTTGCAAAAGACTGCACCACACGGATTCCCGCAAGCGTATCCTGCAGACTGGAATTGACATCCCCGATCTTTCTCCGGTTGTCCATAAAAGTCTCCTGCATCTGACGGTTCTGCTTATAAGAAAAGATCAGCATAAATACAACCATCACAAGCAGCGGAATCGCCAGTCTCCAGTTAATAAGAAACAAAAATGTAAACGAACCAACGATTTTAATTACGGATATAAATAAATTCTCCGGTCCATGGTGCGCAAACTCGGAAATATCAAACAGATCCGACACCAGCTTGCTCATCATCTGTCCGGAATTATTCTGGTCATAATAAGAAAAAGAAAGTCTCTCATAATGATCAAATAACTTCTGGCGCATATCCCGTTCCATATGTGCCCCCATCATATGACCCTGATAACTGACATAATATTTACAAAATGTCTGTATGATATACATCACAAGCAACGCCAGTCCGATCGGCAGAAGTGCTCCAAGGATCTGTGACGGATCCTCTGTAAATAAAGTCTTTGTCAGTGATCTTAAAATCTGTGGAAATGCAAGATCCACCAGACTGATGATCGCCGCACAGATCAGATCCAGAAAGAATACTGTCCTATACGGCGCATAATATTTTACAAATTTTTTCAGTGTATGCATCACTTTCTTTTGTGCAATGTCCGGATTCCCCGTTTTATCACACTTTACCTCCTTGTCCCCAAAATCACATATTATTATATCGGGAATCTTTCGTTATTTCCACCTTATTCTCAAATTACTTTGGGAATTTTCCTTCCTTCATCTTTTATTCTGCTGTTTTATGCTATGATAGGACAGATTGTTATGAGAGTAACTTATTTATTACACTTGAAAGGGGTATTTCTATGAATTTTTATAACAAAAAGCTGGAAAGGCATCTTACTTTGTCTGGTCATCGCCGTTCCTTGCTGGTTCCTCGGACAGACATTTCCGATCATCGGCGGACCGGTATTCGGTATCCTTGCCGGAATGATCATTACTTTATTATTAAAAGACAAATCCATGTTTCAGGACGGTATTACTTTTGTGTCAAAGAAGGTTCTTCAGTACGCTGTAATCCTTCTCGGTTTCGGACTGAATCTCTCCGTGATTCTGGAAACCGGAAAACAGTCACTGCCAATTATCGTAACGACGATTTCAACGTCCCTGATCATTGCATATCTGTTACATAAAGTTATGCATGTACCGGGAAATATTTCCACACTGGTCGGTGTCGGATCTTCCATCTGCGGAGGCTCTGCAATTGCCGCAACAGCACCGGTCATTGATGCGGATGATGAAGAAGTTGCACAGGCAATCTCTGTTATCTTCTTTTTCAACATGCTCGCCGCACTGTTCTTCCCGTCACTTGGTGCACTGCTTGGATTTTCAACCAAAAGCGGGGAAGCCTTCGGTATCTTTGCCGGAACTGCGATCAACGATACCTCTTCCGTAACTGCAGCGGCTTCCACCTGGGATTCGCTCTACGCCCTCGGTTCTGCCACACTGGATAAGGCAGTTACGGTCAAACTTACCAGAACGCTCGCGATCATCCCGATCACACTGGTTCTCGCATTTATCCGGACACGCAGCTCCAAAGCCGAAGGAAAGAAAGTGGAATTTAAAAAGATTTTCCCGATGTTCATCCTCTACTTTGTTCTCGCTTCCGTGATCACAACGATCGCAACTTCAGCCGGCGTATCCGCAGATGTATTTACTCCACTGAAGACACTCAGCAAGTTCTTCATCGTCCTCGCCATGAGTGCAGTCGGTCTGAATACGAATATCATCAAGCTGATCAAAACCGGCGGCAAACCACTCGCTCTTGGTTTCTGCTGTTGGATCGGTATCACGATCGCCAGTCTTTCCATGCAGCATGTGCTTGGAATCTGGTAAATGAAAATCTTTCTCATACTTCAAAAGCCTTGCATAAAGCAGGGCTTTTTCTATAATACAGCTTGCCGATGCCAGCAAGCTGTTCCTCTTATTATCCTTATATCTTACACAATTACTTCCAAAATCCTTTTCCCTTGATACTCCAAGTTCTGGATTCCGCGCTTCTTATTTTTATTAAAATTGAAACTTAACAAATATCCTCTGTCCTGTTTATAGTATTCCAGATATTCAAACAACTGCTCTCTATACTTCTATATTTTTTCTGCCGATTCTGCCGATTTTTCTGCCGACTGCATTACTTGCACATTAGAATGTCCAGAAAAGGGAATGTCCATGCCATAACACTAAACATTCCCTTTCCCATGGTTGATTTTTCATTATCTGTAATTCTCCGATTCCCACATTCGAAAACTCTCTCAGATTTTATTTTTCGATTCACCACTACTACACAACTTTTCTGATGGATATTTCTCCCTTTTTCCACATCTCGAAATACAGATCAAATCCTAATTTCATTATACTATCCAGACTTTCTCAAATTTCCATTTATATAGATGGCAAAAAGGGCAGCATACAGGATTTTGCTCCTGTATGCTGCCCTCATCATATGGTGTATTTGAAAGTTTTAACGTGTTGTCATTATCCTTCGATACTGATATATTTCTTCTCTTCTACTGCCGGTTTTACTTCTTTCTTCGGGACAAAGAGTTTCAGGATACCATGCTTAAACTCAGCCTTGATATCTTCTTCCGTGATATCTTCACCTACATAATAACTTCTCTGGCAGGCTCCTGCGTAACGTTCACGACGGATGTACTTACCAGTTTCTTTCTCCTGCTCATCCTGATCCAGTCCTTTGGCAGCGCTGACTGTCAGATATCCGTCATTCAGTTCTGCTGTAACTTCATCTTTCTTGAATCCCGGAAGATCAATCTCCAGTTCGTATCCATCTTTTTTCTCTTTGATATCTGTCTTCATCAGATTGCCTGCATGATGTCCATACAGTTTTCTTTGGATCTTACGATCTGCTTTATCATCATAAAATGGAAAATCAAAGAAATCATCAAATAAGTTATCATTAAAAATACTAGGCATTAACATAAGTCGTTCCTCCTTATAAATCTATCTGAATTTAGCTAACTTTCTTTTTAAGCGGCTGCCTCATCTGGCAGCCTTGTAACCGGACGCTTACAATCCGCATTCTGATTATCCCTCAATGGAAATGTATTTCTTCTGTTCTACAGCAGGTTTTGCTGCTTCTTTCGGTACGAACAGTTTCAATGTACCGTCTTCAAAATTTGGCTTTGATGTCTTCCTGTTTGACACCGTCGCCTACATAAAAGCTTCTGCTGCAGGATCCACTGTAACGTTCACGGCGGATGTACTTGCCATCTTCAGCTTTTTCATCTTTCTTCGTGTTCGTCTCAGCACTGACTGTCAAATAACCATCTTTCAGTTCTGCTTTTACATCTTCTTTTTTAACTCCAGGCATGTTCATCGTTACTTCATAGCCTTTATCGGTATCTTTTACATCCGTTGTCATAAGTCCGGATTCACTGTAATCATATCCTCCAAATGGTTCTCCAAAGAAATCATCCAATAAGTTCTCTCCAAAAATACTAGGCATTAACATAAGTCATATCTCCTTTCAAAAGACATTTATTAATTTATTTAGCACATTCGGATTTACTCTGAAGTGTTGTTGTCATCTCAAACACCGGTCGGTGGAATCTTTATCATCTCTTTTTGTTCCCCTTCCTTTGTTCTAGCTGTAATATAACACTTATTGTTAGCACTGTCAAGAGGTGAGTGCTAATTATTTTGTGAAGATTTTGTGAAGCCTTGATTTTACGGGCTTCACAGGGATTTTTCACTTGCTTTCGCACTCGTTTTTCTTGATTTGACCACATTTTTACCACAAATTCTTGGAAAAATATATTCGTCTGATTTTCTTACCACATTTTACGACAACGACTTATGGTTTATACCACAGCAGGTACGGTTTCTGGCAAGTTCATTTTAGACATCTCGTTCTCCACATGAGACTTCTCTGCAATATGATTGTAGACATTCATTGTGATCTGTGCATCTGAATGGCCCATCACATACTGCATAACTTTGGGATTGACATTGTTCTCACCCAGTCTGGTACATCCCG
>ENA-OQDT01002152-OQDT01002152.1-human-gut-metagenome-genome-assembly--contig:-NODE-2152-length-10440-cov-2.804906_pt1 | contig 10440 bp, 8 predicted proteins | sample MGYA00242786_ERZ504617 | MGnify/ENA primary metagenome ERZ504617 (study PRJEB26092, sample SAMD00036337) | human gut metagenome | host: Homo sapiens | study: EMG produced TPA metagenomics assembly of... | reverse complement strand
GTAAATACACGATTTTCGGCGAAGTCGTAAGTGGCATGAAAGCAGTCGACAAGATCCAGTTCACCGAAACGAACGCAGACGACCGTCCTGTCAAGAACATCAAAATCAAGTCAATGAAGATAGTCAACAAATAAACAACAAAGAATGGAAACAAAAGAAACATTAGTGGTGATGGACACCACACTCGGAAAGATAAAATTCAAATTATACAACGATACACCTCAGCACCGCGACAATTTCATCAAGCTGGCAAAAGCCGGACAATACGACGGCCTGCTATTCCACCGCGTCATCAAGGACTTTATGGTACAAGGTGGCGATGTCACTTCCAAAGACGCCCCGATGAACAAGCAGTTAGGAGCCGGCGACTTGGGCTATACCATTCCGGCAGAGTTCAACTATCCCCAATATTTCCATAAAAAGGGAGCCTTGTGCGCCGCCCGCACCGGAGACGAAGTGAACCCGGAAAAAGCATCGTCAGCCTCACAGTTCTATATCGTCACAGGCAAGAAATATTCGGAAGCCGAACTCGGCCAGATGGAAAAGCAGATGGAAGGGCGCCTGAAACAGGCCATCTTCAACCGCCTCCAGACAGAGAACAAGTCCAAGATCATGGAACTCTATCGCAGCGGCAACAAAGAAGAGCTCGCCGTGCTCCGCGACACCCTGATCGGCAAGACCGAACTGGAGGCCGAAAAGCGTAAAGACGAGACGAAGATGCCTTCCGAACTGCGCGAGACCTACAAGACGATCGGCGGCGTGCCCTTCCTTGACAACCAATACACCGTCTACGGCGAAGTGGTGGAAGGACTGGACGTAGTAGACGCGATCCAGCAAGTAAAGACAAATAAGCAAGACCGCCCGACGGAAAATGTAGTAATCAAGTCGGTAGAGGTTTTGGAATGATGCAACTTTCGGTTTACAAGGAACATTACAAAGAAACGATACGCCTGGGTGTCCCGATCATGTTGGGACAGCTGGGCATTATTGTTGTAGGCTTTGCCGACAACATCATGGTCGGGCATCACAGTACGGCCGAGCTGGCTGCCGCCTCGTTTGTCAACAACTTCTTCAACCTCGTGTTCATCGCGGGGATGGGATTTTCCTATGGACTGACTCCCATCATCGGAGGGTATTTTGCGCAGAAAGAATATGCAAAGGCAGGCGAGACACTGAAAAACAGCCTTTGTATCAACCTCATCGTGGGATTGCTACTCAGCCTCTGCATGTTGACACTGCTTCTGAACATCCATATTCTGAAGCAGCCGGAAGAGTTGATGCCCTATATCGTGCCTTACTATATCCTGCAACTCTTCTCGGTCATTTTCGCCATGCTGTTCAACTCGTTCAAGCAGTTCAGCGACGGCACGACAGACACGGTCACCCCGATGTGCGTCATGTTAGGAGCCAACGTGCTCAACATCATCGGGAACTACTTGCTTATATACGGCAACTTCGGATGCCCTGAACTTGGGCTTACCGGAGCCGGTATCTCGACACTCGCCAGCCGTATCCTGACATTCGGGATATTCTACGTCCTGTTTACCAAGCATTCCCGTTACAAACTTTACAGGGAAGGGTTCAAGAAAGGGACAGTCAACCGGGCGAACATAGGCAACCTGGTCCGCCTCGGCCTGCCGGTCGGCTTCCAGATGGGAGTCGAGACAGGCTCGTTTAGTCTGAGTGTCATCATGATGGGATGGCTGGGAAGCACGGCGCTCGCCGCCCACCAAGTGGCAGGCGTGATCACCACGCTCGGCTTCATGGTCTATTACGGCATAGCGGCGGCGGTTACCATACGGGTAAGCAACTTCCGGGGCCGGAACGACTGGCCTGCCATACGGCACGCATCTTTTGCCGGCCTGCATCTGGTCATGGGGACGGCAACCATCGTTGTTCTCCTGATCGGGATTTTCCGTAACATCATGGGATATATCATCACTCCGGAAAAAGAGGTGGTCGAACTGGTCGCCCTGCTCGCCTGGTCAGTGATCCTGTATCAGGCAGGCGACGGACTGCAAATCCTCTTCGCCAACGCTCTGCGAGGCATCTCGGATGTCAAATACATGGCTTATATGGCTTTCTTCTGCCACTTCGGACTGGCACTTCCCATCGGTTACCTGTGCGGGTTCACCTTTGGTTGGGGAGCCATCGGCATCTGGTGCGGCTTCCCGATCAGCCTGACCACGCTCGGACTGTTACTTTGGAGACGTTTCAATCGATTGACAATAAAAAAATAGGGTATGACTAAAGATATAACAGACAGAACACGTATTAAACGACCTGCGCTACCTGACGCTGCTGGCACGCAGCTTTCCGACGGTGGCAGACGCCAGCACGGAAATCATCAACCTGGAGGCCATCCTGAACCTGCCGAAAGGGACGGAGCATTTCCTGTCCGACATCCACGGCGAGCACCAGGCTTTCAACCATGTGCTGAAAAATGCCTCCGGTGCGATCAAGCGCAAAGTGAACGAGATATTCAGCAACACGCTGCGCGACTTCGAGAAGAAAGAGCTTTGCACGCTGATCTACTATCCGGAACAAAAACTGGAACTGATCCGGCAACGCGAAAAAGACCTGGACGACTGGTATCTGATCACACTGAACCAACTGGTACGCGTCTGCCGGAACGTCTCGTCCAAATACACGCGCTCGAAAGTGCGCAAGGCCCTGCCGAAGGAGTTCTCCTACATCATCCAGGAACTGCTCCACGAGTCGAGCGACGAGCCGAACAAGTCCGCCTATGTGGACCAGATCATCAACACGATCATCTCGACCGGCCGGGCCAATGACTTCATCATCGCCATGTGCAACCTGATCCAACGCCTGACGATCGACCTGCTGCACATCATCGGCGACATCTACGACCGCGGGCCGGGCGCCCACATCATCATGGACACGCTTTGCAACTACCATAACTTCGACATCCAGTGGGGCAACCACGACATCCTCTGGATGGGGGCCGCCGCCGGCAACGCGGGGAGCATCGCCAACGTGATCCGCATGTGCATGCGCTACGGCAACCTGGCAACCCTTGAGGACGGCTATGGCATCAACCTCCTGCCCTTGGCGACATTCGCCATGGAAGTCTATGGAGACGACCCCTGCGAACTGTTCATCCCACGTACGAACGCGTCGGATGCGACCTTCGATGAAAAGACAACCCAACTGATCGCCCGCATGCACAAGGCGATCACGATCATACAGTTCAAGCTGGAAGGCGAGATCATCCGTCGCCGTCCGGAATTCGGGATGGACGACCGCCTGTTGCTCCACCATATCGACCTCCGCCGCGGGACGATCCATATCGAAGGAAAGGAATACGAGTTGAAAGACAAGAACTGGCCGACTCTCAATGCCAAGGACCCCTATGCCCTTTCGATCGAAGAAGAAGAACTGATGCGGCGCATCAAGCACTCGTTCGAATGTAGCGAGAAACTGAAAAAGCACATGCGCTGCCTGTTCACGCACGGCAGCATGTATCAGGTCTGCAACTCCAACCTGCTCTTCCATGCCTCCGTCCCGATGAACCCGGACGGCACGCTCAAGGCGATCCGGATCGAAGGAACGGAATATAAGGGCAAAGCCCTGCTGGATAAAGTGGACCAGTTGGTGCGCACCGCCTATTTCGATGCCGACGACAGCCCGGAGAAGGACTTCGCGATGGATTACATCTGGTATCTTTGGGAAGGCAAGGACTCCCCTCTCTTCGACAAGAGCCGGATGGCGACTTTCGAACGCTGCTTCATCGACGACAAATCGGTGAAGAAGGAGGAAAAAGGCGCCTACTATTCCCTCCGAGAAGAAGAATCGGTCTGTGACATGCTGCTGGACGAGTTCGGCGTCACCGGCCAGCACCGCCACATCATCAACGGACATGTCCCCGTACGCTCCATCAAAGGCGAGAACCCGATCAAGGCAAACGGGAAACTGCTTGTCATCGACGGCGGCTTCTCCAAAGCCTACCACCCGGAAACAGGCATTGCAGGTTATACCCTGGTCTACCATTCGCGCGGCTTCCAGCTTGTACAGCACGAACCGTTCCTGTCGACCGACCAGGCCATCAAGGAGGGCAAAGACATCCGTTCGACCACCATCGTCGTCGAACTGAACTCCCACCGCCAGATGGTCAAGGACACAGACAAGGGGGCGGACCTGCAACAACAGATCCATGATCTCGGAAAAACTCCTTTACGCGTTCCGCAACGGGTTTATCAAAGAAAAAGAGCGTTATAAATAAGAACACTTGTCATGAACAGCGAGAAACTGAAAGGTCACATCCTGATATTGATAACCAATATCCTGTTTGCCGTCAACATGCCGATATCCAAATATCTGCTGCCGGCACACGTTCCCCCCGAAGGTCTTACGATCATGCGCATGGCTTTCGCCTGTGTGATGTTCTGGATCGTGTCTCTCTTCACGGTAAAAGAGAAAGTGCCGTTGAAAGACTTGGGGATGCTTTTTGTATGCGCCCTTTGCGGAGTGGGGATCAATCAGGGATTGTTCATCGTCGGGCTGAACCGTTCTTCTCCAGTCGACGCCTCCATCATCGCCACCGCCGTGCCGATCTTCGTCCTGCTGCTGGCCGCCGTCATACTGAAGGAGCCGATCACCCGGAAGAAGTCGTTCGGTGTGTTCATGGGGGTCAGTGGCGGCCTGCTGCTTGTCTTCAGCTCCACGCATGCCATCGACAGCATCAGCAGCCTCGACGGTGACATGATGATGATCGTCAGCGGGTTGATGTATGCCATCTACCTGGTTCTGTCGAAACCGCTCTCCCTGCGCTATTCATCGGTCACGATGATGAAATGGATGTTCCTCTTCACGACACTGACGCTGGTCCCCTTCACCTTCCGGCATGTGCTCGACGCTCCCGCTTTCCACCGGGAGGTTTGGGACTTCACGGAACTGGGCGCGATCTTCTACGTCCTCTTCGGGGCGACGTTCCTCCCCTACCTGCTCATCCCGATGTCGTTGAAGAGAATCCGCCCGACAACAGTCAGCATGTACAACTACGTGCAGCCGATCGTCGCCTCGTTCATTGCCGTCATGATCGGCCAGGACACCCTTTCCTGGCAGAAAGTCCTGTCGGCTGTCTTGGTCTTCACAGGTGTTTATCTCGTGACACAGAGCAAAAGCCGGGAAGACATGGAGAAAGGGAAACGATGACACATTTGGCACATTTGACATGGGGTTGTAGAAATATATATACGCGAGATAAATAATTAATTATTTAATATACCTATGTAGGTATATATATACCTGAATATATATTATTACCTATATATAGTTTAGCAAACCGATGTCAAATGTGCCAATTGTGTCAAATCCCGTAAGGAATGTCTCCCGACGTTCCTGCAATCACCAGCCTGCGTTCCTATAAACGGCGGCCTGCGTTCCTGCAAATGCAGGCCGGTGATCATGGGAATACAAATCCTCCTTTAATCATCGACTATGTATGTCATCGCTTTGACCAAGAAGGAGGCAGCTCCGATACACCGCCCAAAATCTCACGGTTCATAGACCCCGTCAAACGGATTCTGGTCACCGGCCGGCCAGATTTCATCGACTAAAGATTTGTTGTTCTTCATTTCGGCTCCCGGCAACTGGAAGATGAAACGCCATGATTTGGCGGGCAACGTGATCAAGCCCCCCCAGTCCATATGGTTACCGGTTCGTTCCAGACCCTTCTGCGTCCGAAGCATATCAAACAAAGAAAAACCTTCTCCATAGAGTTCTTTTCTTCTTTCTTTTAAAATAGCTTCGATCAGTTCATCGCCACTTGCTTCCGTACGCTTGGCATTACGCAAGTCCTGAAGCTGCCACAACAGCGCTTTCGCTTCCGTATCTTTTCCCTGGTGCGCACAAGCTTCCGCCGCATTCAGCAACATTTCGTCGGAACGCATGACAACCATCGATCCGCGGCAGTCCTCATTATCCCTGAACTTATGAGAAATCCAGAATTCTTTTTTCGTCTGGCCAGAACCCGTAGACCAATTCTCGAACTGTTTGAAACGAATATCATCTTCGTCAAACAAATCCACAAACTGATCAGATAGGATAAAGCCTGCAAAAGTCCAACATTTACGATCACCGTTGTACCACATAGCAAAAGGAGAATAGTCGCCCATATTCTGCTCTTCCGTCTGTTTAATTCCCCAAATCCAAGATTTGGTAAGGTGGTCATTAAATCCATTTGCATACTCTTCTGCAGTCGTCAAAGGATAAACCGCCAGCACCTTTTTAGCATATTCTTCCGATTTCGCCCAGTTATTCATTACTTGATAGACTTGAGACAAAACACCTTGTACAACCGTTTGGTCAAACACGTTCGGATAGCTGGAACTACGAACAAAGCCCTCCAACATCGATTCGGCAGTCGTCAGGTCTGACAAGATCTGCTGATAGGTTTCTTCCAACGTTCCACGCGGTTTACCTTGTGTACCGTCTACAGTCGGTTCCGTATAAACAGGAACTCCCGGCATGTCCTTTGCGATAGCATAAGTCTGCTGATACAAGCGGGCCAAATCGAAATAGGCCCATCCGCGCAAAGCCAAAGCCTGCCCTTTGATATATTGCTTATCCATATCTTCGCCTTCCGAATCATCGACATAAGTGATTACGGAATTCAAGTTATTGACCAACCGGTAATGGAAGGTCCACAACTGATCTGTACGGAATATATTAGCTTGAGTTTCTCCCCAATAATTATAGTTATATAAATACCATCCACTACCATTATTCATCACATCTTCACCGCACATGTCCGAAATCATCTGGATAGAAGGTATACCGTAGTCGTCACCCCGGTTAGCTCCCCCGCTACCATAGGCACGCATTTGATAGTAACAACCATTCAAAGCAGACTGTGCGCCGGAAGTTGTTTGAAAGACATCCGTATCATCGACAGATGTCGATGGTTTCGTATCCAAAAAATCACTACAGGAAACCATACTTCCCGTCATGAGACCTGTAGCCAAAACCGACAATATATAGTTCTTTGATTTCATATTCTTCATCATTTATTTAATTAGACTTCTTACAAATTAAGTTGCAGACCGAATGAAACGGACTTCGTCACCGGGAACCGGTTGGCGGTCGTTCCGGATATGCTTTGTTCCGGGTCCGTACCACGACGGGCTGCACTACCAATCGTAACCAAGTTATCCCCCTGGACGAACAAGCGTAATGAATTGACCTGGAACTTCTTCGTGAAATTTTTAGGCAACGTGTATCCCAACGTCACATTCCTCAACCTCGCAAAAGAGTTGTTGAAAATAAATTTGGAAGTATAGGAACTCATATAATTCGCATAATTATAGTAGGTGGTCAAGCGAGGGAACTCGGCATTCGGATTTTCAGGAGTCCAAGAATCCAACATATCCGGGTGCATGCTATAGCCTCTCCGGTAATACATGGATTGCGCATAGTCGCTGTCATACAGCTTGCCGCCGATACTGTAATAGATCATGAAAGAAAGGTCGATGCCTTTATATGAGAAGTTATTGGTAAAGCCCCCAAACAATTTTGGAATGGCATCGCCCAGATATTTCTGCTGGCTGTCGCTTGTCACCTCATTATAATTTTCGGTCTTTACCCGTTCCTTCACGACTTTTTCTCCTTGGTCGTTTGTTTCGTAAATCGTTTTCCAATATTGGTCGTTTCCGGTTTCAGGGTTCACACCTGCATACTCGATTCCCCAGAAATTATAGCGGGATTCACCTTCACGCCATTTGAAGACACCGGCATTGACTTCGGCCTGCGGCAACTTGGTTATACGGTTCTTATAAGATGTCCCGTTCAAATCGATGGTCCATTTAAAATCTTTATTGGATATGGCAGCATAATTCAAAGAGAATTCGACACCCTGGTTCTTAACGTCACCGATATTACGGTCAATACCGCTCATGCCGGTAGACGGAGCCATCGGCAATGTAAACAACAGGTCTTTAGACTTACGGCTGAACCACTCGACACTACCGCTCAGCTTATTGAACACGGCAAAATCCAACCCGACATTGAACTGCAAATTCGTCTCCCATTTCAAATCCTTGTTTGACAAACGGCTGACCATAACACCCGGATCCCGGTAGTTGTTCATGCCTGTCGCATACAAACCTTGATAAGCATAATAAGTCCCCAAGTTATCATTACCGACAGCACCATAGCTGGCTTTCAGTTTCAAATTATCCAACCAGGAACTATAAGGTTTCATGAATTCTTCATTGGATATTCTCCATGAACCACCTAAAGACCAGAATTGCCCCCAACGATTATCGGGATCGAAAACGGGAAGAGCCTCCGTACGGAAGCTGCCGGAAATGTAATAACGGTCTTTATAATCATATTCGACACGGCTCAACCAGCTTAACAGACGGTATTTGTCGGTGTAAGAATTCATGCTGCTCATCACGGCTGCCGAACCGATCTCCGTAACACCTGGAAAAGGGAATCCCTGCTTTTCAGCAGATAACAACTTATATTCCAAAGCATAGGCTTCCTGTCCCAATAAAACAGACAAAGAATGATCCCCGAAAGATTTCTCATAAGTCAACAGGTTGTTGATCGTATAAGAAAGATTCCGGTCGCTTTCCTTATAGGCTGAACCTTTATAACCGGCAGCAAAGCCATATTCGCTGTTTACATAGCCATCATAATTATACTGATAAAAATCCACGCTGAAATTGGTACGCCACTTCAATCCTGGGATGAATGTTATTTCAAAATAGGTACGATTGGAAACATCGTCATGTGTCCAAGGAGACTTGTTATAGGTATCATCAGCCAACGGGTTAGTCCCACTCCAGGATGTACGGTAGTTTCCGTAGTCAAAAATACGATTGCCGTTCTTGTCCAATCTGTAGGCATTCGTCGCACTGTCCCATTCATAAATAGGATACACTGTCGGCATCGTACGCAAAAGCCATACAGTCTGATCACTGGCAGACCCTTCGCGCACGCTATGAGACAAACTGATGTTGGTTCCGACCTTCAACCATTTGTTTACATTATAGTTCAAGTTTGCCCGTGTTGAATAGCGTTCGAAACGCTGGATAGAAAATACACCTTTATCGTTCAGGTAACCGGCCGATATAAAGTAGTCGGCTTTTTTATTCTTACCACTGAAGTCTATCGTATATTCCTGACGCAGACGGGATTTCAACAAAGCGTTTCTCCAATCTCCCCAATAATTCAACTTGGCATCGGGATCCATCTTCCCATCTGTCCCGACCGGCATATCAATGTTATAAGGGTTATTACCGAACTCACCCATCACATAATAAGACGCATAGGAACGGGAATCTTCGTCCCGATAACCTGAATCCAGATAGCCATTATACAAGCACGCCAAGTCAATTGCGATAGTTGGTCTGGTGACAGTTGATCCGGCAACCCTACAGCCAAACTGGAGAATCCCCAAGTTGAACGGAAATTGATCTGCCCTTTCTCGCTTGCGCCCTTACGCGTTGTGATCATCACGACCCCATTGGCTGCACGAGAGCCGTACAAGGCGGTGGCCGAGGCATCTTTCAGAATAGTCATGGACTCGATGTCGTTCGGGTTGATAGCATTCAGGTAACCGTCATAAGCCGTTCCGTCGACCACATAAAGCGGGGAACTGGATGCGTTCATGGAACCGATACCACGGATCATGATCGTCGCATCTTCGCCCGGCTCACCGGAATTGTTCAACACCTGCACACCGCTGCTTTGCCCTTGCAAAGCCTGGGTTACATTGGATGCTTTGATCTTCTCCAGCGATTCTTTCTTGACTACGCTGGCCGATCCTGTAAAGGTCGACTTCTTTCCTGTACCATAAGCAACAACCATCACCTCGTCGATAGCTACCATGTCCGGCTCCATTTCGATCTTCATGCTACGGCCGGAAATGGTGACTTCCTTTGTCTTATATCCCAAGTAAGAGAGATGCAGTGTTTTTCGTACGAGGAGAAACAGTCATCGAAAAACTCTCCTTTTTCGTTGGTGGTTACGCCATTCATCGTCTGCTTGTCTACGACAGCCACCCCGATCATCGGCAAGCCGTCTTCGGTAGAAACTACGATACCTGACACAGCCTTTTCCTGCGCCATCAGCAAATGCCCCCATAAGGACATCACAAAAAGAACCCAAAAGAACCTTTTCATAATCAATAGATTTAAATGATACATTCAAGTATAACCACATTGGCCTATAAAAAACGTTTCCCTTTTAATTTAAGGTATAGAAAGCATAATGATCCTCAATCAAAGGACGTAGTTCTAACAGGACATTGTATTCGACACACTAATAGACGCAAAATATATTAAAATTTATAATTAATCAAACTAAAATAATATATTTTTTAACGGAAAGGCTAAAAAAATATTCAGATTGTAAAAATAACAAGACCATCAGGAAAGCTTTTTCCAGGCTTTTTTTCTACCGAATCTATAC
>ENA-OQDT01002150-OQDT01002150.1-human-gut-metagenome-genome-assembly--contig:-NODE-2150-length-10446-cov-3.131214_pt1 | contig 10446 bp, 11 predicted proteins | sample MGYA00242786_ERZ504617 | MGnify/ENA primary metagenome ERZ504617 (study PRJEB26092, sample SAMD00036337) | human gut metagenome | host: Homo sapiens | study: EMG produced TPA metagenomics assembly of... | reverse complement strand
ATGGTGGGTTCTTTACGGCGACAAGCAGGTTGGCAACGCCGGTGGCTTCGATGATGGCCTTGTTCAGGACCTGAATGGCCGTCTGGGAAGCACGCTTGGCGTTGGGGTGGGGAGCAAAGATCACGGAGTTGCCGCCAGCGATCATGCTGATGGCGTTGTTGATCACCGTGGCGGTCGGGTTGGTGGACGGCGTCACGGAGGCGATCACGCCCCAGGGAGCGTTTTCGATGAGGGTCAGGCCCATGTCGCCGGAAATGGCCATGGGGGAGAGGCATTCGGTGCCGGGAGTACGCTCGCAAACGAGGATATTCTTGGCAATCTTGTCGCTCACGCGGCCCATGCCGGTTTCGTTGTGGGCGATTTCAGCGAACGCCTTGGCGTTTTCAAGGCCGGCCTTGCGGATGGCGGCGATGATCTTGTCACGCATGGCGACAGTGCTGATCTTCTTCTGAGCGGCTTCGGCGGCCTGTACGGCGTCTTCGAGGCGATCGAAGAGGCCGAAGTCGCCGCAGTCGCAGCCGCTGGCGGCGACGACGGTCGTAGCAGCCGCGGTGGGCTGATCGGACATCATCTTTTTTCAGAACTTCAACGACAATGCGTTCCACGTCTTGTTGGCGCACGTCCATATCTATACTCCTATGCTGGAAGCCGGACCCCGCGGGACTTTGAGGACTGCCGGGCGGGGGCCTGTTTTTTCTGGTTTGTTCACCCTCGTCAGGAGACGAGGCAGAGCGGAAAACCGGGGTCTTCCGGTGGGCGGCGAACCGCCCGCAGGGGCTATTCCCCCTGATTCTTGCGATAAATAGCTGCCTTACCGGCGTTTACATGGTCGACGATGCCGACAATGACCAGATCCAGCGGCGCATCTTTGTCGATGGCAAAACGTGCGGAACTGCCGCGGGACACGATAACCCATTCGCCCTCGCCCGCGCCGATGGGATCGGCGGCAACCTGAGAGCGGCCGATGGATTCGCCCTTCTCATTGAGCAGATCAACGAGAAGCAGCGAGTTGTACGGCAAACCGGGACACCGGACCGTGGAAACGACCTGACCAATGACTTTTGCGAGTTCCATGTATGTCTCCGTTCCCGGAAGACGGTCTTCCGGGAGCATTCCGTAAGGAAGCTGCCGGCCGGGCCGGGGCGCGAGGCCCCGGCGAACCGACGAGCAGGGCTTAACCCAGCTTAAGTGCGCGGACGAGCTTACTTGCGGCTCAGGGGGAACACGGCTTCCAGGTCCTGATGGGGGCGAGGAATGACATGGACGGCCACGAGCTCGCCACCACGCGCTGCACAGCGGCGGCGCCGGCGTCGGTAGCGGCCTTTACGGCTCCCACGTCGCCCCGGACCATGACGGTCACCAGACCGCCGCCCACATGTACCTTGCCGATCAGCGACACGTTCGCCGCCTTAACCATGGCATCCGCCGCCTCAATGGCGGCTACCAGGCCACGGGTTTCAATCATGCCTAATGCGTTCATACTATAAAGCCTCCGTTATGTTCTCCGAAGCTTACTCGATCGGACGGTCAGCAACGGCCTCTACTGCATATGCGAATGCATCGCATGCAGCCTTGCAGGCACTCTGGCTACCGGTCAGAAGCGCGCCGCCAAAGTTGGTCTCTGAAGGCGGAGCATACAGTACACAGCATTTTACGTCTGCTGCCTTCAGTGCAGCATCGACGCCGAACATTGCCTCAAGCGGCGGTGCGATCAGGTATGCGATAGCCTCGCCTTCCTTGATTCCGCAGCCCTCAGACAGGTAAGAACCGGTTCTGGAAATGCAGTGTGCATAGTAGCAGATGGTATCATCCTCGTTTGCAGAAACGAAGTGGCATACATTCTCGATCATATCACAGCTGCCTCAAGACCAGCCTTTGCTTCAGCCGGGGTTCGGAGCTGCCAGGATACCAATGATCTCACCGGCAAGCTTTGTGTTTGCATTTGCTGCACCGGCGTAAAAGGCTCTTCGCGTAAACAACTTCGCAGTCAGCCTTCTTGGTAGCCTCGTCAAAGGTGCGGTATAGGTAACATCAATCGCAGTCAGCGGTGAGCAGAGCCAGGGACTTGTGCTCCGGCTTCAGATTCAGCTGCTTTGCCATGTCTGCAGATACATTCGGGATCAGGCGGGTCGCCAGGACCTTTGCCGGTAAACGGATCTCTTTTCATGATAAAAACCTCCTGAAAATTTGATTTTTTTGCATGAGATACGGGAAAAAGCCTGTATCCCTTCTGATTCGTTGTCAGATAAGCTTGCTTTATTATAGAGAAAAATCCATAAAAATACAACAGTAAATCGAATAATTCGATGGAATGTATCGGAAGAATTGTTTTCTCGATAGTAAAAGCATTTCAGGTAGCTTTTTTTCATTGGAACAGGTATACTGAAAGAAGAAATTGTAGGACAAATGAGAGGGAGAGGGTATAAAAATGAAATTCGATTTTACCGGTCTGTTAAAAAATGAAATGAAGCCTGCCTTAGGCGTAACAGAGGTCGGCGCGATTGCCCTTGCGGCGGCGAGAGCCTATGCGGCTGTGGGCGGTAAGCTGCAAGAGATTCGCATGGTGATGAATGGCGGCATGTATAAAAACGCCTTTTCCTGCGCCATTCCCGGCACGCAGGAGCTTGGCTGCAATATGGCGGCGGCATTGGGTGCCTTGGGCGGCGATTGGACGCTTGGTCTGGAGGTGCTGAAAAATATTACAGCCGCACATGTTGCCGAGGCAAAGACATTGCAGATTCCCATGGATATCAAAGCCGATGAAACAAAGGAGGGCATTTATATCCTTGCGGAAATCCGGACAAGCGAAGGGGTCGGCGTTTGCCGCATTGAGGACTTCCATGCGAATATCGTTTTTGTTGCAAAAAATGATACCGTTCTCTTTCAGGCAGAGCAGACAAAGGCGGCGGAACAGCAGCATGCCTTTGATTTTGAAGCAGTTACCGTTGCGGATATGGTGGATTATGCAAAAACCGTTCCCATCGCAGAATTGTCCTGTGTGAAAGAAATGATTGCCATGAACTGTGCGCTTTCCGCCGAGGGCGAGAAGGGCGTAGGTCTGCAAATCTGGAAAACTCTGGCAGCCTTCCGTAATAGAGGTGCTGTCGGTGACGATATGATTTACGCCGCACAGAGGCTGACCTGCTCCGCCATGGATGCGCGTCTGGCAGGTCTGCCCTTTCCTGCCATGAGCATTGTCGGCAGTGGCTCCCATGGAATTCTCTGCTCCATGCCCGTTGTTTCCTATGGCAGATTTGCAGGAAAAATCTTCGGCATCCAGCAGGGTTACGATTTCATCGCCGCCTCCTTTGTGCGCACCGCACAGGACGTGTACGATATCCGCAACCTGCTGAACCAGTACGATTCCAACATCCGCATCATTGCAAAGATCGAGAACCGCGAGGGCGTGAACAACATCGACAGCATTCTGGCTGCTGCCGACGCCGTGATGGTGGCCCGTGGCGATCTGGGCGTGGAGATCGACTTCACCGAGCTGCCCGGCATTCAGAAAACCATCATCGACCGCTCCTTCTCCTTCGGCAAGCCCATCGTCACCGCTACCCAGATGCTGGACAGCATGATAGTGAACCCCCGCCCCACCCGCGCCGAGATTTCGGACGTGGCAAACGCCATCTACGACGGTACCTCTGCCATTATGCTGTCCGGTGAGACCGCTGCCGGTGCCTACCCTGTGGAGGCGCTCAAGACCATGTCCGCCATCGCTGAGCGCACCGAGCAGGAGGGCTTCCATCTGCGCGGCCGCCAGATGGATTCCAACCCCGGCAAGATCAGCGTCTCCGACGCTACCGCCCATGCCGCCTGCCTGACCGCACGGGATGTGAACGCCGCTGCCATCGTTACCGTGTCTGAGTCCGGCACCACCGCCCGCCTGCTGAGCAAGTACCGCCCGCAGCAGCCCATCATTGCCTGCGTCATGCGCGAGCAGGTGCAGCGTCAGCTGTCCCTGAGCTGGGGCATCACCCCGCTGATGATGTCTCTGGCACACAGCACCGATGAGCTGATCGAGATGTCCACTGCTCTGGCCAAGGAAAATGGCTACCTGCACAACGGCGAGCTGGCTGTTGTGACCGCAGGCGTGCCCGTGGGCGTTTCCGGCACCACCAACATGATCAAGATCCACATGGTGGGCAACTGTCTGGCTACCGGCGTGGGTGTCGGCCCTGAGAACAACGATGTTGCCAGCGGCAAGGCCTGCGTCTGCCGCACCATGGACGAGGTGCGCGCCAAGTTCAAGCCCGGCATGGTGCTGGTAGTTCCTTCCACCAGCAATGAGATGCTGAGCTTTGTGCGCGACGCTGCCGCTCTGGTGGTAGAGGAGCCCGGCCTGAACAGCCACGCCGCCATTGCCGGTAAGGCACTGCTGAAGCCCACCGTTGTGGGTGCCGCCGGTGCTACCAGCCACATCCGCGATGGCCTGATGGTGGCTGTGGACTGCGCACACGGCAGTGTGCAGCGCCTGCAGGGCTGATAAAGGAGAACCGTAGTATGGAACGTATCGCAAGCTTTTGCGTAGATCACACACGGCTGGAGCGCGGGATGTATCTGAGCCGTCAGGACGGCGATGTGCTCACCTGGGACATCCGCATGAAAAAGCCCAATCAGGGCGATTACCTGACCACTGCTGCCGCCCACACGCTGGAGCATCTGTTTGCCACCTACGCGCGCAACAGCGCCGTGAAGGACGGGGTGATCTATGTTGGCCCCATGGGCTGCCGCACCGGCTTTTACCTGCTCACCCGGGGGCTGACCCCTGCGCAGGCATTGCAGCTGACGGTGGACGCCTACCGCTTTATGGCCGATTTTGAGGGCGCTGTGCCCGGTGCCAGCGAGGTGGAATGCGGCAACTACCGCGATATGGATCTGCCCGCCGCCAAGGCTGAAGCCGCTGCCATGCTGCCCGTGCTGGAAAGCCTGACCGCAGAGGATCTGCACTACTGATCTGTCAATATAAAGAGAGCGCCGCACAAAATACTGTGCAGCGCTCTTTTTGTCACAAAATGATGCGAAAGTATTATTTATAATTTTAGGGCAGGGGAACGTCTGCGGATGTTCCCCTGCCCTGTTTTTACCAAAAGAAATCTCAAATCAGCCCCAAAGCTGCAAATTCCTTAGCAATGCCGTCCTCGTACACCGAGGGGGCAATGCGGTCGCAGCGCTGCTTCAGGCTTGCAGAGCCATTGGCCATACAGACGCTGATGCCGACCACATCGGTCATTTGCAGGTCATTGTCGCTGTCGCCAAAGCCGATGCTGTCCTGCAGGGGCACGTTCAAATAGTCGCAGACTGCCTTGATGCCGCGCCCCTTATCAAATTTGCGGTTGATGAGCTCGCCATTCACATAGCCGCCGTCCAGACCGTCCAGCTTGCTCTCGCAGAACACGAATCTGTCCTCGTACAGGCGCTTAGCCTCGTCCAAGTCCTCGCTGCGCTCTGCGATATACACGATCTTATATAACGGCTCGCCCTTGTAATCGGCCAACGGGCTGATGGTCATACCGTCCTCCATGGCCTTGCGCCAACGGGCGGCTTCGCTGTTCAGATTGCCTGCATCCCGGTGGGTAAAACTCCAACGCTCGATCATCTTCAGGCTGCCGTAGGTGGCATCCCGCGCTTCCAGCGTGCACTCCACGCCGTGCGCTCCATGGCGCTGCGCACGCCCTGTGCCAGCTGCGGCTCCATAGGCAGGTCTACCAGCACCTTATCCCCGCAGAACACATAGCCGCCGGCGCTGCATACCGCGCCGTCAAAGCCGTAGTCCAGCAGCGGCTGGGTCATGCGCAGATTGCGCCCGGTGCACAAAAACAGCTTGTGGCCGTTGGCGTGCGCCTTGTGCAGTGCTTCCACCGTGCTTTGGGGGATCAGCATCTCGCCCGGGGGCAGCAGAGTGCCATCAATGTCTAAAAAAATCAGTTTTTGTTTCATTCGTTCCTCTTTTTTTACAGTGAGCCGCGCTCTACCAGCGTATAGCCCAGCGTGGTCTGGCGTACCGGTGCAGCGTCCGCTCCGGTGTGCTCCAAGCTTTGCAGCAGCATCCGGGCAGCCTCCTGCCCGACCTGCCGCTGATAGAAGCGGATGGTGGTCAGGCCGGGTTCCACCACCTTGCCTGCCCAGTTGTCTCCGATGCCGGCAAGGCCGACATCCTGCCCTACTTTGCGCCCGGCGTCGCGCAGCACCCGCAAAGCGCCAAAGGCCACGGTGTCTGTCACGCAGACCACACCGTCCAACTGCGGGCAGCGTGCCAGCAGCTCTTCCATGCAGCGGTGCCCTTCTTCCATGGAAAAGGCGGCGCAGTAAGCGCGGGGCAGACCATCTGCGTTCAGTCCGGCCTCCCGCAGTGCATCCTGCACACCCTGACGGCGGGCAATGCCGGTAGCGGCGTCCTGCTCGCTACCGCCGATATACACGATATTTTTGCGGCCATGCTCCAGCATCTTCCGGGTCAAGTCGCGGGCAGCAGAGCGGTCGTCGTTATAAACGCAGGGCAGGTCTGCAAAACGCTGCCCCGTTACCACCACAGGCACACGGCAGTCTTTCAGCGCCTTGCACAGCTGCGGGCTGGAATCATAGCCCAGCAGGATGATACCGGCCACATGGTTGCGTTGCAGCGCTGTAAGATATTCCAGCTCCATCTGCCCGTCCAGCTCGGTGTCTGCCAGCAGCATCAGGTAGCGGCTGGCCCCCAGCTCGGCTGCAATGCCGCTGGTGATCTGCCCCACCGACTGGGAGCTGATGCTGGGCACAATGACCCCCACCTGACGCACCTTGCCGGTGCGCAGGGTCTGCGCCGCAGTATCCGGGCTGTAGCCGGTCTTTTCCACTACGGCTTGTATCACGGCGCGCTTCTGCTCGCTGAGGGGGCCGCCGTTCAAATAGCGGCTGACCGCAGCGCTGGAAACGCCTGCCATCTTTGCAATATCACTGATGGTCATGGGGTTATTCTCCGTTCCCTCTCCGGTGGTAATGTGTAAACGTTTTCATGCTTATTATAAATCCGTTTCATATTTCCCGCAAGAGGTGCAATGACCGTTTTTCTGTGGGGCTGCCCGCTGCTTTTTTGGTGATTTTACACAATCCAAACAATCTTGCTTTCTGATTTACCGCCAGAATTGCGAAAACCGTAGCGCTTATACAAGTCCCATGCTGATGGCGCGTGCGATAAGTCCCAGCACCAGCGCTGCCAGAATAATACCAAGTGCCACCCTGCTCTCGCCGCCGGTCTGCTGCTTTTTGCTGCGGGAGGCTGTGCCGCGGCTCTGCTTTGTACCGGTGCTGCGGCTGCGGGCAGAGGTATTCTGCCGCCCGGCAGTGCTTTTGGTGCTGCGGACAGTCTGGGGATTGCGGGGCTTTGTGCGGGCGGCGGCTTTTCCCTGCTGTGCGTTCTGCGGGCTGCTCTGGCGCACTTTAAGGGGCTTGCCCTCGCTGCAGCGGCTCAGGTAGTCCTCTGCCTCGCGGTAATACTGCGCCAGCTCGTTTTCCTTAAAGGCAGTACCGGCGTAGCCCTCCTCCAGCGCCTCGATGGCTTCGTTGAACAGCAGGGCTGCCTGTGCGCCGTCTGCTGCAACTGCCGCGTGGGCTGCCTCGTTGCGGGCGGTGCGGATGGCGTTGCAGGCATGGCGGGCGGCAGAGGGGTGCGCCGTGTTGCCCAGCAGGTCCAGTGGGCGGGCGGCATCGTTCTCCGGGTCCAGCAGCACCCGCATACAAAGGGTAGTGTCCAGCTGCTGCCAGCTGGTCTTGCCGGTAAGATCCGGCATACGGTCATAATAATCCGGGCTTTCCTGCTTGCGGGCAGCAATATGCTCCAGCAGCGCATCCAGACTGTGCGCCCCGGGCTTGCGCTCCCAGTGCCAGCGCAGCAGACGGCGGCTGATCTCATCGCAGGCGGTCTTGATCTCAAAAGCCACCTGTAAGGCTTGTTCCGGCATGGTATTTCCTTTCTGTGCAGTGCACACAAAAGGCGGAGAAGGCACGCTGCCCCCTCCGCCGGGATGATCTCTTATTTTACAGCACGAACTGGTAGTACACAAAGCCGCACAGCGCGATGGCTGCACACAGGATGGCCGTAATAGGCGGCACCCAGCGGATCAGCGCTTCTGCCACGCTGTCCCGGTTATCCTCGTACTCTTCGTCCTCCTCCACAGGCGCGGGCTGACGCACCGGAGCCGGACGGCGGGCGGGGATCACGCGGGTACCCTCGTCTGCCGCAGCAGCGCCGGAAAGCGGTGCGCGGGCAGAGGCATCCAGCACCCGGGTAGGCTCCGAGACAGGCTGGATGGGGTCAGCCTTTGGCTCGTAGACCGGTGCTCCCACGACCCGGGTGGGCTCTTCTACGGGAGCCGCCGGAGCAGCAGGGGCTGCGCCCACGATGCGGGTAGGCTCCTCCACCGCAGCGGGCGCTGCGGGAGCAGCCGGGGCGTTGAGGGGCATTTCCATCTCGTCTGCCGGGGCAGCGGGCTGCAGCAGAGTGTTCAGCGCGTTCTGCAACAGGATACGGTCGCAGCCGCACTCCGAGCAGTAAACCGTGTCCTCCTCGGTGGGGTGGAAGGCACCGCAGGCGCAGTACCAGCCGTTCTCGAACACCTGCGGCTGATACTTGAGCCCGGTGCGGTTCATGCGGGCCTCCAGCGCCTTTTGCAGCTCCGGAGCCAGACGGCGGGGTGCGGGCAGACGCACACGCTTGATGCCGTCCAGATGCACCACGCGCTTGCCGTTGTATACATTGCACAGGGTAACATCTACGCTGGTGATGGCCTTGGCCGTGATGAACACGGCATCATCCTGCCCAAACAGCTCGCCGGGTTTTACCTGCAGATCCCGGTACTCGAACTTATCCTCGCACAGGATCACGCCATCCACGCCCTTGCACTTGAAGTGGATTTCCAGTGCGGTCAGGGTCACGCGGGAAATATTCTTGAAGGTCAGGCAGACAGCGTGCTCGCCGCTGACGTCTCCCTTGAGCAGCTCCACGCAGACAAACTGCACCGGACTGCCAGGGGTATAGTAGTTTGCGCGGGTCTGTGCGACCGGGTTAAAATTTTCCTCCACGATGCTCGCTCCTTTCCTAAAAAAGCTTAGTCCTGCTGCTCCGGGGCATCCGGCTGCGGCATTTCCGGCTGGGCAGGCTCGGCCTGCTCGGCGGGTTCTGCACGCTCGGCTGTCTCCGCAGGCTCTGCGGGCTGCACCGGGGCAGGCTGCACGGTCTGGTCGGGCTGTGCCTGCTCGGGCTTTGCATCCTCGCAGGGAGGCAGGGTGCCGCCGGCCATAATGGTGTTGAACTGCTCCTCGTTGAGCTTTTCGCGCTCCATCAGAGCCTTGGCCAGCGCATGGAGCTGGTCGATGTGCTCCGTCAGGGTGCGGCGGCAGGTCTCGTAGGCCTCGTCAATGATATCGCGGGTCTCGCTGTCGATCTCGGCAGCGGTGGTCTCGCTGTAACCCTTGCCCTGACCAAAGTCGCGGCCAAGGAAGGTCTCCTCCTGCGAGGTGCCGTAAACCACGGGGCCCAGACGCTCGGAGAAGCCGTAGCGGGTGATCATCTGGCGGGCGATATTGGTGGCCTGCTGCAGGTCGTTGGAAGCACCGGTGGAGATGTCCTCCAGAATCAGCTGCTCGGCCACGCGGCCGCCCAGGCTGGACACGATGTCCTCAAACATCTCGCCCTTGGTCACATAGCTGCGATCCTTCTCAGGCAGATACATGGTGTAACCGCCGGCCTGACCGCGCGGGATGATGGTGATCTCGTGCACGCGGGGATGATGCTTGCAGTAGAAGCCTGCCACTGCGTGACCGGCCTCGTGGTAGGCGGTGAGTTTTTTCTCCTCCGGGGTGACCACACGGCTCTTCTTCTCGGGGCCAGCCATCACCTTCATGGAGGCTTCCTCGATATCCTCCATGGTAATGGCCTTGCGGTTGCGGCGGGCTGCCAGCAGCGCGGCCTCGTTGACAAGGTTCTCAAGGTCTGCCGGCAAAACCGCGGTGCCTGGGCAATAACCTTCAGGGAGACGTCCGGTGCAAGGGGCTTGTTGCGGGTATGCACCTTCAGGATCTCCTCGCGGCCCTTGACATCCGGGAGACCCACATAGACCTGACGGTCAAAACGGCCGGGACGCAGCAGCGCCTTATCCAGAATGTCGGCACGGTTGGTGGCCGCCATGACGATGATGCCGTCGTTGGCCTCAAAGCCATCCATCTCCACCAGCAGCTGGTTCAAAGTCTGCTCGCGCTCATCGTGACCGCCGCCCAGACCTGCGCCGCGCTGACGACCCACAGCATCGATCTCGTCGATAAAGATGATGCAGGGCATGGTCTTTTTGGCCTTATCGAACAGGTCACGCACGCGGGATGCGCCCACGCCGACGTACATCTCCACAAAGTCAGAGCCGGAGATGGAGTAGAAGGGCACCCCTGCCTCGCCTGCACAGGCGCGGGCCA
>ENA-OQDT01002149-OQDT01002149.1-human-gut-metagenome-genome-assembly--contig:-NODE-2149-length-10449-cov-2.116838_pt1 | contig 10449 bp, 11 predicted proteins | sample MGYA00242786_ERZ504617 | MGnify/ENA primary metagenome ERZ504617 (study PRJEB26092, sample SAMD00036337) | human gut metagenome | host: Homo sapiens | study: EMG produced TPA metagenomics assembly of... | reverse complement strand
GGTAGCAAAGTTGGATGACATTTTCTTCCAAACGCATCGCTCCTTTGTTGTCAATGTTAGCAATGTCGCCAGCGTTGATCGTACAGCTAATATGGTATTTTTGAGGGTGATGAGTCTTGTCTGCTCTCGCGCACACGTAAAAAGGAATTTTTGAACGGTGAAAACCGTTAAAGTTTAGCTCTCCTTTTTTCTTTAATTGTTATTGAAATTTTTCTGAAATTAGGGATAACTATTCAACTTTATCTCATTTATTATCAGGAATTATGATAGAATAGCAGTATGACCCTTTTGTTGTTTATTTAGAATCTTTAGAAGGAAGTTGCTAACCATTAAATGATACTCAATTTACAAATTGCATTAGAGTTTCTTTTGCATTTCATCGTTATACAGTGGATTTACGAAAAGACTAGCCTGGTTAGGATACCACGTATGATTCTTCCTATTGCGTTCCTAGTTGAATGTATAGGGGGAATACTGGGGATGTCATATAATGTCGGTTTGTCCTTTATGACACCTTTCTACCTTCTTTTCTATGCTTATTTCTATGGCAAGGAGAGAACCACCAATATGTTGGCTTTTTATGCCTTCTATCCTCTAGTTCTCTATCTGTTGATTTTTAATGGTTATGCCTACTTCCTGATGCCAGGGTTCGGCATCACATCGGATTTTCTAAACAGAAGTTATCTTTATTTCATTTTCTTTGACCTTTTAATTATTCCAACATTTGTCGCTCTATCCAAGCTCCTTAACATTGATTTTAAATATTTGAGGGTCTTAGAGCGAGATCGTAAATTTGGTCGAATTATGTTTTTCACTAACTTTATCTTGATTGGCTATGTGATTTTGAACTATTCTGTCGTCGTGGCCTCGCGATTTTTTGCCTTGTACTATGCTGGACATGTGATAACCTTAGTGGGGTTTGTAGCTATTTTTTATGCTGTTTACAAGGTTAATAAATATGCAGATGAATTCTTTGAAAATTGAGCGTAGAAAAGAAAATCGACGTCACTTGGATGATTTAGAGAAGTATTCTGAGCAGGTCGAAAGTCTTTACGAAACGCTACGCAGTTTTCCGTCACGACTATACTAATGTTATGATTTCGCTTAATGAAGCCATCCAGATGAAAGACATCGATCAAATCAAGATGATTTATGATAGTGTCTTGAAAGATTCGGCATCAGATTTGAAGCAGCAAAAGTTTGATTTGGCAAAATTAACTCGTGTGACCAATATGCCACTTAAGAGTCTTTTATCATCTAAAGTGGCTGAGGCTTTTGATAAGGTATTCAATGCCATGTGGAGGTTGAAGATGGGGGTCTTCTTCACAGATATGCGTCCACTCGACTTGATTACAATCATATCAATTCTTTGTGATAATGCTATTGAAGCTACTGTATTAGCAGATAAACCAAAATTATCTATTGCTATCTTTAAGATGGAAAATCAATCAGTTATTGTTGTTGAAAATTCAACTAAGGAAGCTTCTATTGATGTAGCTCCTTTGAAACAAAGAGGATTTTCAACGAAAGGAACAGGTCGTGGTTTGGGCTTAGCAAATATCGAGGAGATTCTCTTCAGATACGACAACGTCACGCTTGAAACAGAATCAGCACAACACCGTTTTGTTCAATTATTGTCTATTACACCAAAAGAAAATTAATGGGGATTTAATAAGAATTTTTAGAATTCTTGTTAATCCCTATTTTTATGTTAAAAAGTATGGTAAAATAGGGAAGTTAATCATGTGTTTTTTAATTCAGGGGGATTTATTATGTTGAAAGACGAATGGTTAGAGTACTTTGAGGCTGTGAATGGCCGAAAACCAAGACCAATCGACTTTAAAGAAGCCTTGGAACGAGGAGAGTTTGTTCTCTCTGAAGGTGCAGAGGCTAACCAAGTAGCTGATCAAGGAGAAACATCAGCTGACCAACAGTTTGAAGAAGAAACCGCAACTGCCAGAGCGCTAGCCCAGTCTCAGAAAGAGCGTGACAACGCGCAAGAGGCCATGGCAAATGCGACCCAAGAAAAGAGAAAGGCCCTATCTCAAGAGACTGTTGGTCAAGTAAGAACCATTCAGTCGGGCCGTCAGGCTGAGGATATTCAAAAAGAAGAGGAACAACGCAAACGCGTCGCAGAGGCTAAGGAGCGTTTGGCAAGTTATGCGCCAACCCGTCCAGATGTAGGAAATCATTCTGTTAATACCTCGCAGTGAGCCTAATCAATCTATTCCAGTTTTCAGTAACCAAGCACAGCATCTTGGATTGTCTGAGGATTTGACAAAACTTGATTATAAGGAAGAAAAAGCAGCTAAGAAGATTGCTCGTCAAGCTGCTCGTGATAAGAAAAAGGCTGAAAAATTAGCTGCTAAAGCTAAATCTAAGGAAGAACAGACAGTTGCCAAACTAGAAAAGAGATTGGAAAGTCAGGTTCGTCTTCTAGAAACGATTCAAAACGCTAATCAAAAATCGCAAAAGGCCAAAAATTGGGGTAAAGGAACCTTGATTTCTAGTCTTGTTGCTGTTGTTTTGATGTTGCTTGTCGGTGGTGTCTACGGTTTTTGGCGTAATGCTTCGGGGAACATTGAGGGGACTTGGGAATTAAAATCGTCTAAGGTCTTGGATGAAAATTCTGGAAAGTTAACCAATGCTCTGAAAGAACATGAAGATAAAGATGAAATTTACGTCTCTTTCCTTAAAGTTGATCAGTCTAATAATTTACAAACACATTCTTACTTTTATAAAAAAGGTGAGGAGGATCAGCCTACTTTTACAGCTTCAGATTATTTGAAGGAATATCAAGTTGTTGATCAGTGGAATAAATCGGTCACCTATACTAAAGAAGTTTCAGAATTTAAGCGTGAGTTAACTAAAGTTGTCTCGCAACTTTATCCAAATGCAGATAAGAATCTAGTAGATTACTATATTTCGGATAACGTAGATAACTACCGACTCTACCGTAAAGGGAAACGCACCAAGTCCTATACTGTAAATAAAGATACCTTGGTTGTTTCTACCTACAACGAGGATGGCAAGTTGACCAGTCGTGATACTTACGAGAAAGTGTCGAAGGCAGCGGCTAAGGGGTTAGAAGCTGAATATGCTGGAGCAAAGGTAGCTTATGAAAAAAATCATAAGACTACGACTAAGAAATAGTCGAAAAGGAAGTTAGAGTTTGACTCTAACTTTTTTTGTAGAAATTTTAAGTCTGTCAAGTTTTTTTCTTGACACATAAAAATGATATGGTATACTAGTTAAGGTCGAGGGGCGATAAGTGCCTCCACCATAATAAAAAACTAAAGAAAAGAGATATTAAAAATGGCAGTAAAAATCCGTTTGACTCGTATGGGTTCTAAGAAAAAACCTTTCTACCGTATTAACGTTGCAGATTCACGTGCTCCACGTGATGGACGTTTCATCGAAACAGTTGGTACTTACAACCCACTCGTTGAAGAAAACCAAGTAACACTTAAAGAAGAACGTGTTCTTGAGTGGTTGTCTAAGGTGCACAACCTTCAGATACAGTTCGTAACATCCTTTCAAAAGAAGGCGTTATGAAGAAATTCCACGAATCAAAATTCTCAAAATAATTTTTTAGCCTATGGATACCATTGAAAATCTTATTATCGCTATCGTTAAACCTTTAATTGCTTCACCAGATCAGTTGACCATCAAAATTATTGACGGTCCTGAGTTTTTGGAGTACCATCTTGATCTTGCCCCAGCCGATATTGGGCGTGTTATCGGGAAAAAAGGACGTACTATTACGGCGATAAGAGCGATTGTCTATTCGGTACCTACTCAAGGTAAAAAAGTTCGTCTGGTTATTGACGGAAAAAAGAGAAAGCTTAAGAGGTGACCCTAGGGTTGCCTTTTTTGCATATTTTGGTTATACCTAGAAGTCTTTGGTATAATAAGAGCGTCAAAGCATTAAGCTCAAGGAAAAACTAGAAATCTAGTTTAGAGGTCAGCTTGATGACTAAGTTGAAGCAATAGCCTAAAAAGGAGTAATTATGACTTATCAGGAAGCGTTGGATTGGATTCATGGACAATTAAAATTTGGCATCAAGCCTGGCTTGGAGCGTATGGCTTGGATGCTTAAAGAGTTGGGAAATCCACAAGATAATCTCAAGGCTGTGCATATCGTGGGAACAAACGGCAAAGGGTCTACAGTCAATGCCCTACAAACCATTTTTACCCAGGCGGGCTATGAAGTTGGAACCTTTACTTCACCCTATATTATTGACTTCAAGGAACGAATCTCTCTTAATGGTCAGATGATTTCAGAAGAGGACTTACTTGACCTGGTTAATCGTGTGAAGCCTGATGGTTGAACGTTTACCAAAAGAGACAGAGCATGAAAATGCGACAGAGTTTGAAATTATCACAGTCTTGATGTTCCTCTATTTTGGTCAGATCCATCCTGTGGATATCGCATTCATTGAAGCGGGAATGGGTGGTCTTCATGATTCGACTAATCTCTTTAAGCCCTTGGCAGTCCTATGTCCTTCGATTGGTTTAGACCATCAGGCTATTTTAGGAAATACCCATGCTGAAATTGCAGCAGAAAAAGTTGGTGTTTTGAAGAATGGGGCTCCCTTTATTTATGCGACTGACCGTCCTGATGTTCGAGATGTTTTCGAGAAGAAGGCGCGTGAAGAAGGGTCTAAGACCTATGAGCTGGGAAGAGATTTCACAGCTGAAGGGTCAAGCCACTCCTTTGATTTTACCTATGGAGAGCAAAGGTTAGATAATATAGCCTTGGCTATGGCCGGTCAACACCAAGTAGCAAATGCTAGCTTGGCTATCATGGCTTCTTTATTGCTTCAAAAAGATTATCCTAAAGTAACGCCTGAACTCATAAAGGATGCCCTGGCTCATGCCAATTGGCGAGGTCGAACAGAATTTTTAAGACCTAATCTCATGATTGATGGTGCTCATAATAATGAGAGTGTTAAAGTTTTGATTGACTTGTTGCAATCAGAATATGCAGATAAGGAGATTGAACTTCTCTTTGCGGCGATTGACACTAAGCCTATTGATGGCATGCTTGCCCAACTAAAATCGGTTGGTGACTTGACTGTAACGAGTTTTGACTATCCAAACAGTGTTAAATTAGATCAATACCCAGAGGCTTATAAGCAGGTACCAGACTTCAAAACATGGATTAAAGAACATGTGACGACTGACAATAAGAAACTTTATGTGATTACGGGATCTCTATACTTCATTTCTCAGGTCAGAAAATGGGTTTTAGAGCAGGCAAGTGATGGTTAAGACTTGAAAGATGACATTTAGGGGCGTATAATAGCCCTCGTATGTTTTAAAAGTAAGGAGATCACAATGTTTCAACGTCTGAAAAACATTTTAATCGGTGAACCTTTAACTCATGATGATAGTGGTGATGGACACTTATTGTCCAAGATTCAGGCCTTGGCCATGTTGTCGAGTGATGCACTTTCATCTATCGCCTATGGTCCAGAGCAGGTCGTCTTGGTTCTGACAGCTGTATCTAGTGCGGCTATTTGGTGGTCAATCCCTATTGGACTTTTGGTTCTCGTCCTTTTGGCCAGTCTTACCATTTCTTATAGACAGGTTATCAAAGCCTATCCTCAAGGTGGTGGCGCCTATATGGTAACGACGGAAAATCTGTCTCCTAAGTTTGGCTTGATAGCTGGTGGTAGTCTTTTGGTCGATTACATGTTGACGGTTGCTGTTTCAGTGGCCTCAGGTGCAGATGCCATTACTTCAGCCCTTCCCTTCCTGCATCCTTTCAATCTTGAAATATCAATGATTTTGGTGCTTGTTTTGATGGTTATGAACCTTAGGGGAATGCGTGAATCGGCAAAATCTTTGATGATACCAGTTTATCTCTTCATTGTTTCGACGCTCTTCTTGTTGGAATTTGGTTTCTTTCAAATTTTAACGGGTCATATGCCTTACGCAGCCACAGCACATTTAGGACAACCAATTACAGGTGTGTCATTGATTCTTATTTTAAGGGCCTTTACTTCAGGTTCTGCCTCATTGACAGGGGTAGAAGCTATCTCTAACGCGGTGCCTTTCTTTAAGAAACCTAAGGCCAAAAATGCAGCCTCAACCCTCTTTATTATGTCTAGCATTTTGGGGGCTATGTTTGCGGGAATTACTTTCCTCAACTGGTGGACAGGTATTACACCTCATGCAGGAGTAACTATCTTGTCACAAATGGCTAGAGAAATCCTTGGTCAGTCATGGATTGGTAGTATTCTATTTTTACGTTTTCCAATTCTCTACTGCCATGATTTCTTGCAGTAGCAGCTAACACAGGTTTTCAGCCTTTCCGATGTTGTCCTTCAATATGGCGAAAAATAAATACATGCCTCACATGTACCTTTGAAAAAAGGGGCACGTATGGGATACTCTAATGGGATCTTGACACTTGCAATTGGTGCCATTACCCTTTTGTTTATTTTCCGAGGAAATACGGAACGGTTGATTTCCGCTTTACACCATCGGTGTATTTATTCCATTTGCTCTTTCTCAAACGGGGATGGTTGTCCATTGGATTCGTGAATATGGTAAGGGATTCTGGAAACACTCTTTAGCAAATATCTTAGGTGCCCTCATTTGTTATGCTATCGTTCTCATTCTCTTCCTTTTCCGTTTAGGAGATATCTGGCCATTCTTCCCGATTATTGCAATCTTGATGTGGATGTTCCTTAAGATTAAAAAACACTATAATGGTGTTGCTCAACAGTTGCGTATTGATGGAGCGGTAGAAGAACACCATTATCAAGGAAATATTGTTCTTATCCTTGTTGGGAATGTTACCAAGGCTAATATCGGAGCTATTTCCTATGCACGTTCTATTGGTGACAAAGTTATCGCCATGCATGTATCTACTAAGGATACAGAGAACAAGGACAAGGAAACTGAACAAGAGTTTAAAAAATATTTCCCTGAAATTGAGATGGTTCATATCCAATCACCATATAGCTCAATCACTCAGTCAACCATTCAGTATGTGGACGAGGTCGCCACTCAAGCTGAGAAGGATAATGCGACTCTGACAGTCATGATTCCTCAGTTTGTACCTAAAAAATCATGGCAAACCATGCTTCATAACCAAATGAGTTTACGATTGAAATATTATCTCAAATGGCGTGAGAATATTGTGGTTTCATCCTATTCTTACCACTTGAAAGACTAAAAAATATAAGCGAAGATAACCTTCTATATGAAAGGTGGTCTTCGCTTTTTTTGAGATTTAGGTAGCTAGGAAATCTTATTTTTTGCAAGAAAAATCCAGCAAAATAAGGTATAATAGATAGTATTATAACGTTGCAAGAGGAAATTATGGCAAATCAAGAAAAAGTAGAACAAGCAGTCTATCAACTATTGGAAGCTCTCGGTGAAAATCCTGAGCGTGAGGGACTTTTGGACACACCAAAACGTGTGGCTAAGATGTATGCTGAAATGTTTTCGGGTCTAAATGAAGATCCTAAGGATCAATTTACAGCTGTCTTTTCAGAAGTCCATGACGAAGTTGTCCTTGTCAAGGATATTCCTTTTTACTCTATGTGTGAGCACCATTTGGTTCCATTTTATGGTAAGGCCCATGTGGCTTATTTGCCAAGTGGAGACAAGGTGACAGGACTTTCCAAATTAGCGCGTGCGGTTGAAGTAGCTGCTCGTCGTCCACAGTTGCAAGAACGTCTTACAGATCAAGTTGCTACAGCACTTGAAGAAGCTCTGAATCCTCGAGGAGTTTTTGTCATGGTTGAAGCAGAGCACATGTGCATGACTATGCGAGGCATTAAGAAACCAGGAAGTAAGACAATCACAACTGTCGCTAAGGGCCTTTATAAAGAAGACCGTGAAGAACGCAAGGAAATTCTTTCATTGATGCGTGATTTTTAGGAGTTAAGATGTTTATTGGCAAACATGAGATTGCAGGTAAGGCCTGTATTATGGGAATCTTGAATGTCACCCCTGATTCTTTCTCAGATGGTGGCGATTTTGACACTGTAGAGGATGCGTTGGCCCAGGTTGAGCGTATGATTGCCCAGGGGCTGCCATTATCGATGTAGGTGGCGAATCTACAAGACCAGGAGCAGAATTTGTGACTGAGGAAGAAGAGATTGCTCGTATCGTGCCAGTTATTCAGGCTATCAAGGCAAAATATGATGTGCTCATCAGTATTGATACCTATAAGACAGTCACTGCCAGAGCTGCTCTTGAAGCAGGTGCAGATATTCTAAATGATGTCTGGGCTGGACTCTATGATGGTCAGATGCTAGCTTTAGCAGCTGAAAAGAATGTGCCGATTATCCTCATGCATAATCAAAAAGAAGAAGTATACAATGATGTCACAGAAGATGTCTGTACATTCCTTAGTCAACGCGCTCAGACCGCCTTGGAAGCAGGTGTGGCCAAGGACAATATCTGGATTGATCCAGGCTTTGGCTTTGCGAAAAATGTCCAACACAATATTGACCTGCTAAAAGGTTTGGACAAGGTCGTTGCCTTGTGCTATCCTGTTCTTTTTGGGATTTCTCGTAAGCGTGTTGTGGACTACCTGCTAGGTGGAAATACCCAAGCTAAGGACCGTGATCAGGGAACGGCTGCTCTGTCTGGCTATGCTGTTAGCAAGGGTTGTCAGATTGTCCGTGTGCATAATGTCGACGCCAATCGTGATATTGTTAAGACCATTTCAGGGATTTTATGATACTAAAAAAAGCTCGATTGAGCTTTTTTTCTTAGTCTTGAATTGTCCAAATCGCTGACAGATTTTTCAGAAACTGGGAAGTCTCCCATCCGTCTTCGTCAATGGTTACAGTATCAGAGCAGTTTCCAAGAATGTCATAGAAGGTTTGGCCGGCCCAATCACTACCAATTTCCATAGACTTGCTGTTAGCAGCATCATTAGAGATTGTTACAGCTAATGGAGCGCTATCTTCGTTGCCAGAGCGTGTCCATCCAATACAGTTTGGATCATCAAAGTAGTCTGTTTGCTCTCCGTAAGCTAGGTCTTTACGAGCGTAGAACAAGGTATCTAGAATCTCTTGGAAATTTTCTTGGGCAAATTCACCTTCAATGCCATAGTAGTCACCATAAAATAGGCAAGGAAGACCGTCTTCACGGAGAAGAATGAGAGCATAAGCAGCTGGTTTAAACCATTCTTCAACAGTAGATTCTAGAGCTTGTCCGCGTTGAGTGTCGTGGTTGTCTACGAAGGTCACGGCATGTTCAGGATGATTTTTGACCAAAGAATGATCGAAAATTGTTGTTAAATCATAATCAGCACCATCTAAGCTAGCCTTGTGTAGATTGTTGTGAAGGGGAACATCGACGAGGTCAAAACGTTTTTCAATCTTTTCAAGATAGATATTATTTTCCTCTTCGTTACCATTCCAAAATTCACCAAAGACATAGAAATCCTGACCTTGTTTTTCTTTGACATCACGAATAAAGTTACGCATGAAGAATGAATCAATGTGCTTGACTGCATCCATGCGGAATCCTTGAACGCCTGTTGTTTCAACGAACCAATCTGCCCATTCGTAAATGTTTTCAATAACTTCAGGGTGTTTATAGTCTAGGTTAGCATACATAAGGTAGTCAATAGCGGTCTTTCCGGCAATTGCTACGTTCTTTCCAATTGTAACGCCATCCGGAATTTCGGAGCCTTCTGCAACGGTTACAAGATCACAGCAGTAAACCTTCTTATTATACTGGCTGTCTGCATACTCACCAACACCAATCGTACAATTTTCTCCAACAACTGCATCCTGTGCGATGATTGACTTGTAAATCTTTGTTCCCTTCTTGATTACAGCACCCTGCATCAAAATGGAATCATAAACTTCTGCACCTTCTTCAACAATAACTTCCGGTCCAATAACGCAGTTTCGTACTCTTCCATAGATTTCAGAGCCATCACCTATGATACAGCGCTCAATCTGTGCCGTATCTGCAATATACTGCGGCGGCTGGTTATCAGATTTAGTATATATCTTCCAGAACTCTTCATACAGATTAAATACAGGAACGATATCAATCAGCTCCATATTTGCTTCCCAGTAGGAATGAAGTGTTCCAACATCCTTCCAATATCCATTAAATTCATAGCAGAATACTCTGTCACCACGCTTATGGCAATATGGAATGACATGCATACCAAAGTCGCAGTTTGGAATATCTTTATTTGTGATCAATGCCTCACGAAGCACAGACCATGTAAATATGTAAATACCCATGGAAGCTAAATTGCTTCTTGGATGTGCAAGGCTTCTCTTCGAAATCAGTGATACGGCCTGTATCAATCTGTGATCAGCACGCCAAAACGGCTTGCCTCCTCAATCGGAACAGGCATAGCAGCCATCGTAACGTCTGCATTGTTTGCCTTATGAATAATCAAGCATCACTTGATAATCCATTTTATAAATGTGATCAACCGCCTAAAATCAA
>ENA-OQDT01002147-OQDT01002147.1-human-gut-metagenome-genome-assembly--contig:-NODE-2147-length-10456-cov-2.324136_pt1 | contig 10456 bp, 12 predicted proteins | sample MGYA00242786_ERZ504617 | MGnify/ENA primary metagenome ERZ504617 (study PRJEB26092, sample SAMD00036337) | human gut metagenome | host: Homo sapiens | study: EMG produced TPA metagenomics assembly of... | reverse complement strand
TTTTTACTATTTTTTCTATATCATATTCCGGTGCATAGGTATTGGCAATATCATAGATTCTCTGTATCGTCAAGACATCCTCTTCCAGAAAATCTGCAATTTCCTTCGCTGACATCCCCTTTTTGCAATTTTTTTATAACAATTGAAACTAATGCTTCCCTATACCCTTCTTTACGTCCCTTCTTTACGTCCTTCTTTACGTCCTTCTTCACGACCTTCTCGCATCCCAATTATTTTTTGCACTTTTCATAAACGAATTATGATCCCACAAAATTTTTGTCTTTCTTCGTATTCTCTTCTTTTTCTTTCATCTGCACTCATCTTCTCCAGACATTCATAAGCTTCTTTAATATATTCATTTTGCTCTGCCATCTTTGCAAAAATCCTTTCTGTTCTTTCCGCTCATAAATCGCATCCACTGGATGATCCCAGTTTCATTCTGACTTTTCTACTATAAATATTTTAACATACTGTCATCCTTTGTAAAGGCAAACTCCCATACTTCTATATTTTCTTTTGCTTTGTTCATTGTCGGGAGTTTACTCGAAAATTGAGCACCGAAAATGAGATACCTTCTGATTATGGTTAATTAGATACTTTTTCGATTTTAGAACTAAATCGAAGTAAAATAACTCTATCACATTTTCCTGAAATCTTATACCCTGCATAACATTTTCGAGCACTTTCGTTGCATTTCAATCATCAGACCATTTTATATGCATATCCAAAAAAAAGTCCCCGTACTCCATGTACAAATCACATGAAATACAGGATCTTTTTATTTATCTAACTAGAATTTGATAACTCCAAGAATTATACCTGAGATCAGACAGATAATACTTACACCCCAGATCCAGAAGAAACTGTTCTTGATGTGATCTTTGATCTCCACACCGGCAAGTCCGGTTCCAAGGAAAGTAGCAGGAACAACCGGGCTGATGAAAGTTGCACAGTTACGGCAAACAACCATTTGCAATGGCAATATGTGCCGGATTTACACCGAATTTCGTTTCCGATTCCGATCAGTTACCCGGAAGCATTTCCCGAAGAAGAAGGAATCGGTATCAAACATCAGTGTAAGCGGGTAACAGATACCGACCTACGATAAGCGGTAAAAAATCTTCCCCATGACTAGTGGGAACTACGTTTGCAAGTACGTTAGCCATATGAGTCATGATCTCTGTTTGCTGCATCACTCCAAGGAATACACCTGCACAAAGAATCGTAGATGCCATGGTAAGTGCCGGACCTGCATGGGATTTAATAATCTTACCCTGCATTTTTTGCACCCGGGTAGTTTTACAAAAAAGTGCTACTGCACATCCTACCATAAAGATATAGTAAGACGGTACCTTTGCAAGAACCAGGTTTTACGATCACTACCAGTGTTACGATTACATTGAATACAAAGAGTTTCGGTCTTGCAAGCTCATTCTTTTCATCATCTGTTACGGCTTCATCTTCAATTCCGCCATACTCGATCTTTTTCTGCTGAAGAAGTGCCCGCACCTCTCTTCTTTTCGATATTTCCCCAGATAAATGCTGTTCCAAGTGCAATAAAAATACCTACAACCTGCATTGGAATGATCTGTTTCCACAGTGCATTTGGTTCAATTCCAAGGACAGCAGCCGCACGCATTGTCGGTCCGCCCCATGGCAGAAGGTTCATTACACCCATTGCAGATACACAGATGAGCATCAGAGTTGTCGGTCTCATATTCAGACGTTTGTAAACCGGGAGCATTGCCGGAATTGTGATCAGGAATGTAGAGGCACCGCCTCCATCCAGATGTCCGATCATGGCAATGATACAGGTCATCATGGCAACACCGACTACATTACTTCCGACTTTCTTCATCAATGCATTGATGATCTTGTCGAACATTCCTACATCTGTCATAATTCCAAAGAAAAGTACAGAGAAGATAAACAGCGCTGCAGTACCATGTACTCCTGCAACACCGGCTGTTACAAATTCCCCCATTTCTTCAATCGTAAATGTTCCGGTTGCTACAAGGATCGCACCTGTTACAGTTGATACACTGACAAATGCAAGAGCCGGTACCGTTACATTTCTTAAGAGCAACGCAATCACAATAATGATGGTTGCAAATCCCAATAAGGCAAGCATTGCTTCACTCATGGCATTTTCTCCTTCCTTTTGTACGGGTACTTTTTCGTACCATTTATTTGATGATTCCATTATAAAAACCCAACCTTACACTCTTACAGATTCCTCCTTACATTTTGTTAAGGTAAATCTTTAAAAGTATTAAGGTTGGGTTTGTCTTATCTTACACCTTACAGATATCTGCGTCTTTTTTCTTATACCGGCCGGCTGGCACAATTCCGAATTGCCTCGAGAATTGCGGTATCCGATACCGGTTTTTCTACATATCCGTCAATGATTCCTTTCTTCCGGGCCTCTGCCACCTCACGGCTGACTCCATCAATAATAATAAGCTTCAGCATGTCCGGATATCTGCCTGCAAGCGACATACAGAAATCCACTCCACTGCAATCCTCCATCGTCTCGTCTACTACCAGCACATCTGCCTCCTGCTGTTCCAGACATTTTTGCAGTTCTTCTCTTTTCATACAGGTCTGAATCTGGATCCCGATCTTCTCAAAATTCTTTTTCAGCAGCTGCAATACCTTTGCATTGTCATCTGCCACCACGATCCGATAATCCTTTCTGGGAATATTCTGCACAATCTGTGGCATATGCTCTGTATCCAGTACCGGAAGGTAGATATGAAAGGTACTTCCTTCTCCTTTTTTGCTCTCTGCATAAATATATCCCTTATGTGAAGTAATAATCTGCTCCGCAAGTGCCAGTCCAAGTCCGGTACCCTCTCCCCCTTTTTTCGTTGTGAAAAATGGATCAAAAATCTGACGCAGCGTCTCTTTATCCATTCCACACCCATTATCTTTCACCTGGATATGGATATACTTTTTCCATACATCCGAAAGCTTTTCAATCACTCCCTGAGCCAGTTTTTCTTTTTCTTCTGAATGGCAGGATATTCTGATATTTCCTTGATTTTTTCCAATCGCATGCACCGCATTAACGCAGACATTTAAAAGCACCTGGTTCAGCTGTGTCGCATTTCCAAGGATCATTTCATCATCTACCCGAAACTCACTTTCCATATGGATTAGAGGCGTACAGACAGATTCCATCATCCTTTCTGCACGCGTCATGAATTTCTTTATCGAAATATTTTTATAAACGGTCTCTACATTCTTTCGACTCAGGGACGAAATCTGGCGCACTACATCCTTTGCTTTTTCCGAAGCCTCATAAATTTCTTTTGCACTGTCCTGTTCTTCTGATCCTTCCGGAAGTTCCATCATCAGAAGCTCTGCATATCCCATGATCGGAGTCAGAAAATTATTGAATTCATGTGCGATACCACCTGTCATAGTTCCCATGATCTGAAGTCTTTGCTGATGTGCGATACTCTGCTCACTCCGATGCATTTTTTCCAACTGCTCATTCAGTTCTTTCAGATCATTGATCTCCCGCACAGCTCTTCTCATATCACGCATCACTCTGCCAAATAAGACAACCGCAATACCGGCAGCCAACAAAATACCAACAAAAATACATACCATTTTCAAGAAACCTTCAGCTATCGGTTCGTACAGATCATCGTAGTCGATCACCGCACTGACTACCCAGAAGCTGTCTCCGATCTGAACCGGAGAATATGCACTGATTTTCTGTACTCTCGGACGTTCTTCATTTGTCCACCAATACGAATAATAATGAGAAATACCTTCTTTTCTCTTCTTCTGATCCTCAATCATCTTCTCCAGACTGGAGTAATCCAGATCCGGATACATTTTCTTCCTTCCTGCAATAACCGGAATTCCCCACTGTTCTTTCTTCGGATGCATGATGATCGTTCCTTCTGCATCTTTGACTACAATGTATCCATTCGTTCCAATGTGAATTCCCGAAATCAGGAAGTTGGGCAGAGCTATGGTGTAGATACACTCAGTATTGCACTTACTATGGTAATCGGTAAAAATCTTGCTCTTATGGTAAGCCCTCTGGTTCCCGCCACCTATCTGGCAACCGGTCTTGCCAATGTTGAACTGAAAGATCATATGAAGTTCAGTATTCCGTGGTACTGGGCAATCAGTGTGATTATGATCGTTATTGGTGTGATTCTTCAGATTATACCACTGTAAATGAATAGGAAGTTCCTTCGGAATTTCCTATGAAATGAAAAGAAGGGAAACCGCAAGTGGCTCCCCTATATAGTAACAGCTATTTATATGACAGCCGTCAGCTATTGTAGTTGGCGGCTATTTCCATTTACCCTTGAAAATCTCATAACAAAGACCTACAAGGGCAACTTTGTTTTCCTTACACTTCCGTAAGCTCTCCGGTCTCCGAATCCATAATGAATCCCTTGATCTCAATATCCTTCGGCATCAATGGATGTGTCTTCAGTGTATGCACAGTCTCTTCTACCGACTTCTCCACAGATTCAAATCCACCCAGCCATTTTTCCAGATCAATTCCACTGTGTCTTACGATATCAATATGTTCTTTGTCGATTCCGCGCTCTACCAGTTCTCCTAACAGTTCATTTCCATCCATTCCCTGCACACCGCAATCCGTATGTCCAATGACCATAACCTGCTCCACACCAAGCTCCAGAATGGCAACCAGAAGGCTTCTGACCACACTTCCGTATGGATGTGTAATGACTCCACCTGCATTCTTGATGATCTTTGCGTCTCCGTTTTTCAGTCCCAGCGCCGCCGGAAGAAGCTCTGTCAGACGGGTATCCATACAGGTCAGTACGGCAAGCTTTTTGTTCGGGTACTTGCTGGTCAGGTACGGCTCATAGCCTTTATTTTCCACGAATTTCTTATTATACTCTACAATCTGTTCTATCATCCTGTGTAACCTCCCATTTGATTTTTCACAACGATATTTCATAAAACAGATTATAGACATTTTTTCCTCTGTAAGTGCAAGGATTCTTAATGAATTTTAATGATGTTCTTTCTTCCAGTACTGAAAAAATGCCTCCTCCTGCTCTGAGCGGATTCCATACTTTCTTCTCGCAATGTAGAATTTGGAATTCCACCCTGAAGTCTTCACCGGAATCGTCACCACATTGTGCAGCCGCACGATATCCATATACGGCAATACGGAAATCCCGAACCCATTCTCCACAAGTCCTGTGATAACTTCAATCTCTTCCGCAGCACATACCGGCTTTACCTTAATTCCTTCTTCTGCAAAAATCTGCTCCTGCAGAGTACGGAAACCGCTGGTCTTGGAAAACATGATCTGTGGGTATCCGGCTGTCTCTTTCAGACTGATCCGTTCTCTATTTTCAAGCGGATGTCCCTTCGGAACCACTACTGCGATATATGAATCCCGAATCGGATAATATTCGATCTCATCCGATTTCAAAAGATCCGAACAAAAGCCGATATCATATTTTCCATCCAAAAGTCCTTCTGCAATCTCCGGTGTCATCCGATTGTAGATGATAAATGGAAATGTCGCCCCAAACTCTTTCAGCATATGTGGAATCGTCCCCGGTGCCAGAGGATACACACTGCCGATCCGCACCGTTTTCTCTTCCGTCCGAAGTCCTGCCGCCCGCTCTTCCAGACGAAGATACGCTCCCAGAATTTCATCCACATCCTTCATCAGCTCTTTGCCGTAATGACTCAGGCTCACATTTCGCCCTTCTTTTTGAAACAGCGGAACTCCGTACTCTTCTTCCAGCGACTTGATCGCATGACTGAGTCCCGGCTGTGAAATATTCAGTGCCTTTGCCGCCTTTCCGTAATGCTGGATTTTTGCCAGCTCTGAAAAATATTTTAAATATTCGATATTCATATATTCCCTCTTTTATCTTCCGCAGTCATCTTATTTTTCAAAATCAACTCTTTACTCGCCATTATCTTAGCATATTTCATTCTATTTTAGAATCAGTTCATTCAAAATAATCATTTGTTTTTATCAGTTTTCTTCATTATAATGAGAAACAGCTTAAATATAAAATTTTTGTAAATTATTATCTATCAGGAAAGAAGGATTTGTACCTATGAATAAGAAAAAATTTCATCTGGCCGGAGAAGTCGCTCTGCTCATCGTCCTGCTGATCAATTCACTCGGCGTGGATCTGATGTCAAAAAGCGGATTCGGGATCTCAACGATCTCCTCAGTGCCACTTGTATTTAACATCGCCTTCCCGGTGTTCAGTTTCGGAACATGGAATTATATTTTCCAGACACTGCTTGTCATTACACTGATGATCCTCAAGCGTTCATTCTGCCCCGGCTACCTTTTCTCTTTCGTAGTCGGGATCGGATTTGGAAAAATGATCGACGTACACAACGCATGGATCCAGGCTCTGCCGAACTCCCTGCCTCTTCACACGATTTATTTCCTGGCAGGATTCTTACTGGTGTGCTTCGGTATCTGCCTTGCCAACAACTGTATGCTTCCAATCATCCCGACAGATATCTTCCCTCGCGATCTGTCCGGTATTGTAAAAAAGAACTATAAAATCGTTAAAACAACCTTCGATCTCACCTGTCTGACGACTACTGTGGTTCTTTCCCTTGCAATCCTCCACGGATTCTACGGCATCGGAATCGGCACTGTCTTCTGTGCATTCCTGACTGGAAAAACCGTTTCCGCCATCCAGAGTTTTCTTGAAAAACACGTGGAATTCTACCGTGCAACCGGGAAGAAGAGAGTTGCTCTTGAAAAGAATATGAGACATGCATAAAAGAAAAAAGATTTCAATTTTGATACATACCAGATCGGATACATCAAAACTGAAATCTCTTTTGGATTCTGTAGCCAGTCTTATTTTCTCAACTTCTCCTGTCGCATTGACAAAACCTTTTTCCCATCCCGTATACTAGAAGCAGACTAATATCCTGCAAGGAGGCTTAACTACTATGATTATCAAAAACGGACTTGTCATCGATCCTGCTTCCGGACTTTCCGAAAAAATGGATCTTCTGATTGAAGATGGCATCATCAAAGAAATGGCATCCCTAATTACAAAAGAAGGAGAGGAAGTCCTTGACGCAGCCGGGCTTGTGGTTGCACCGGGACTGATTGACACCCACGTTCATTTCCGTGATCCGGGATTTACTTATAAAGAAACCATCCACACCGGCGCACTTGCCTCTGCAAAAGGCGGTTTTACTTCCGTGATCTGCATGGCAAATACTTCCCCGACTGTGGACTCTGTTCCAGTTCTCAAAGACAACCTTTCGCGTGCTTCCAAAGAAAAGATCCGTATCTTCCAGGCTGCTTCGATTTCCTGCAACCTGAAAGGGCAGGAAGAAACCGATATGGACGCATTAAAAGAAGCAGGCGCATGTGGATTTACCGATGACGGGATCCCACTTCTAAACGCAGAATTCTGCTTCCACGCAATGGAAAAGGCGGCAAAGCTTAACGTACCGGTCAGCCTTCACGAAGAAGATCCTTCTTTCATCCGCAACAACGGAATCAGCCACGGGAAGGTATCCGATGCGCTTGGCATCTACGGTTCTCCTTCCATTGCAGAAGAATCTCTGGTTGCAAGAGACTGCATGCTGGCACTGAAATCCGGTGCCGATGTTGTAATCCAGCATATCAGCTCCGGTATCTCTGTCGATCTGGTTCGTACTTATAAGAAAATGGGTGCAAAACTTCACGCCGAAGCCACACCGCATCATTTTACACTGACGGAAGACGCAGTCTTTGAGCATGGAACACTTGCGAAAATGAATCCGCCGCTCCGTACCGAAAAGGACCGTCAGGCGATTATTCAGGGACTTGCAGATGGAACCATCGACTTGATTGCCACCGACCATGCACCGCACAGCAAAGAAGAAAAAGCAAAACCAATCACCGAAGCTCCAAGCGGAAATCATCGGTCTGGAGACTTCCCTTGCCCTTGGCATCACAAGCCTTGTAAGACCGGGACATTTATCTCTTATTCAGCTTCTGGAAAAAATGACCATCAATCCGGCAAAGCTTTACCACCTTCCATACGGACAGCTCGCCGAAGGAAAGGCAGCTGACCTTGTGATCTTCGATGAAAACGAATGTTGGAACTCCAACCGAGTATGCATCCCTTTCATCCAACTCACCATTTACCGGAACGCCTATGTATGGCAAAGTGAAGTATACGATCTGTGGTGGGAAAATCGTATATCATGATTAAAAAAATCCACGGACTTTGAATCTTCTAAAGTCCGTGGAATTTTTCCATCTTCTTAATTTTTCTTCCAGCATAAAGTATTTCATACTTGTTCCGCTTTCCGCCACATCCGCAAGATTGATACAACTGTTTCCCATACGGTCGATCAGATGCAGGATATTGGTAAACGGAGCAGTAAGGCTTGCCTTACATTTTCCTTTATTGACACGCTCAATATGCGCTTTCCGCATCTTGATATCCAGATCCAGAAGCTTATCCTTTTCGCTTCATCATCTTGCCTGGTTCGATACCATCATCTCCCTGCAGTGCCTTCAGAGAATCACAGAACATCTTATTCAGTACCTTCAAACTCTTCTGCAGCTCATCCATCGCTTCCGGTGTATATTTATACTTCCGGTCTGATCTTTCCAACATACATTCTGCCATTTCCACACTTAAGGTTCCCATACGTTCCACATCGCTGAGTACACACATGAGGCTCGCCGTCTGCGCTGCCTGCTGCTCAGTCAATGAACCCGAAGAAAACAAAGCTGCAAGATATTCAGTAATACACTTTCCAAGGCATTCAACCTGTTCTCCGTTTTCTTTCAGACCGTCAATGGATTTCACTTCTTCATTTTTCACAAGCTCAATCGTTTTCTTCAGAATATCTCTTACCTGGTCACTCATACGGAAAATCTCTTTTGCCACAAGCTGCAGCGCTGCTGCCGGCTGACTGATGATATTTTCATCCAGATAAATCGGGCTGCCTGGATCTTCAACACCTTTTTTGCCATCCGGGATCAGTGTCATGACAATCTTCACCATCAGTTTAATCAGGCATACCCAGATCAGTGTCATTGTGATGTTAAATACAGTATGTGCATTTGCAATCTGTCTGGAAATCGCTTCAATCTCCGGACCTTTCGGCGAAATGTTCTGGATCAGTGCCGCAAATGGTTTTACGAACCAGATAAACAAAAAGCAGCCGGAAATATTAAAAATACAATGCGCCACAGCGGTTCTCTTCGCATCTTTTGACTGTCCGATACTGGCAAGGAGTGCTGTGATCGTTGTACCGATATTATCACCTAAAAGAATCGGGATTGCTCCTGCAAGCCCAAGTATACTCGTAACCCCGTCCGGTCCCGGCTGGGAAGCGAAGTTCTGCAAGACTGCGATCGTTGCACTACTACTCTGTACAACCAGCGTCATAACTGTACCAACTGCCACACCAAGTACCGGAATATGTGCAACCCGTCCGATCAAGTCTGTGAATACCGGACTGGATGCCAAAGGTTTCATGACATCTCCCATTGTTTCAATTCCAAGGAACAAAAGACCAAAGGCAAAAAATCGTCTGGCCGATACTTTTTACTTTCTCTGATTTTGTTACAAATGAAATCAGAAATCCTATAAAATAATCACATAAATATAGTCACTGATCTTAAACGCAATAATCTGCGCTGTCATGGTTGTACCAATATTGGCACCAAAAATGATGGAAATTGCCTGTGGCAGGTTCATCAGTCCCGCACTTACGAAACCGATCGCCATAACTGTCGTCGCACTGCTGCTCTGGAGTACCGCGGTTGTAAGCGCACCGGCAAGCACACCCAGAAGCGGATTCTTCGTCAGAAGTGCAAGAATGCTTTTCATTTTATCGCCCGCCGCCTTTTGCAGACATTCACTCATCATATTCATTCCATAGATAAAAACTGCCAGACCGCCAAGCAGTCCGAAAATGATCTGAATTTTCTCGTTCATGTTAATTCCTCTCTCAATTTACCCTGTGTTTGTTAATATCTTTTAAACTTACTTTTTACAATGATGCTTCCCTTTCAGCTCATTTTCCATTTTATCTGTGGTCTATGCAATTCCAATCAAATCTATGTTAAGTTTAGGTTAAATTTTCTTTCTTCTATCATTTTTTCTTTCCCATGATCATAGTTATGTAAAATCGCATTAAAAAACGATTGTGCATCTCTGGCACGCAGTGCCTTTTGTTTCATAGGAAGTTTCTTCGGAATTTCCTATGAAACAAAAAGAGAGTTACCCTCTTACAAATCTTCAAATTTGCAAAAGAATAACTCTCCTGTTCTATCTATAAATCTATCCAATCCCAAGCACACCATATCCAACTATTCCAAACACCGCCGCAAAGAGTGATCACCTTCGGTACTGACCAGTTCTTCTTCAATATCAGATAGAACATCACCACTCCGATCCCGCACCCAAACCAGTCAATCCTCGCATCCGGAAAATAA
>ENA-OQDT01002145-OQDT01002145.1-human-gut-metagenome-genome-assembly--contig:-NODE-2145-length-10461-cov-4.635862_pt1 | contig 10461 bp, 17 predicted proteins | sample MGYA00242786_ERZ504617 | MGnify/ENA primary metagenome ERZ504617 (study PRJEB26092, sample SAMD00036337) | human gut metagenome | host: Homo sapiens | study: EMG produced TPA metagenomics assembly of... | reverse complement strand
CGGCTGCACGGGTAATGGTGCAGTCGGCTACGTGGGAGCTGCATGATTTTTATGGAGAGGTTGTCGGGCAGGGGTCTTGCGTGGTGTCAGAGGGTAATTTACTTACGTTTATGCTGACCGTAGACAAGCCGGGACGGCACCACCTGCTGCTAACCTGCTCGATCGGGCCGGAGATTTACAAGACAACTGCGGGGGTGATCGTGTGTGATTGTCATTGAGGATGCGCAATTAACCCCCAAGCGGGTGCCCATAGGTGGTAATTATCTGCTGCGGGTCTTGGCCCGGTATATTGAGGATGGAGGCGATGATGTGACGATAACAACACAGGATGTCCCGCTGGCGTGGACGTTAGATGAAGAGCTAAAAATCATGTACGCATTACTGGACATGGATTGCGATACGTTTTCTCGTATCTTGGGGGGATATTCCGTTGGTGAAGGTGATGCGACCGCGTGTATTAAGATTCCCGGTATGTTTTCGATCGGCGGGCAGCTACCTATCAACATGTATTTAGGGCAGTTGTATGGATACACGGCGGCTGATGGATATTGTGTAATGGTAGACCTTAATAAAGTGTATGCCGAAGCCCCCGGGGTCGTCGATGTATTTATAAGCCTATATCAGGATTTGTTTAAAACGCTACACCTATATATTTTGGAGGGATGAGCGAAAATGAACGCGGAAAGGATACAGGAAATTGTGAGCCTATATAAGCAGCTGCGCGCATATAACCAAGCGCTTGCAGAGCAACGGGAAACCGCGCTCCGTGCCACTGCGCAAACCCTGCCGGAGGATGTTGCAGCACAAGCTCCGTTGCTGTACCCCGCCTGGGATTGGCAGTCCTGCAAGCGGGACATGATCGTCAATTACAACGGCCAGCTGTATCGGGTGCTTAACACGCCCACCGATAACCGTCCGCCAGATGCGGAGGGGATGCTGGCCGTCTACCGCCCGATTGTACCGGCACACGCTGGGACAACGGCTGATCCCATCCCTTGGGTGTATGGGATGGATTGCAAGGCCGGGCTGTATTACAGCTATGCGGATCAACTGTGGCTATGCAAGTCGGATATGGCCCCCTGCATCTGGATACCGGGCACGGCTCCAACGATGTGGGAGGCGGTTACATGATCTACAGCCAAGCAGCAGCGGCCCATATCTACATCGGGGTTGCAATCATATTAGCGATATTGGTCACGTCAATTTTTGGCGTGGCCTTATCAATATTATTAAGTCGGAAGGATGATTATCATGGCAAAAATCTATTTGAACGCAGAGCATGGCGGGACGGATTCCGGCGCGACAGCAAACGGCATCCGCGAGGATGAGGCGAATCTGAAGGTTGCAAAGTATGCGCGGGAATACCTCTCCGGCTACGACTGTACAACCGTCATGAGCCGGGAGACGGACAAAGCGCTGTCGATCAATGAGCGGGTGGCGCAGGTCAGGGCGCAGAAACCCAATCTGGTGATTACCATCGCCCACAACGCCGGCGGCGGGGATGGCTGCGAGGTCTTCTACTGGCATACGGACAGCAAAGCCAAAGCCTTCGCACAGGAGCTGATTAAGCAGTTCCAGGCAATCGGGCAGAACAGCCGGTGGGTGAAGCCGTCCCAGCCCGGAAGCTACAACTTCGGTATGTGCCGTGAGCCCGCCGCAATGGGAATCCCGGCTGTGCTGGGAGAGTTTGCATTCCTGGACAACAAGGCGGACGTGGTGCTTGTGGACTCTGACGCAGATCTCAAGCGTGAGGGCGAGGCTTACGGGAAGGCAATCGTCAATTACCTCGGCCTGAAGAAAAAGGCAGAGCCCCCAAAGCCCTCCCCGGGCGGCGGCTCTGGTGTTATCACTGTAGGCAGCACGGTCAAAGTCTCTGGCGCAAAGTATGCCACCGGCCAGACGATCCCCGGCTGGGTCAAATCCACCACACATAAAGTCTCGGAGATCAACGGCGACCGGGCGCTGCTTGGCCGCGACGGTGGGATTTGCAGCTGGGTTTATCTCCGTGATCTTACGCTGGTATCAGGCGGGGCGGCAAAACCCGTGGAAGCAGGCTGCACGGTCACGGTCAACAAGGGTGCAGTATACGGCGGCTTGACCTCCGCGCGGGGTAGTAAGGTGCCTGCCGCTCAGTTCGCACCGAAAAAACATACGGTCAGCAAAATCCAGACGAACAAAGGCGTGCAGGAGGCGCTGCTCCGGGAGATTATGTCCTGGGTTGCGGTATCCTCCTTAACGCGCGTGTAAGGATGGTGGAGCAATGGAGCCGGTAGATAAGGCAGTTTGCGAGGCAAAGTGCAAGGTAATGGATGAGCGTTTTGCCCGCGACCTGAAGGATATCGATAACTGCAAAAACCGCCTGCAAAAAATCGAGGAGCTGACAATCCAGATGGCGGAGCTGGTGAAAGCCAGCCAGGAGGCGAATCAGAAAGCGCTGGACGATCATAATGATCGGCTAACGGCGCTGGAGCACCGCCCGTCCATGTGGTGGGATAAGCTGCTGTCGGCAGGGATCTCCGCAGGTGTGGCGGCGTTAATCAGTCTGATCGCATCCGTGATTGTGAGGTGATAGGATGCTGGTATCAATCCCGATCATGATTATCACAGCGGTCACCTGGCTGCTGTCCAAACTGATCTGACAAACACAAAAGCCCTCCGTCGAGTGGCGGAGGGCAAATGAAAACTTGGAGGGAACATATTATGAACATCAACTGGAAAGTGCGCCTGAAAAGCGGCCCGTTTTGGCTGGGCGTTGCGTCGGCTGTAATTATGGCTGTGTTTTACATCCTCGACCTGTGCGGGGCCGCGCCGGAGATCACAGGCAGCCAGATCATAGAGGCCGTGCGGCTGCTGCTGACTATCCCCGCCGCCATCGGCATCATCTCCGACCCCACCACCAAGGGCGTAAAGGATAGCCAGCTTGCCATGACGTATGACGCGCCGAAGGATGACGGCAAAAAAGTCGAATAAAAATGGCGATCCCCGGAATCCGTTGTGGGTTCCGGGGGATTTTTTGCTGTCGGCTTTCTATTTTGACACATTATCAATGTCACCCTATTAAAGCCCAATTTTATAATAAAATGTATATTTTAATCAAAGAATTAGAGAAAGAGGGCTTTTAAGGATGGCAAAGATAAAATTGTCAAATAGAAAACGGAATATTGTAGGCAGTTTGGTGTCCTCTTTGCGCAAATTGATAAGGATTTCACAGAACGAGCTTGCCGGGCGGATCCAGCTGCTGGGATGGGACGTGCATAAAAATGCGATCTCGCAAATCGAGCAAGGAACGCGATCAGTGACGGATGTCGAGCTCTGCCTACTCGCGGAGGCGTTGAGTGTGTCCGCGCCAAAGCTGCTACACGATGCGCTGGAAAAAGGGTTTGAACTGGAGGAATAAATCGTGCTGTATTCGCTTGCAACAAGAAAATCCCACCAAGGATTTCTCCCTGGTGGGGCTGCTGCTATTTTCGCATCTTTGACCAGTCAAGTCTTTACCCTTTGCCATAATATTACCTCACAGTTTATCTACTGCGTCAGATATAAGAGAGGAAAAGGTTTTCCCTGTTTCTTTTCGTAGCCTCTCTAGCTTAATAATCTGCTCTGCGGTTAGGATAGCACTAACACATTTGCTTTTCGGCAGGCTTTTAAACGCTAATTTATAAGCATCTTCCGACATGTGCCCCTTAGCCCATTCTATAGCCGATTCCTCGTCAAATGGAATTATTTTTTCTCCCGATCCCCATGAACCATCTAAAACCGTTGCATATTTGGTGTTTGCTCCGCCGCATCCATGCAAAAAGTAGCATCCCGATTTTGTGCGGTACAGGGTTTCGGAGCAGGCGTTAATATCGTTTCCATATACGCCGTTGTCACATTCGCTTATTTTTTTGGCAGTGCTCGTGTCGTAAACCCTTCCTTTAATCACTTTTTTCATAATTTCCTCCATCCCCGTATAGCCGATAGGACAGCTTTTGATTTAGCCGATAATAAGATCATCCTCAGAGATCGCAAGGTACCCGTTCAAAAACTCCTCTTCCGTGCAAGGCGCGAACTCAGAGTGAACCTTTTCGCGCGTGTCGTCATCCATCATGTTTGCCACGACATCCCACAGATTACGTTCGTTGATTTCGATCATAGCCTCTTTTGCGGTGAGGTAAGTTCTTCCGTTGTTTAAGCTGATTTTTTTCATGTTGTTTCCTCCTATTACCATTCTTCGATTTCGTCTTTATACGCTTCGACCCAGCTCCCTTTAAGCAACCAGCCGATGTTGGAGAAATCAATGTCAGGGATATAACCGTTTTCTTCCTCAAATACGGAGATTGCATTTTCAATAATTTCTGTCACATCCTCAGCCACATCTAAGCCAGCCACGTCGTATCCTTCTGCGTCAAGCAGATCAAGTGCAGCCTTGCGATGGGATCCTGTGAGAAGGGATTCTCCAAAGACAAGGATCGGGCAGCCTACATAGCCATTTGCTTTGATGGATTCCGCGATCTCTTTCACTTTGTCATTATCAACATCGTTTATAGGAGCGAAACGACTGATCCTATTGTATGTCATGTTAAATGCCCTCCCTTACTTTGTGACTATATTATATCATATAGATTATAAATAGTCAATATATTTTTGAAAATAAATTATCTGATAGCCAATGTTTTTTTTCGTGTGTCAAGCAACCATTATGGCGAGATCAACAAAATGGTCAGATATTGGACACTCCAACGCGCGTAAAAAAAAGCCCCTCTGTGGCATACTGCATATGAGGTGATCTTTATGGCAGTATCCCATAGAGGGGCAATATCTTTTGGCCTTGTGCATATACCTGTTGGATTGTACACGGCCACTCAGGACAATGATATCCATTTTAATCAGCTCTGCAAGGATGACCATAGCCGCGTCCGTTACAAAAAAAGTGTGTGCAAGCTGCGGCAAAGAGGTCAAAAATACTGATATCGTCAAGGGGTTTGAGTACGACGACGGGAAATATGTCGTTGTAACTGACGAGGATTTTGAAAAAATCAAAACCGAAAAGGATAAAAGCATCCAGATCATGCAATTTGCAGACTTGTCCACGATCCGGCCGATCTACTATGACAAAACGTATCACGCTCTGCCGGAGACGGGCGGCGAAAAAGCGTTTGAGCTGCTGCGCCGCGCCATGCACGAAGAGCAGAAGGTAGCCGTTGCAAAAACGGTGATGGGAAACAAGGAGACGCTGCTCGCCTTGATCCCCACAGATGACGGCATACTAATCGAGACCATGTTTTTTGCGGACGAAATTAAGGATAAGCCCAAAGATGTGCCGCGCCCCGATGTGAGCGAGGCGGAATTGTCGATGGCAAAGCAGTTGATCGGCACGATGGTTAAGCCATTTGAGCCTGCCGCGTATAAGGACGAGTATCAGGAGCGGCTAAAAGCGCTGATCGAGCAAAAAATTGCAGGAAAAGAAATTGTTGCCCCGGCCCCGGAAAACGAGGGCAACATTATCAGTCTGGAGGAGGCATTGCTCGCCTCCCTGAACCAAAACAAACCCAAAAAGTCGCGTAAGAGCAGGGGCGCATGATGGATTTGTTTGAGCAAAAAAATATCCACCCCATGCTGATAGGGGCGGACGGTGAACCATTTGACAGTCCCGATTATATCTATGAGCTAAAGCTCGATGGGGAGAGGTGCGTTGCATATCTCGACCCCAGAGAGGGGACGGAACTGCGCAACAAACGCAATGTAAAAATGCTCCCCAAGGTGCCGGAACTGGCGGAACTACACAAGCAGGTCAAAAAACGCTGCATCTTGGACGGAGAGTTGTTGATCATCAAAGACGGCAAACCGAATTTTGCCGAAATCCAGCGGCGCAGCCTCATGAACAACCAGTTTAAAATACGGCTGGCGGCGCGTCAGTTCCCAGCGACTTTTGTTGCGTTTGACTGCCTTTATCTCGACGGGGAGGATATAACAACTCATAAGCTCACTAATCGCAAGGACGCATTGCGTAAAACGATCAAAGAGGGCGGCAGAATTGCTCTTTCCCGCGTCGTGGAGGGACAGGGCACGGAATTTTACCACCTTGCGGAAAAACATGATTTAGAGGGCATTGTAGCCAAAAGAAAGGATAGCATTTACATCCAGGACAAACGAACAAAGGACTGGATTAAGATAAAAAATCTGAAAGATGATGATTTTGTTGTTTGCGGCTACATCCGCAAGGATAACCATATGACCAGTATCGTTTTGGGCCAGTATCAGGACGGTGAAATGGTATACAAAGGCCATGTAACACTCGGCGTAGGCGGTAAGCCCTTCGCGCGGATCGCGGAGCAGCCGGAAACAGACGCGCCGCCCTTCCCGGTGCCAGTGGGTAACGAGAATGCGGTTTGGCTGCGGCCGGAACTGGTCTGCACGGTCAAATTTATGGAGCGGACAGCGAGCGGGGGAATGCGCCAGCCGGTGTTTAAAGGGCTGAGAGACGAGAAAATAGCGGAAGAATGCCGGGTATCGGAGTGATACCCGGCATCGTTATTCAGCTTGGGCGAACATTGTCAAAGTATCTCATGAGTGCATTTTGCAGTTCGCCGGAGTAATTCACGCCGACTTCATCCGCACGCGCGGCCATCCATGCGGGAATTGTAACCGTCTTTTTAACGGAGCGGTTGTTAAGCTTCTCGCGGATTGGCGGCATATACACTTCGATTACAGCGGGAACATCTCCGTCATCTAACTTGATATCCTTTAAGGATGCTGGGGAGGGGATAGGCTCGCCGTCCTGTTCCATCCCCCACAAATGGAGGCCGAGAGCCTCACGCGCGTTTTTTAACGCTTCATCCTCTGTATCGGCGCAAGGAATGCAGCCGGGAAGATTGGGAAATGAAATTGAAATACCATCGTCGGCAAAGTGAAACACCGCAATAAAGCGGTAACTGTCTTTATAGATTTTTGACATTATTGTCACTCCTCATTTATTTAGGGTGCGAGACGAGGGAAAGATCATGGTAGTTTAATCCCCGCCTGCACCTCAATGCTTTTAAGTGTTTTTATCGGTATATCTTTTTTGGGGTGGGTTATGGTAACACGGCCCTTTTTAACAGGGTGTTTAAACTGGTGATGATCTCCGGTACATCCAATTTCGTACCAACCGTCTGCTTTCAAAATTTTTATAATCTCGCGCGAACTATATCCCTTCACCGATCTCCACCCCTTTCTTACAACGATATTATAACACGTATAATAACACGTGTCAACAGAAATATGAAAAAATTCGGGCATCTGGACGACACCCGGAACTTATTAGTTTTTTGAGAATATCATATTCTTGGCTCCACCAATAATCCTTAATATCATCGCAAACATTGGGGTCATCCAATACCATATGCAACGCTCTTTCTTTAATGACTATTTTATGCAAATTTGTGATTTTGCGTGGACGGTCCCAATCCTTAGGATTAGACGATTTGTTATCGTTGGAAATGTCCCATATAAATTCATATTGAGGCCAAGCAATCATCCCACGCCAGTATGATTTATCGGTTTCACACGATACCTGCATACGGAAATAATTGTCATGGCGCTCTCTTCTGCCTTTCAACAAAAACAGTTTACCATCGATTTCGAGAGTTAAGTTGTTATCAATATAGTACATCGTTGACCTTTCGTGCTCTTCTAAATCATCTACAATTCCTATATGTCCTTTTTCGATAATATTAAAAGGGCTTTCCCAATCACATTCATAAAGAGATTCTGGTTGATCTTCTACATTCAAAACTTTCCACTCTATCAAATAAATCGACACATTTACCGTTTTGAGATTCGATTCTGTTAATTTTTTTGCTCGGCGCTGCTTCTGATGGACAAATTGCGATTGTTTTGCATCGCCCTTCCTGCATCTTTACTGTTTGCGGGTCTCTCAAAAAATACGAATTCTTTATTGTCAATAAAAAACATGCCCGCTATTTTCACGAGCCTTTTTACATATTCACTGTATTTTTGCAATTCTTTGTCTCCTTTATGTTTTTACTATTTTATCACAAAGTTGTATATTTGATGCAAGAAAATGTTACCAGTGCATTATCAATTATCTATGTGAAAGAATAGATACATGGACATTTTTGATTTGCAAAACCTATCTCCAATGCTGCCGGGAGCGAGCGGGGAACCGTTTGACGATCCAGCATACATTTATGACCTAACGCCTCCAGGAGTGCCTTGTATAGCCTATATCGAGCTGTTTATAGGCGCATCTGTCCGAGACATGGCCGGAAATCGTATGCAGGCGATTTACCCGGAACTGTCAAAGCTAAACATGTACACGCAATGGCGTTGTATATTAGACGGTTACGTATACAGCGATACCGGTAAGCCCGGAACCTATTATTTTACTGCTACGGATATCATCTATTATGGTCACGAAATGATAAACAACGTACCTCTTATAGATCGCAAAAAAATCCTATCAATGAACGTAAGAGGAAATGATTTACTGAGGTTATCACGATATCAAGATAAAGATGCTATACGATTTTGCGTAGATCATTCGGGAATTATCGCCAAACGCAAGGATAGCATTTACAGTCCGGGTGATGTATCGAAAGACTGGATTAGGATTAATCCATATCATGATGGGTCATATATCATATGCGGTTATACTACAGACGGCCGCAATACAAATCTTGTATTGGCAAAGGTTAAAAATGGGGCGCTGGTATATAAGGGTATAGCTGAAATTGCGAATATGGAATCAATGGAATTAATTAAAAGTCATAAAATTTATAAGTCATCACTATTCGCACTGCCGAAGAACATTTCCGCCGTTTGGATCAAACCTGACATGGTGTGCGAGGTAAAGCATGAGGTTGATGTGGTTGGAAATCTCCACATCAAGTTCATAAAATTGCGCCCCGATAAAAATGCATGGGATTGTACGGGTGAATTTTGACTTGCATTCTGACTTGCATAAATTCGAAAATAATCGAAATAATTCGCATTAAATCGGTATTTGATAAAAATAAAAACCACGTAGAAAAGGTCGTTGACCTTATAACTACGTGGTTTTTTAGTATTTATATTATTGTTGTATCGTTTTATTGCACCCGCGTGGGGTGCGACAGCAAAAGTTTATAAAATAATATGCAAAAAGAAATAGAATATATCAAAACTCGTCTCAGATCATTTTTTTGATGCCTTTCATGAACAAAATTGTTCCATTTAATACTTATAGATGCTTTTTACTGGTGCGAATCTTCTTCTGCTTTTCTGTTCGCTTTTGGTTCGCACCGCGTTGCGAAGGGCTATTTTTTTAAATAATCAATGGTTCTGTGACGTCAAAGGACGGCTTCGCCCCCACATGTTTCACCTTGGTCTTATAGTTGTTGCCGAGATAATAGAAACGCAGGCTGTCTGTTTCCGGATCGATGATCTGCTCCAGCTTATGTTCCACTTCACGGCAGATCGCTGCATCTAAATGGCATTCAAAAACAGAATTTTGGACGCGTTGGCCATAATTAACACACTGCTTGGCAACCTTCCGGAGCCGCTTCTTTCCGGCGGTTGTTTCTGTATTAACATCATAGGTGATCAGCACAAGCATAAAGTATCTCCTTCGCATTGGGATCGTTGAAGCGATAACCGCAGCCGGCCCTGTTGCTGGATTCATCGTGGAGATGCCGCTTATTTCCATAGAAACGGCGGGTACCCGTCGGTATCGCCGCGCAGATAACGCGCGAATAGCATCGCCTGCGCATAAGGCACCAAGCCCCAGGCTATCTTTTCTCCTAGGAAAGGGTGCACGATGGTTTCCTGCTTTTTGCTCTGCCAGGCAGTTAAAATCGTCTTTCGAGTCTCGTCATCCATCAGCACAGCGCCGTTTTCTTTTTGATGGAATCCCTCTGGCTTTACCATGCGGCGGTTGATAAGCGTGAGGACAAGGCGATCCGCCATGACACCGCGCAACTCCTCCATCAAATCGAGAGCGAGCGACGTGCGGCCGGGCCGGTCACGGTGCAAAAAGCCGACGTATGCATCAAGCCCGACTGCCTCCAGAGCGGAAGTGGAATCATGCGCAAGCAATGTATAAACAAAAGAAAGCATTGCATTCACATTGTCGAGAGGTGGGCGGCGGTTTCTGCCGGCAAACCTGAACGCCTCCTTTTGCTGAAGGATCAGGTCATCCAATACAGAGAAATACCGAGCGGCTGCCTCGCCCTCCACACCCCGCATTTCCTCCAGCGTGGAAGCAGATTCCAAGCGCCCGATGGACTCTGCCAGAAAGGCAGAGGATTGCTTGAGTTTCTCCACATCAAGCCGCAGGGCGTAGTCACGCGCTGCCCGTTCGAGGATCCAGCGGCTGTTGTGAACCTTGGCGAGCAAAAAGTTCCGCGCAAGATCCGCACTGGCCGATTCGCTGTCCGATAGGCGGTATTGCGTTTTACGCAGAAGCACATTCCCTTGCTCTTCGCCCACGATCCGAGCGAG
>ENA-OQDT01002143-OQDT01002143.1-human-gut-metagenome-genome-assembly--contig:-NODE-2143-length-10463-cov-8.311629_pt1 | contig 10463 bp, 9 predicted proteins | sample MGYA00242786_ERZ504617 | MGnify/ENA primary metagenome ERZ504617 (study PRJEB26092, sample SAMD00036337) | human gut metagenome | host: Homo sapiens | study: EMG produced TPA metagenomics assembly of... | reverse complement strand
CCATCCGTCCGCAGGGGCAGATGGCGCTGCTCCAGCTGGAGGGGGTCAGCGATATGGATGCCGCCCGGCGCTGCGCGGGCAGGTGTTCTATTTGACCGCAATGATGCCACCCTGCCCGCAGGCCGGTGGTATGTGGCGGACCTCATCGGGTGCGAAGTGCGGGACGCTGACACCGGCAAGGTGTACGGCGTGGTGACCAGCGTGGACCACCCGGTGCGCAGGATATCTACACCGTCAAGGCACCCGGTGGCAAGGAGTATATGTTCCCCGGGTGGACGCCTTCCTGAAAGAGCGCAACCCGCCGGAGGGCTATCTCCTTGTCACCCCCATCCCGGGCCTGCTGGATGACGATTTTGACAGCGAGCGGGAGGAGGAGTAAGCCATGGGAATGCGTGTGGATATCGTGACCTTGTTCCCGGAGATGTGCCAGCAGGTGCTGGATGCCAGCATCATCGGCCGGGCGGCAAAGCGGGGCTATATTGAGACCCACTGCCACCAGATCCGGGATTACACCCTGAACAAGCAGAAGCAGACCGACGATTACCCTTACGGCGGCGGCTGCGGCATGGTGCTGTACGCCCAGCCCATCGCGGACTGCCTGCGCGCAGTGCAGTGCGAGGTGGCCGAACAGGGACGCCCCGCCCCGCACATCGTGTTCCTGACGGCGGGCGGGCAGCGCTACACCGAGGAGCACGCCAAGCGCTTGGCTGAATATGACAACCTGACGCTGGTCTGCGGCCACTACGAGGGCATTGACGAGCGCGTCATCGAAGCTTTTGCGGACGAGGAAATCTCCATCGGTGATTATATCCTGACCGGCGGCGAGCTGGCCAGCCTGGTGGTGGCAGACAGCGTCCTCCGCCTGAAACCCGGCGTTCTGGCCGAGCAGAAGGGCTACGAGGAGGAGAGCTACTGGGACGGCCTGCTGGAATACCCCAGTACACCCGCCCCGAGGTGTGGGAAGGCCGTGCTGTGCCCGAGGTGCTGCTGGGCGGCGACCATGCAAAAATTGACGCGTGGCGCGGCGAGCAGAGCCGCACCCGCACCCGTCTGCGCCGCCCGGAGCTGTACGAGCAGTGGTGTACGAGCCACCCCATTGCCGAAGTGCCCAAGTGGAAGCGGGGCGAGAATGTCCGGCTGGTAAAGACCGCCGAGCAGTTTGCCGCCGCCGCAAAGCTGTTTGCCGAGGGTCGGCAGGCTGTCTGCGCCGACAACTGGACGCCGGAATACTGCCGCACCCTGACCGAGCCGCAGTTTTTGCTGCAATTGCAGCAGGAAAAGGCGGCGGGCTGGGTGTGCTACCTGCACACCACCAAGGACGTGCCGGACGGCATGGTGTGCGTCAGCCACAAGGCGGGGCATATCGAGCACCTGTTCGTCACGGAAAAAGCCCGGGGCAAGGGCATTGGCGCAAAGCTGCTGGACTTTGCCCGCAAAAAGCTGCCGGAGCACGCACACCCGGTGCTGAGTGTGCTGAATACCAACACCCGCGCCATTGCCCTGTATACCCGCATGGGCTGGCAGCTGGACGGCAGCACCAGTCTGGAATTTGATCCGAAGCAATACCCCACCGTGACGCGCAAATGCGCACTGGTGCAGATGCGCTACGCAGGCCCTGCGCAGGAGTGAGCCGCGCCGGAAATGTCGGTAAAAATGCACAAAATTCAGGGGCCAAAAACTCCCCGGCGGTCTAAAAGCTGTTGAAAAACTTTTGTATTACACCTCTAACCTTTTGGCCGATATCAAGAACAGAGGTAACCAGTATCGGACCTGCAATATTCGGTAAAATATGTTTAAACATAATTTTCAGTGTGCTGCTTCCCGAAAGTCTCACCGCCATCAGATATGGTGAATCTTTCTGTGCAAGAGTCAGTCCTCTGGCAAGTCTGGCAAACTTCGGCCATCCGATGACAGCCAGTGCTATGATCGCATTCTGGATGCCACCGCCAAGTACACCAGCTACTGCGAGGGCAAAAACAAGGCTTGGGAACGCAAGAAACAGATCTGATATACGCATCAGCACAGTATCTATGATTCCTCCACACCACCCGCAGATGATGCCGATCACCGTTCCAAGTATCGTGACGATTGCCACCAGAAGCAGTGTCGCATAAATACTGGTCGTACTTCCTACCAGTACACGCGAAAACATGTCTCTTCCGTAGCGGTCTGTACCCAGTATATGTTCTGCACTTGGCGGTTTCTGTGCCAGCAGAAGATCCTGTACATCCGGATCATACGGACAGAGCTTCCGTGCAAAAACAGCAACAACCAGAAGTATCAGGGTCAGTATTGTAAAAAAGATCAGTTTTTCTCTCACATGGTTTTTCTTTATCTTCTGTTTTCGGACAGATATCTGTTTCTTCTGCGTCATGCTCTGTCACCTCCTAATCTTACTCGAGGATCCAGATAGTGATAAATGATATCCGTGATCAGGTTTACAACCACATAAATGATTGCCATCCAGGCTACATATGCCTGAATGATCGGGTAATCTCTCATGGTAATGGCATCTACTGCCATTTTGCCAACACCATCCCACATAAAAATAGTCTCAACGATCGTAGTTCCTCCCAGAAGACTTCCTATTGATAAAGCCAGCAGAGTAATGATCGTCAGCATGGAAGACTTCATAACATTCTTCCAGATGATCACGCTTCCTCTCACACCTCTCGCCTTTGCTCCGACCACATAATCTTTGTTCAGTTCTTCAAGGATCGTAGTTCTCACCTGTCTGGTATACTTGGATGCCATAGATATGGCAAGTGTCAGTGTTGGCAGAACGAGGCTTAAAGCTATATTGTCCGTTGTGATTACCGGAAACCATCCAAGTCTGATGGAAAAAAAGTACATCAGCACCAGTGCTGCAAAGAAGTTTGGCATGGAATTCCCGATAAAACTCAGGAAACGTATCAGGTAATCGCTCCATTTATTATGCTTTACCGCCGAAAAAATGCCGAGTGGAATTGCGATCAGCATTGTCAGCAATACAGAAGATACGGTCAGCATGATCGTTGCCGGAAGTTTTTCTACAAATGTTTCATAAACATCTCGTTTGGATACGTAGCTCTTGCCCATATCTCCGGTTGCCATTCCTGCAAACCATTTCGCATACTGAATAAGAAATGGCTGATCCAGACCATATTCCTTCCGCGTCTCATCAATGACTTCCTGTGAAACTGCTGAACCGGCATTCTCATACATATACGTTACCGCATCACCACCTGCCAAACGCATCATGGCAAAAGACAAAAAAGTGATCCCAATTAGAATCGGGATCAGCTGAAGAAGTCTTTTAAAAATGTATTTAATCATGAATTCTCCTTTTGTGTCTGTAAATCCTCAGACAAAATATCCGCATAGTAATTCGTCAGATAAAGTCTATCAGATGTCAAAAAAGCACACAACCCCGTGGGAGGGTTATGTGCTATTCGTAGTTCGAATACCTTTCGTCTGTTCTGGAATGAGTCGGAATTAACTTTTGGGAAGTCTGCTTACCAGAAAGTCGAGAAATTCCTGTATACTTTCATCAATTTTTTCGCCTTTGTGGAGCATATAGCCAAAAATAACCTTACTGTCACCCATATTCAGCGGGATTCCCGGCGTAGTACCTGTTTTGTTCTCGGAAAGATAACTGCCGCTTACATTTGCAACCCGGCTGTTCCTGAGCATTTTTTCCATAATGTAGTCACTGTTGGTCAGCACAGAAATATCAAGATCTTTCCACTGGAATGCATCTTCCCGTGCAGCTCCGATATCAAAAAATTCATCCTGATAATTCTGGATAAAACGGATTCCTTCCAGATCTGCAAGCTCTGCTTTGTCCTTTCTGGAAGCATAAATTTCTGTCTTCCGCCCTGAATACAGGACTACATCTGTTTCATACATTGTAAAAAAACTGTAGTTTATTTTTGGTCAGCTCGTGCAGGAAGTTCTCCTTTTGCTGACTCAGGATATAAACAAATCCAATGTCATCCATGTAGTCACGGACACGTTCCATAACACTCCGTACGCCTGCTGTTGTGATCTGAAAGTGATAGTTTTTTTCATAGGTTTCATTATAAAAATCTACAAACTGATTGGCAAACCAGGAACTTGGATTCAGCGAAATACGAATCCATTTTGTCATGCCTCCCAAAGCCATATTCTCCAGAACATTCATCTCATTTGTGATCTTACATGCATAGTGATAGACTTTCTGTCCCTGCACTGTCAGTCGGATTCCTCTCGGAAGGCGCTCAAAAAGCTGCATTCCAAGAGTGTCTTCCAGTGCCTTGATCACCTTGCTCACACTGGGCTGTGTCGAATAGAGGATCTTCGCCGCATCACTGAAAGACCCTGCCTGGGCACATGCCACAAAATATTGTAATTGTTTTAAATCCATATGATTCTCCGCATATCCTTATAGTCTGTGCAGTTGTCTGCCTGTCATTTAACTGTCCGCAGCATAAACAGCGGAGTCGGATTATAAAATTCGTCTTTTTCAAGATAGATCCTGCTGCTGATTCCTAAGTCTACCCGGAAATCTTTAAGATCCATAGATCCCAGGGTTTCCAGATCCCATGCCGGACGGCTGTAGGAACTGATCGGAAGCTGACGTTTGATCTCCTCGCACTCGCGCATCATGTCATTTCCGAGTGTGTTATGTGCATGATTTTCCGGAAGGTCTTCCACATTTGAGAAGTCTGTGATTCCGTAGTTTGCATCAAAATTAAGCAGTACACCGCCTTTTTTGAGGACGCGAAGCCACTCCTGATATGCGTGACGCACATGCGGCAATGTCCAGGTCAGATTTCTGGAAATGATCACATCAAAGGTGTCATCCGGGAATTCTGGATTCTCTGCATCCATAACTGTAAATTCGCAGTTTACGCCCTCTTCTTCTGCAAGGATGCGGGCGTTTTTGATCATATCCGGTGTCAGGTCGATTCCAGTCACCTGATGGCCTGCTTTTGCAAGAAGGATAGTGAAAAATCCTGCTCCACAGCCCACATCGAGAATCTTGAGATTTTTTCCCTCCGGAAGCTGTGTATTGATTTCTTTCATCCAGCGTTCTGCCATGGTGCTGTGAAGTTCCTGTCTTCTCTGCTCCAGAAAACTGTCGCTTCGTTTTTCCCAGTATTTTACGATTTTTTCCTTGCGCTCGTCGTAGCGGCTCACGATTCTTCCGTAGGCGACCATCGGTCCATTGCCAAGTACCTGCAGCGTGCCGCACTGATAGAGAAGAACGCCGTCGAACTCTGCGATGCTGACTTCTTTGACTTTTCCCTCATAGTCACGGACTTCTCCGAGGATATCGCCTTCCTGGATCATGTCGCCGACTTTTTTGAATGGATACCAGAGACCGCTTTCCTCTGCATCCTGATAGCGGACATCTGCCACATCCAGCGGATAGTATGTCCTGAAATCCTTGATTCCCTGATAGATTCCCATATGGCACAGGATATTGCGGACATCTCTTCTGGTAGAGCGGACTTCTTCGTAATTCCAGTCGCCCATTCCGCCACGTTCAATCAGAATACTCGGAATTCCCTGTGAAGCCGCATAGTTGTAGGAACCGCCGGACGCCACGTTGGATTTTACCATGTATGGAACATCGACCTGTTCTGCCATTTTACGGGATTCTGCGACAACTTCTTCTGCTGCCATTCCTGCATAATAGACATACGGTGTTAATTTCTCATAGTCATCTCCACTGTGGAGATCGATGTAATAATCTGTCACCGGCTGAAGTTCCTGAGACACTGCCCATGCAAGGCGCTCCATTTCTGTTCCCTGTGGGTCTCCCGGAAATTCGCGGTTGAGGTTTTTGTCATCAGTCAGTCCCATACTGCCGTTACGTGCCTCAAATGCAGGTCGGTTCATGACTTTGACAATGATGATCGTGCCTGTTACTTTTTCAATTTTGAGTTTCTGGGACAATTCGATCGCTGCCTGGATCCCGACATATTCTCCGGCATGAACACCTGCTGTGATCAGCATGGTTTTTCCTGTACCATGTCCGTGAAGGACAGTCGCCGGAAGTTTGATCTCGCCGTTTGCAAGTTCTAATTCTCCATTCCACTTCTCACCCGGCTCCACTGTTATATTTTTGAGATTAAAAGAATCTCTCTTTCTTCCTGTCAGGAGGAAGATCGGAGAAGTGCTGTTATTGATGATCTCTTCTTCTGTCCAGACTTCTTTCCAGACCGCTTCATCGCAGGAAACATCAAGAAATCCTGTTTTCTGCATAGTTTCGATATCCCACTTCGGACGTTCCAGACGACTTAATGGAACCTGGCGGGCAATCTCTTCCATCTTTTCGATGTCAGTTCCGCTGTAATAGTCCTCCACGTTTTGTTCTTCTGTCTGCTGCCGGTCTTTCTCATAGCTGTTTCGCTTTTCTTCATTATAAAGATGACCGTACCAGTCTGCATCAAAGTTATAAAGCATACCACCTGGTTTGAGCACACGCAGCCATTCTTTATATGCGAGGTCCGGGCGTGGAAGATTCCATGTTACATTTCTGGTTACAATGGCATCAAAGCTGTTGTTTTCCACATCAAGAGCCTGTGCGTCGCCGGTTTTCCACACAATACACTCCTCTAATCCACCGGCATTCTGCTGTGCTTCCTTGAGCATTTCTTCTGTATAGTCGATCGCCGTCACCTGATAGCCGGCTTCTGCGAGAAGGATTGCAAAAAATCCCGGACCGGTTCCGACATCAAGGATTTTAATCTCTTTTGGTTCGCGCTCCGGGAATTGTTTTCCCAGTAGATCGAGGAGTTTCGCCCTCCACATGGTCTGTCTGGCATCTGCCATTTCCTGCTGATTATATTCTGAATAACCTCTGGCCCGGTTGGTCCAGTAGTCATGGATTTCGTTTTTAAGATCGCTCATGATTTGTTCTCTTTTCCGTATAAAATGTTATTTTTTAAGTATATAAAAAAAATCACCCCTCCTACAAGCCGGGAGGGGGGATGTTTTGTCAGAAATTTGACAAATATGTTTTTACTGGAGAAAAATGCTCCACAGACAGATAGTCGGAAGGGATAACAAGGTTGAGAAGATGACCATTTTTGTCGCAAATGGAGAATCGACCTGGTATTTTTCTGCGAGGATACTGGTCGTTGCACCTGCCGGCATTGCTGCAAGGAGTACACACAGTCCCAGGACCGTTTTGCTCAGAGGCAGGAAACGGCAGACGATATAAACGATCGCCGGAATGATAATAAGTCTGTGAACTGTGTATTTCACAACTGTCCAGTCCCAGAAGTCTTTGAGATTGATATCTGCAAGGATCATTCCAATGACCATCATCGACATTGCCGTATTACAGTTTCCGACAGCAGTCACCGCACCGTCGAGTCCTGGCGGGATTGGAAGTCCTGTGATCATCAGGATCATTCCAAGTACACATGCCAGAATGCATGGATGTGTGACGACTTTTTTCACCGTTTTCATCTTATCACTGCTTCCGGAAAAAACAGCCAGACCGGAAGACCACATCATGATTCTCTGCGGGATCAAGTACACGCTGGCGAGAACCAGTCCTTCTATTCCGTAAACGCCTTCCGCGATCGGGTTTCCAAGAAATCCTGCGTTTGAGCAGATAGTTCCGTATTGCAGGCACTTCCGACGGTCTTCGGATTCTTTTCGGAACATGACTTTTCCATAGATAACACAGAATAGCTGAATACCGATCGAGATAAAAAGAATCGCCAGATAATTGCTGAAATCTCCATCCGTTGCACTCTGGGTAAATGCATGGAGGATGTTGCATGGCAGGATCAGATAGATGACCAGATCATTGATGTTCTTCTGCCCCTGCGGACCGATGATATGTATCTTTTTCATTAAAAATCCTACAGCTACCAGAATAAAGATCGTGAGCTGCAGTGTCAGCAGTGTTTTCATATTTTTTCTCCTCTAAGTGCCTTTTTTCCTTATAACAATATCACTTTTTCTGTGATTATTTTTGGCACTTTTTGAGTGTAGCACATTGAAGTATGTACCACAAGAAGGACTGGTATATGTTTACGGTTATGTACAAAAAACGTGATATTCTACACGGTTTTTGAATGTTTTTCTGTCTGAAACTGTCTGTACCGTTGACGCATTTCCTGGTTTCCGGTACAATATTTTCAAGTAATGGGAGGAATTTTGCATAATGAATACAGTCTGGGAAACCGGGCGCAGCCGGAGGTTTTTACGAATGCATTTTCCGGGATCTGGTGGGCTGCTTCCACCCTGCTCACTGTAGGCTATGGTGATATTTATCCTGTCACCACGATCGGTAAGATTTTTGGTATTTTTATTGCATTTCTTGGTGTCGGCATGGTTGCGATCCCCACCGGTATCATTTCTGCAGGATTTGTCGACCAGTATTCGAGACTTAAACGGATCGGGGAATATGGTCAGGAAGAAGATGTGCATTTTATCCGCATCCGCCTCACCGAAAATGATCAATGGGTGAATCACAGGATCATGGAACTGAACATGCCAGAGCGTATTATCATCGCCGTGATCCAGCGAAATCACAGGGTCCTTGTCCCAAAGGGCGATATGGTCGTGCTTTATACGCAGACGTATATGGCAAATGCGGATGATCTGGAGATTTAACAAATCTGCTATTGACGTTTTTCTGGTTCTCATGCTACAATTCTTTCGTCCAAAACATAGTGTGGATTTTTCTGGCTAAACCATTTTTCGCCACACAATTATCCTTCGGGGTGATTGTGCGGCGTTTTTTATGTTTTAAATTTTATAAAGGAGGCTTATTATGAATGACACATTTATGAAAGAAAAACCGGTTTTCCCGCTGATTTTGTCGATGGCTCTGCCTATGGTGATCTCTATGCTTGTGAATTCTCTGTACAACATTGTGGACAGCTTTTTCGTGGCACAGATCAGTGAAAATGCGATGACTGCGCTGTCGCTTGTCTATCCGATCCAGAACTTTGCGAATGCGATCGCGATCGGATTTGGGATCGGGATCAGTGCTCAGATCGCGATCTGTCTTGGTGCCGGAAACAAAGAAACTGCCAGCAAAGCAGCGACTCATGGGCTTGCATTATCTGCCCTGCACGGTGTTCTTCTGACAATCGGATGCATCCTTGTGATGCCGGGATTTCTGGTGCTTTTTACTTCTGACGCAGATGTTATCGACCTTGGAATCCGGTATTCCACGATCGTTTTTCTGTTTGCAACTATAAACACTACTAACCTTTCCTACGAAAAAATCTTCCAGGGTGTGGGCAAGATGAAGGTTACTATGATCGGGCTTATGGTCGGCTGTGTTTCCAATATTATACTTGATCCGCTGCTGATCTTTGGTATCGGACCGTTCCCTGCAATGGGGATTGAAGGTGCTGCGATCGCAACTGGTCTGGGGCAGGTATTCAATCTTGTTTTCTATTTGATCGTCTACAAAATACAGCCTCTCCAGGTCAGATTAAGCCGGAAATATTTACATCCGGACAAAGCTCTGATCGCAAGATTATACTCTGTTGGCATTCCGGGAGCACTGAATCTTGCGCTTCCATCTGTGCTTGTTTCTGCATTGAACGGACTTCTTGCTGCCTACTCTCAGAGTTATGTTGTGATCCTTGGAATCTACTATAAACTGCAGACATTTCTCTATCTTCCGGCGAGCGGGATCGTACAGGGAATGCGTCCTGTGATCGGGTATAATTACGGTGCCGGAGAGCATAAACGTGTCAAAAAAATCTACTATGTTACACTTTGTATGAGTGGTGTGATCATGCTTGTTGGAACCATCATCTGTCTGACTGTTCCGGGGCAGCTTATGGGAATGTTTACTACAAATCCAGAGACGATCGCTGCCGGAAAAACAGCTCTTCGTATTATATGTGCGGGATTTCTGGTTTCTTCTGTGTCTGTTACGGCATGTGGTGCGCTGGAGGGACTTGGAAGGGGGACTGCTTCTCTTGTCGTTTCGTTGTGTCGGTATCTGATCATAATTCTTCCTGCGGCTTTTATCCTTAGCCGCATCTTGGGGGCTGTGGGGGTATGGCATGCGTTTTGGATTGCGGAGGCGCTGACCGCTGGGGTGGCTTTCTTCATCAGCCAGAAGGTTATCGGGGTTTGATCCCCGGGCCCCGTAACCTTGTGCTCGCCTGGGCGAGGTTAGGACCGAGGGGACGTGGCCCGTCCCCTCAGGCACCCCTGGGCTTTTTTTGAGCTTTGGTGGAGACCCTGGTTGTTTTATGGGGAAGGTGATGCTGTGTGGGTCCATACTATTGGTGGGAATTGATTTGCCTATAGCGCGGTTTGGTCTTTTTTGTGGTTCTGATGACTTAATTGCGACTTTCCCATGTTCTGGTCTATTTTTCTTTGTGGTTCTGATAACTCGCTTGCGGCTTTCTCTTGTTTTGGTCTACTTTTCCTTGAATTTCCGATGACTTGCTTGCGGCTTTCCCTTGTTCTGGTCTACTTTTCTTTGCATTTCCGATGACTTAATT
>ENA-OQDT01002142-OQDT01002142.1-human-gut-metagenome-genome-assembly--contig:-NODE-2142-length-10476-cov-2.298869_pt1 | contig 10476 bp, 10 predicted proteins | sample MGYA00242786_ERZ504617 | MGnify/ENA primary metagenome ERZ504617 (study PRJEB26092, sample SAMD00036337) | human gut metagenome | host: Homo sapiens | study: EMG produced TPA metagenomics assembly of... | reverse complement strand
AATGCAAGTGAAATGCATGTAAAACCTTGACATAAATTAAAAATATGCTATAAGGACATTGCCTGCCCGGAAGTCTGTGGTCTGCAATGCCGCTTACGGAACTTGTGATTGCAGTATATGTGGTGTACAAAAAGTATGAAAGCAGTAAGAGACAGAAAAACAGATAACAGAAGAATCTCACAAAATATGGAGAAAGCCTTTAAGAAAATGGCGCAAGTATTTGGATATCCGAATCGCGAGTACAAAGACAGGGTGTTCCGAATGTTGCTGAAGGATCCCAAAGTTGCACTGGAAGTTTACAACGCTATGAATGGAACTTCGTACGATAATCCAGACGAACTGATTATAACAACGTTGGAAAATGCAGTTTATTTAGGTATGAAGAATGATGTGTCATTTATATTGGGAACACAGTTGGTTCTATACGAACATCAATCAACGCCAAATCCGAACATGCCGTTACGGAATCTGGCATATGTGGCTTGCGTTTATATGGCGTATGTATTTGGGGATAATCTGTATGGACGGAAGTTAATTAAGATTCCCGAACCGAGATTTGTGGTATTCTATAATGGAAGGGACAAGATGCCGGAACAAAGTGTTTTACGTTTATCCGATGCTTATGAAAGTAAATCTGAAGAATTAGATTTAGAGTTGAAGATTCGGTTTGTAAATATAAATCCTGGATATAATGAGGAAATGATAGAAAAAAGTCCGACATTATATCAATATGTGAAATTTGTAGATACAGTCCGCAAATATCAGCAGGAAATGCCATTTCCGGAAGCAGTGGAAAAGGCAATTGATGAATGTATAAAAAAGGGTATTCTTGCGGAGTTTTTAAGGAAGAACAGAGCAGAGGTGTTAAGAGTGAGCATATTTGAATATGATGAAGAAGAACATATGAGGCAGGAACGAGAAGAAAGCAGGCAGGAAGGTATAGAACAAGTGAATGATTTGTATGATAAATTGCATGACTTAAATCGAGAAGAAGATATTTGGAAAGCTATAAAAGATGTTGAATACAGAAAGAAATTGCTGGAAGAATTTCATCTTGATTAAAAATTTTACAAGACCAGATGCTGTGTTACTGTCCAGCATCTGGTTTTTCTTTACATTTGCAATATATCACGGCCACTAATGTGCTTACAGCGGTCGCCAGTATGCCGGGGCCGACGATGGCAGCAGGATTGATACTGCCGTACTGGCTGCGGTAGGCAATGACATTTACAGGAATGAGCTGCAGGGATGATATATTAATGATAAGAAATGTGCACATTTCATTGCTGGCGGTTCCGGGGGTGCGCACTTTTCCCGGAAGGCGGTATTTGCGGCGGTCGTCTTCCAGATTTTCAGTTCCTCCATTGCTTTCAGTCCGGCGGGAGTTGCAGCCCAGCCAAGTCCCAGAATGTTAGCAATGATATTCGTGGTGATGTGGGTGGCAGCAGGGTGATTGTCCGGAAGATTTGGGAACAGGAAATGAATCAGTGGCTTCAACTTTCGAGAAAGCTGTTCGATGATGCCGGCTTTTGTTGCAATTTCCATAAGCCCTACCCAGAAGGACATGATACCGATCATAGTAATGCATAGCGTGATTGCTTCCTTGGAAGAATCCAGTGCGGCATTGGTGATGTCGGGCATGCGTCCCGTGAATGCGGCGTAGATAATCCCAAGCATCATCATACCGGCCCAGAGATAATTGAGCATAAGAAAACCTCATAGTTTTCGCTTTATAAAAACTATGAGGTTTGTGTAATAAGTATGTCATATTATTTTAGAGAATCATCCAGCTTTCTCCATACGGTAAAGATCATCGTGACAAAGCAGGCGGTTCCGCCGATGAAGTTGGAAATCGGCTCGGCAAGAAAGACTCCATTTGTTCCAAGTCCGCCTACAGTCGGAAGCCACAGTGTCAGTGGAATGACGATGATTGCCTTTCGCAGCAAGGAGAAGAATACGGCTTGTTTTGCATTTTCCCAGTGCAGTAAATGTGGACTGTCCGGCAAACTGCAGCGACATCATAAAGATTCCAAAGAAATATAAATGCATCGCAGGTACGCCTTCGGCTAACAATTCCGGTTCGCTGTTGAACATGTGAATGAAGAAGCGTGGGAAGGCGAGCAGTAATGCCCACATAAAACAGGAAAATAAGATACAGACAGTCGTTGTAAATTTGATTGCTGATTTTACACGCGCATGTCTTCTGGCACCATAGTTAAAGCTCATGACAGGCTGCGCACCACTTGTAAGACCGGTGACCGGCATGGTAATGATTTCCCGGACGGAGTTAATAACGGTCATGATTCCAACGTACAGGTCACCACCGTATCTGGAAAGAGTTGCGTTACAGACAATCTGTACCGATCCATTTGTAATCGCCATAATAAATCCGGCAAGTCCAAGAGCACAGATTTCCTTTACTAATCGGAAGTCCAGTTTCATATAAGCAAGTGAGAGTGTAAGGATTGCTTTCTTTCTGGTTAGAAAATGTAATACCCAGATTGCAGAGATTCCTTGCGAAATGATGGTCGCAAGAGCGGCTCCGCGGACTCCCATATGGAGAACGAAGATAAAAAGAGGGTCCAGGATCAGGTTCAGGACAGCACCGATGGAGACGGTGAGCATTCCGGTCATTCCAAATCCCTGGGCGTTGATAAAATTGTTCATGCCAAGACTGATCATAACAAAAAGTGTGCCGATAAGGTAGAGGCTGATGTATGCATTTGCATAAGGATAAGTAATATCACTGGCGCCGAACAGGTAAAGCAATGGGCGCTTGGACAGGTAGCACAAAATCATGAGAATGCCGCCGGAAATCAGGAGCATGGAAAAGGAGTTGCCGAGAATTTTCCGGGCGCGCCCAGGTTCACCGGCACCTCTTGCCATAGAAAAAAGCGGTGCGCCGCCCATACCGAACAGATTGGCAAAAGCGGTGATGATTGTAATGACCGGCAGAGTCAGACCGATTCCGGTCAACGCCTGGGTGGACACGTCTGGGAGATGACCGATGTAAATGCGGTCAATAATGTTGTAAAGGACATTAATGAGCTGGGCAAGCGTCATAGGAATTGCAAGACGCAGAATATTTCCAGAGATGCTGCCCTCACCAAAGTCATGAGTGTCCGTAGAGTTTGCTTTTGGTAAAGCAGTTGTATTATTTTTATGTAAAAGATTCAATTTCGGAAACTTCCTTTCTGATGCCGGTATGGATTTCTTTACACTGGCATAATATACAACAGATAGTATAGGGCAAGCAAAAGGAGAATTCAAGAATTGAAACTATTTCTTTACCTGTCGGATTTTATTGTACCACTCATGATATTCGGGATTATCTGTTACGGAATCACAATGAAAATTCCAGTTTATGACACATTTTGTAAAAGGAGCAGAAGGACGGATTTTTGACTGTTATCAAAATTGATGCCGACTATGGATTAGGGCTTATGGTAGAGTCGGAGTACTAAGGCATCCGGATTTTCTAGAATTTCTGGCACAAATGATTGGTAAAAGTTACACATATATCGGATTCCCGGGCGAATTAGTTCCACTCACAATAGTAAAGATATTCTCCTCGTCTGCAGCGACAGGTTTTACTCCTTGATGTCTACAAAGAGTACGGGGCAGATTCCTATCTGGGACTAGTGGCATCCATCAGCATGTCCTGCACAGAGACAATATTTTTACACCATGAGCGTTTACTTCATGACCGCAAAAGTAACAAAAACAAGCATACACACTGCCAGGGGCATTACTGGCAACACTCGCCGGATTTGGCGGCCAGCGTAGTACTAGGGGCGTAGTAAAATAGAAAAGTTACGGTAGAAAACGCAGAATAACTACGTCCCCAAAAGGTTGCTCTTAGGGGCAAAATTCGGTATACTGATAGGAGCAAATCCCGTGTGTTTGTGGGTGAAGGAGGAACGAATGAATCTGATCAGTCGGATTCCGAAGGATTTTTACAAGGTATTCGGAAGTAAATATATGGAATTCTATATGCAGTTTCTTGTGGCGGTTTACGAGGAGAGCAGCCAGTCGTATTCGCTTCTGGGGTTGACTGAGGGCGAGTGTCAGGCGATTATGAATGAGCAGCTTGCCCGTATGACGTTAGACTGGAGTGAGGAGCGTTTTGATGAGGAAGGGGAGCTTTTGACGCGGTCGAACATGGCAATGATAAGTTTACGGCATTTTGAAGACTGGGGATGGCTTAGACGTGACTATGACGAAACACTAAACAGCTATGTAGTATCTTTCCCGGAGTATAGTCAGTTGTATGTGGAGTTGTTCCGTAATCTTTATAGTGATGAGGACAGCAAGGAGCGCGAGAGTGTGCTGGCAGTGTACAGTCACCTTTATACATATAGTTCGGATCGGGAGAAGAATAATGACATTCTGAAAAGTGCACTGCATACGTCAAGATCCCTGCTTCAGATGCTGGCAAATATGCAGGAAGGGATGCGCGGATATTTTGATGAATTATCGAGCCAGCGAAGTTTTTTAGGAATCCAGGAAGTTCTTGTAAAGGAAATCAACAATAGTGACAGCCAAAAATATGCGATTTTGACGACAACCGACAGCTTTTATCGTTACAAGGAAGCGGTCAAAGAGCTGATAGAGAAGAATCTTGGGGAAAATGAGACAAGGCGCGAAGGTTTTGTGGAAAAGCTCATGGATATTCAAGTTCAGCTGGCGCGAGAGGAGCAGGAGAAGTCTGAAGAACGAAATGTGCAGAATAAGCTGAGCATTCAGCGTTACCGTCTGGAGCGGGCAGTGAAGCTCTGTGACGAAGCGAATGAAATGTTGTACCGCATTTCCAGAGAGTTTGATGCCATTGAGCGAAGATACAATATGCTGATTGAGCAGAAGACTGTATTTGCAAGCCGGGCTGCTGCGAGAATCCGGTACATTTTGATGGAAGGCGCGGTCGAGGAAGATCAGACAATTGCCTTTGTAAATCTTTTGACTCAGAGTGAAAAACGTGATGAAATTTTGGACAAGCTGTCGCAGAAAATGAAGCTGACCGAACCATACCGTGTGATGAATGAAAAGAGTCTGTATCAGAGACGGGACCGGAAAAAAGAAGCATTTGTACCGCAGGCGGTGACAGAGGTAACAGAACAGGCAGATTCGGAAGAAATGAATGAGTATATTCTGAAGCCGCTTTACACGCAGAAGGAAATCCGAGAGTTCCGGAAACAAAACGAGCAGGATGGAAACTTTATTGTGACGAAAGACACAGTAAAATCCATGGAAGATCTGGAAAAGCTGTTTCTTGTTTGGCAGGATGCTACGGAAGTTGCGGAAGGAACGGAAGAGATTGAGGTCGGAGAAGAGCTTGAGAACGAGATTGGTCTGAGATTCTCTAAGCTTGTGATTAAAAAATCTCAGTAATCATCAGGTAAAATATCATAGATGGGGGCTTGTGCCCCAACATCATAATAAGAAAGACAAGGATAAGGAAAATATATGGTAAATTATATGGAAGAATTGTCTGTGACGGAGGCGGAGAATCTGAAGAAAACCATTTCCGCGCTGTTTCGTCAGACATGCATTTTACAAGTAAAATATGATCCGGTCACGCTGACGCCGAGGGATAACCTTCACTATGAAATCTGTGTGAGACACCGGAAATTTATAGAAGACTATCTGTCCGTACTTGGGTGCGAACTGGTACACGACCCGCAGGAACACATTTTCAGGCTGACCGGAGAAGGCGTGGCTGTGGAACGTTTGAATGTGACGGCTACGAAGATCATTCTTCTTATTAAAATAATCTATCGGGATAAGATTCTCGGGGAAGGTCTGAATGCGACTGTGACGAATCTGGCGGAGATCCGTGAGTATGGAAAGAACACGAATCTGATCAATGAGAAGCTGACTATGGCAGAGTGGAAAGATGCGCTGTATGTTATGAGCAAGCATCAGATCATCGAGATGCCGGGCGCGATCCAGAACGTAGAAGATCAGACAAAGATTTACATTTACAGCACAATTAATCTGTATTGCAGTGGTGTAGATATTCAGGCATTGATAAAAGAATATGTTGATGAGGAAGGCGGTGCAGAAGTTGAAGCAGGCGAAGAAGATATTTACAAGAATGCTGATGAATAATTGGGGCGGTGTCAGCCACAAGATCATGGAGTTCCATGAGTATGTGAATCTGTTCAGTGGTAAGAGTGGCTCTGGAAAATCAACAGTTATGGATGCCATTCAAGTCGTTCTGTACGGAAGTATTTCCGCTACATTTCTAAATAAGGCGGCGGACGACGCGAAGAACCGCCGAAGTGTGCTCAGTTACCTGCGAGGTGCGCAGAAAGACGGCTCTTACAATCGTGATGGACAGGACTTCTGCTCTCAGATCGTACTGGAGATATTTGACACCGGAACGAAGGTGAGCACTTGTATCGGTGTTGCATTCGAAGTTGGAAAAAATGATACTGATATCCGAAAGTATACATTTTTCAGCCACTCCGGGAAAATTCCGGAGGATGAATATCTGACGGAGAAAGGTGTGCCATATACAATTGCAGGACTCAGAAAGCTTGTGGAAAAGCGGGTGGATTCTTCGGACAATCGTGGACGAGGTGATGTGAATCGCCTTTATCCGTCAAAAGAGGCATATCTGAAAACGGTTTATGATGTGATCTTTGGATATGTGGAGCCGGGGCGCATGATGACCATGGAAAAGAGTGCGATTGCCCTTCGCATGACAAATGGAACGGGTCAGTTTATCCGTGATTATATGTTCCCGAAGAGTAAGGAGGACACGGTTTCGACCATCAGTGACCAGCTTGGTGCGTACCGTGAGATCAAAGAGCGTGTGGAAGACCTGGAGAATCGGATCCATCTTCTGGATGAGATCAGCCGGCAGAATCTGGCACTTCAGACGACGCGGGCGGATAAGATCCATGTGGAACAGGTGTTAAAATATATTGATATTGAAAGCTTCAAGACGAAGATTGAGGCGAGAAGTCAGGATCTTATGGATATCAATGAGAAGATTCGTACCAGAGAAAACAGCAGAATGAGAATAATGAGAAAAAGACACAGCTTACGAACGCACTTGTTGAGGTAGAAGCGGAACTAAAATCCAGTGATTATGGTCAGAAGGAGAAGGAGCTGAAGAGTCTTAAGGAGACCATCAAGCTTCTGGCCCGCAACAGTGAGCAGTGGCGAGAGGTTGTAAAAGGACTTGTCCGCTGGGAGGAAGATGAAGAGATCAGTGCCTATGTGAGCAATCCGGCACTTCAGAGAATTGATGAGATCAAGTCGGGAAATGTTTCAAAGGAAGCAATTGAGAAGCTAAAGAAACAACTAAGTGACGCGCTGGAGAGCATTAATGAAGAAGTGGATGAAATCGGTACAAGAATCAGTCAGAACCGCAAGGATTTGAAAGAGAAAAAGGAAATGGTGGAGGATCTGAAAAACGACCGCAAACCGTACCGAAAAGAGTTGAAACAGGCAAGGCAGGAGTTACAGAACCGTCTGAGCACACAATATGGAAGAACCATTCACGTCAACATTTTCGCAGACCTTTTTGACATTACAGATGAGAAGTGGAAAAATGCGATTGAAGGTCGTATGGGGCGTGTGAAACACAGTCTTGTGACCGCACCGGAGTACGCCCTTGATGCAGCGAAAGTATTTCCGTAAGCTTCAATATCTTGGTGGGATTGATGAAGTAGATCTGTTAGATACGGCCGCAATTGTGAAGTCCGAGCCAAAAGTTCATGACAATTCAATCTATGAGGCTGTTCATGCAGAAGAACCATACGTGGACCAGTGCCTGCGCCGTTATCTCGGAAGAATTGCCAAATGCGAGACGGAGGAAGAACTCCGTGCCTCCGGAAATGGTGTGACAGCCGACTGCTATTCCTATAATAATTACATTTTCCGTCATCTGAAGAAAAATGATTACGAAAAATATGCCTGCATTGGAACGAAGGTTTCTAAGGCAAAGCTTCGTGAAATGGAAGATGAGGTTCTGAAGCTGAGTGAAGAAGTATTGCAAGATCAGCAGATGCAGCAAAGCCTGAAAGCAGCCCAGGGATTTGAGCGGCTGAACCAAAGCACAGATCAGATCCTGCATCTGGCCGGGGCGGGAGAAGAACTGCAGGCATTTTACGAGAAACAGGATCAGTTGGAGAAGGAACTGCGAGAGCTTCGCGAAGGAAGCAGAACTGCGGAACTCAATCAGCAGAAGACAGAATTAGAAGTAAAAATCCAGGAAATTGAGAAGATATCTGAACAGCTTCAGAAAAGAAATACTGGGCTATGTCAAGACACAGGGACAGGCAGAGCAGGATATCGTGAATTTCCAGAATCGTATGGATTTCCTGATGCAGGGATTTGTACTGAATGAAGGAACTGCAGACTGAAGTCCAGGAAGCATTAAAGATACAATCTGAGCAGACATACCGACGTAAGAAAAGTAAAGAATCTGAAGAGCTGATGAAGCAGGAAGAGGAAGTACGTGATCTTCTGACCCGTGCGAGAAATCAGTTCAATCAGGCATATCCATCCTATGGTCTGACGGGCGTAGAACACGAAAATGTTTCTTATGACAGGATTTTGAATCAATGCAGACAGGACTTTGAGCCGAAGTATAAAGATGAATTTCAGAAACAGTATGATCTGATCTACCATACGCTTCGTGAAAATGTAATCGCGACGATCCACGGTGAAATCAAAGCGGCATACCGTCACAGGAAAGAAATCAATCGTATGCTGGCAAAGATTAAATTCTCTGACAGTATTTACCAGATTGATATTCTTCCGGCAGAAAATGAAAATGGACAGTTCTATGAGATGCTGATGGCACCGGAATTGGACAGCAAAGTGCTGGACGATGATGGCTTCGACGGACAGATCACGCTTGGCGAAGACACATTTTATCAGAAGTACGAGCAACAGATCCTGCGCCTGACAGAGAAATTCATGCCTCCGAAAGACGAAGATGCCAAGTCCTTAAGCCAGCATCGTCAGCAGATGGAGCAGTACGTGGATTACCGGAATTATCTGACCTTCAGTATGTATGAACGAGTAGAAGATGAAGATGGAAATGTGAAAAAAAATGCGGTCGATGACATGGCAGGGCGTGATTCCGGAGGAGAAGGACAAAATCCGAAATATGTAGCACTTCTGGCTGGATTTGCAATGCTTTATATGCAGCAGACAAACCGCGATTCCAAGATAAGACTGGTACTTTTGGATGAAGCATTTTCCAAAATGGACAAAGAACGAAGCGAAGTCTGCCTGCACTACGCAAGAGAACTGGAATTACAGTTGATTGTGTGCGTACCGGACGAGCGGCTGCAGTCCTTGATCCGAAATGTGGACAGTGTGTACGGATTTAGAAGATATCAGAATCAGGTAAGTATGATGCATATCGATAAAGGAGAATATCTGGATATGATTGAGGGGAAGATTTGACTCGCATGAGTCAAACCTTCCCTTGAAACTTTCCCGCTAATACGCAGTTTTTAATTTGCTTCTGTAGAATTTCAAATGGCGCTGGTCCGGTATCGAGGATGCATTGGTGGAACTGATTCTGGGTAAAATCATCTCCCCAGGTTTTTATTGCCAGTTTCTTTAATTCCAGAAATTCCACGTATCCGATGTAATATTTGAGATAATTGCCGGGATCTGCGACAATCAGATCAAAAATGTCCTCGATTGTCTTTTCATTCGTGATTCCATAGGTTCGGAAAAAGGCAACTGTTTCAGCAAGAGTCCAGCCGTCATAGTGGATGCCCATATCGGCGAGGGCGTAAAGTCCGAGAATGACGGAGGCATTATGTTGGAGAAGTGTTGCCATATCATGAGAAAGCGGGGAATAGTAATAACTCAGCATTTCACAATATGTAGCCCAACCTTCGGTATATCCGCCAAATGACAGAAGATCTCGAATCGGAGGGTGTTTGGTGGCGGAGTAGTAGACCGTCTGATATAAATGCCCCGGATAACCTTCGTGTGCCAGAGTTGTAAAGAGAGTCAGGTCATCAGAAATGTGTCCGGGATTAATATAGATGACGTTTTCGCCACTGTTATCAATTGGCGGAATCATGTAAAAAGCAGGACTTAAATATTCTTCCATAGCTTCCTGAACATATTTTATTTCGAAAGAAACTTTTGGAGGTTCTGGGAATGAGCCGGATATTTTATCTTGCAGCGTATTTAAAATGTTGACCGGATCATCGGAAGAAAATTCGGTACCGTGACCTTTGAATAAATCAGAAGCTGCTCCCGGCGTGGTACCTTGTACAGAGCCAGAATGAGCTTCAGAGTTCTTATGGAAACTGGAATTGTTTAATAATTTCTGCATCGTTAGCAGGTCACTTTGAATTTGTCTTTGTGCAAGTTTCTGAAGCTGTGGAATGGTTCTGGCAGAACCGGTCTGTTCTTTTACTGAGAGTTCATAATATTTTTTCCATCAGGAAGATAACAGAGTCCCCGTTTGTTGTTTCCGGTATCACGAAG
>ENA-OQDT01002140-OQDT01002140.1-human-gut-metagenome-genome-assembly--contig:-NODE-2140-length-10488-cov-5.862562_pt1 | contig 10488 bp, 10 predicted proteins | sample MGYA00242786_ERZ504617 | MGnify/ENA primary metagenome ERZ504617 (study PRJEB26092, sample SAMD00036337) | human gut metagenome | host: Homo sapiens | study: EMG produced TPA metagenomics assembly of... | reverse complement strand
ATGTCGGCTCATCGCATCCTGGGGCTGAAGTAGGTCCCAAGGGTTGGGCTGTTCGCCCATTAAAGCGGTACGCGAGCTGGGTTCAGAACGTCGTGAGACAGTTCGGTCCCTATCCGGCGTGGGCGTAGGATATTTGAGAGGAGCTGTCCTTAGTACGAGAGGACCGGGCTGGACTGACCGCTGGTGTATCTGTTGTTCCGCCAGGAGCATGGCAGAGTAGCCAAGTCAGGAAGGGATAAACGCTGAAGGCATCTAAGCGTGAAGCCCCCCTCAAGATGAGATATCCCAACGCAAGTTGTAAGACCCCTTGAAGACGACAAGGTAGATAGGGCAGAGGTGGAAGTGCAGTAATGCATGGAGCTGACTGTTACTAATCGGTCGAGGGCATAACCAGGAAGGTAGGACAGGGTAAGAAAGAATGGATGGAGTAAAGATTTAAATTTGTATGTGGTTTTGAAGGTACATGTAAAAAGTAAGGGAGCTGTAGACCGTAAGGGTTTGCAGTTTTTTTATTGCTCAGAGGTGATCAGCCTGGCAAAAAATGCAGAAGAGTCATTCATGCTGTTTAATAAAGATGCAGACTACCAGCTGCATCTTCCACAATTTGTACATGGTATGCAGTTCTTTTTTTTCAATAACAGGATACCACGGCTTTACCTGCAGATCCGGTAAGTTATTGAGCTCTAAAATGATAGAATGATAATGATCAGAAAGAGTAATCCGGTCTGAATCATGCTGTTCGATAGTCAGTGGGTAGATGGTTTTTTGATCAGGAGACATACAATTTTGATGTAAAAGAGGGGTATAGACATCTGTACCAATTTGGATAAATTGATCGATGGTGATGATTTTGTAATCATCAGAAGAGAACGAAATGATTGCAGGAGACACAGCCAAAGTGTCTTCCGCAGGAATTTTATAAGAGTCAGTAGTAAATTCTCCAATTGGAGTTTTTAGTTTCATCATGTATTAGCACTTCCTTTAATATCTTATAAATGAAAATTACTCGTTTTTCAGTTCTTCTTTCATGGCGCTGTCTTTTCCCTGCATAAAATGGTCTTTTTTCAGGATTGCAAAAGCCCGCTCATAATCATTTTTACGCATATATTTAACCATTTTTTTCAAATTCTCATTCGTTGGAACGATCCGCATGCCATTTTTCAGCGAATACATACCCACTCTTACCAGCTCTGATAAATTGGATTCATAGAATTTGGTGATCCGGTCATTATTGAAAATGCTGACGATTTCCAGATGCATCTGCGTATCAGCAAGCTCCCACTTGTAAACATCGGAAGCAACCGCACACATATGTACCACTTTTTCTTCAATTCGATAGGAATATTCTTCCGCTTTTCCACCTTCAAAGATCAGTTTAAATGCACTGCCCTCTAAGAGTTCGCGGAGCTGATAAAGTTCATTGATATCTTTATCGGTGATTTCTTTTACAGTCATGGATTTATAATAATCGGTAACGATCAGACCTTCAGACTGCAGCATTTTGAGTGCAGTGCGTACCGGATTACGGCTCATACCGAGCTCTTCTGTCAGAAGTGCTTCTGTAAGAGGCATTCCTGGTGGATAAGTCAGATTCATAATGTTATTTTTGATAATTTCATAAACTGTTGTAAATGTTCTGCTTTCATTTGCTTTTAATTCAAATGGTACATAAATTCTGGGATTATCTCCCTGGCCTTCACATACGGAATCCAGAAGCTGAATTGCTGCACAGGCTTCCGGGTGCCATAATACCAGCAATTTCTGATCCCATTCTGATTTATATGGTGTTACTGTATAATCATCGAAATATTTCCCATAATGCTCAAACTGATTTACAAACTTCTGGTCAAATGACAGACGAAGTTTTCCTTTCATTTTGCATCCGGAAATATTTTTTACTTCTATACAGTAGAATGCTCCTGCAGGTCCCGGAACCGGATGGATTGATGATGCCGGAACTGCTTCTTTCTCCAGAATCGGCGCAAAAGAGAATATTCTGGTTTCCAGTTCCGGATGCTCTGTAGCAGTAACCGGAAGAAAATCATCATAATAAGTTGTCCATGACTGCTTATTTGCACCTGAGATCATCAGACCATTGTCCAGCTCCAGATCATATTTCATTTTTCCAAGAAGTAATGCTGTATCATTCTGATAATACTGACCTATGTATCCTTTAAACTGTCCTCCCAGATCTGTTCCTCCGGATGGTACTGCATAAATTTTATCATGAGGAGTGCACAAAAAGTGCAGTCTGCCCATGGTATCCTGGCCCAAAAGTGTTCTTCCATTTGACTGTGTAAATAGCTGTCTCTCACTTAATGACCAGTCTGTGCGCTCCGAAGTTTCATCATACTGTGCTCTGAAATAAGAAGACTTATATGCCTTTTTCCAGAAATTTTCCCATGTATTATAAATCACATTTCCTCTTAAATGCATTGTTTTTCCTCCTATTCTTAGCCTTTCACACCAGACATTGTTACACCCTCAACAAGATACTTCTGACCAATGGCAAATACAACCACAACAGGTGCAAGCACCAGGCAGGCTGCTGCCATCATTAAATTCCATTCACCTCTGTAAGAACCAGTAAACAACTGAAGTCCCAGTGCAACTGTATATTTTTTCTCAGAATTTAAATATACAAGCGGACTCAGGAAATCATTCCAGGAATTTAAAAACGCAAACATACCTACAACAGCCAGGGCCGGTTTTGTAATTGGCAGGATAATTTTTGTAAAAATCTGAATATGGGAAGCACCGTCCAGATATGCTGCCTCATCAAAATCCTTCGGGATTCCCAGATAAAACTGACGAAGCAGGAATATGTAAAATGCACCGCCTCCAAACCATGCCGGAACAATCAGTGGAATAAAGCTGTCTGTTATTCCAATAGTTCTCCACATCAGAAATGTAGGAATCAAAGTAACCGCAACTGGAAGCATCATACTGCTGATGATGCAGGCAAATACCACATTTCTGCCTCTCCATTTAATTCTTGCCAATCCATATGCACAGATGGAACTGGTAAGCATTGTTCCCACTACACATCCTCCGGTTACAATAAATGAATTCAGGAAATATTTTCCAAAGGGAAGTGTATCAAAAACTTCCTGATAGTTTTCCCACATAAATTTAGAAGGAATCCAGCGAGGCGGCATCATAAACACTTCCACTGTGTTCATCAGTGAACTTCTGATCATCCAGTACAAAGGAACCAGACAAAACAAAACACCTAAAATCAGCGCAAAATATATTAGAATTTTTGAAATAATTTTCTTTGTATTCTTCATATTCATTCTCCTCCATAATAAACCCAACGGTTGGAAAACTTAAATATGACTGCAGTCAGTACCATAATGATCAGGAACAATACCCAGGCAACTGCACAGGCATTTCCCATTCTTCCAAACTCAAATGCTTCTCTGTACAGATAGTATACATAGAACAAACTGGAATTGTTTGGTCCACCCTGTGTCATAACATAAGACTGGGTAAATATCTGGAATCCATTGATGATTCCCATTACCACATTATAAAAAATTGTAGGAGTCATCATAGGAATCGTAACATGAAGCAGCTTTGCCCAGAATCCGCCTCCATCAATCTCAACTGCTTCCAGAAGCTGTCTTGGTACATCCTGCATTCCGGCAAGGAAAATTACCATTGTTGATCCGGTAGTCCACAGATTAATAAAAACCAGTGTGGGAATAACTGAACTTTCACCTGAAAGCCATGTACTTACCGGTAAATGCATTGCCTTTAAAATATTGTTTGCCAATCCCATGTCCGGATTGAAAATCCACATCCAAATCGCTGCCATTGCTACGATCGGAACTACAGTTGGAAGATAAAAGATTGTTCTGAAAAATCCTTTTCCTTTTACATTTGTATTTAACAGCATTGCTATAAAAAAAGAAAATATGATAGCTGTCGGTACAGAAAGCGCAACATAAATTACTGTTACAAGTAATGATTTATAAAAATACGGATCACTTCCACTGAACAGATTTTTATAGTTGCTGATTCCTATAAACTGTCCGCCTGTTGTAAAATTAAAATTTGTAAAACTCAGTCCCAGACTGACTGCCATCGGAAGCAATGCAAAAATCAAAAATCCCAGAATACAGGGAAGACTGAATAAAATTCCCCAACGATTTTCTCTTTTCTCGCGATTTGTCATTTTATACTTTATTTTCGTCTGCATATTTATTCCTTTCTGGCATTATAGCTATTTCAATCAGGAAAGGCTGCCAAAAGCAGCCTTTCACTTGAATACTTTAAGAACGTTCTCCTGAATAGGTTCCTTCTACCAAAGAATCCGTCTGGCTTTTTACTTCTGTCATTGCTTCTTCTGCTGTTTTCTTTCCAGACCACACCTGTTCCAGTGCAGAACCCACTAATGTATTAATCTCATTAAAATTCTTTACGTTAATTTCGGTTGCCACTACTGCATGATCATAAGTTGCCTTTACAATAGCGTCCTGAAAGCCCTCTGGTCTTGCAGGCAATTCTTCAGATGCCCAGAAATCAATCTTATCCGGATCAGTATAATATTCTGTCTGTACAGGCATCCATAAAGTTCTGTATAATTCTGTGATTCTTTCTGAACTTTCTGGATTTGTAAGCCACAGATAAAGTTTTTCGGAAGCCTCCAGATGCTTTGTACTCTTGAATATAATCAAAGAACCACCATCAAAGAAAGTAGTATAGTTTTCATCAATTGGGAGAACACCTACACCCCAGTTGCATCCGGAATTCATAAGGTCCAGATGGTTCCAGCTTCCGTCAATGTACATTGCTGTCTGTTTTGCAGCCAGTGCTGTTGCTGCACTTGGCATTGCATTCTTCTGTACTGCTGTAGGAGATACATGGTACACATTGATCAGATCTGCAAAATTCTGTAAAATCTGAGCTGACTTCTCATCATTTAATCCAAGTCCGTCCATACTCTCATTTAAGTAACCGCCGCCTGCTGATAAAATAAACGGCATATATACATTCCAGTCTGTTCCAAACATTACACCGTACTGTTTAATATTATTTGCATCAAAATCCGGATCAGCTGCATTTCTTCCTTCTGTATCCAGCGTCAGTTTTTGTGCCATCTCTACAAATTCATCCCATGACCAGGCTTCCTCTACCTTAGTCGGCGGCAGATCTACCCCTGCCTCTTCGAAGCAGTCTACATTGTACATCAGATTTGTTGTAACATTGGCCTGAACAGGTCCTGCTGATTCTGTAGGACTCCAGTTCCACCAACAGGTAGACAGATAATCATCTTTACTAAGTCCCATATCATCCAGAAGATCATAGAAATTATAAATCAGGCCATCCTCACCCATCTGACATTTCCATGAAGCTGAATAACTTACATCCGGTGCTTCGCCGGCTGCAATCATAGCATTCAATTTTGTCAGGAAATCCTCAGATGGAATATGCATCAGATCCACTTCAATATTGGGGTTTGCTTCCATGAATTTATCTACAGATTCCTCAATAGCCTTTTTTTCGTCTCCACTTCCCCAGTAAGTGAATTTTATAGTTTCTTTCTCGTCACTGCCCTTGTTTTCTGCATTCGCAGTTGTGGTAAATAAAGCAGTACAGGTCATTAATGCCGCCAGACCTAAAGCCATTCCTCTTCTCTTCATAAAATTTCCTCCTGTTTTTTATCAGCGCGCTTGTTTTTGATGGTTTTATTATATAGCCTTTAATAGCATTTTCTCTATGGGACTTTTTTCGGATTATAGCATTTAGATTAGGAAAACACATTGATATATTTGCTGTTTACAGCAATAGAACAAAAGTATTATTTTGCGAAAAAAAAACAGCAACTGATAAATCAGTACTGTTTTAATTGGTTTATGTACCAGTTTTATACAATTTTTATTCCTGTCTGTTTTTACTGACTTCGTTGTATCTGACAGCTTTACTGATAACTTGCTGCTGTTCATAATTCCTCACCCAAAGTCAATTGCAATCAGATGGAAATCTATCACCGGATTCGCTACCTGCTGATAGACTAAACATTACTCTGCCAAATACGCCTTCAGTTTCTCCATATCAGCTTTCATCACTCTCCGTCCCACCTCATAAATCTCCTTTAAATGGGCGGGATCACGCTCAACCGGTTTTTGCACTGATGTCTCTGTCCGGGCGGATAACATGGATCCTGCCCTCTTTTTCCAGATATGCGATTTTATCCAGCATACGGTTATACTGAATATGACGTTCATCCAGAAGCTTTACAAGCTCCGGATACTCCCTGAACTTCAGTCTGAGCAGTGGCATCAGCTTATTATGTTCTTTTCTGTATCCCGGATGACGGGTACAGACTACCACATTTTTCTCATAACCCTGTGAAAGCATCCAGTTTACAGGAATCGGATCTGAGATACCACCGTCCAGATACATTCTTCCATTCAGCTTTACCGGTCTGGCGGCCAGTGGCAGGGAAGCTGATGCGCGCATCCATTCCACATCCAGCCTGTCTCCCATTCTGCATTCCTGATAGCAGGGTTTTCCTGTTTCAATATCTGTACATACAACCGTAAACTTCATGGGTGATCTGGCAAATGTCTCTGTGTCAAAAACATCCAGCTTCCAGGGCACCTCCCCATATGCAAAATCTTTGCTGTAAAGATCGCCGGTAGTGATCCAGCTTTTCAATCCCATATATCGTTTATCCTTGCAGAATCTGGTATTATAACGAAGGGTTCGTCCAATCTGGCGGGACTTATAATTACATCCAAAAATTGCACCGGCGGAAACGCCAACTGTAGAATCTGCATAAATCCCCTGCTCCATCAGCTCATCCAGAACTCCGGCTGTATACAGTCCCCGCATACCTCCACCTTCCAGAACCATTCCGAGGCCTTTCTTTTTGTTGTCTTCCATAGCTATTCTCACTTTTCACTTTCTTTCACATATTCATTTCGGATTGCAAATCCATGATCCATAGGGCCACTTCCCTTTCCCAGGTCAAGCATTGCCGCCAGTGCTCCTGAAATATACTGTTTGGAACGTTTTACAGCAGTCTGCAGGTCATATCCCTTTGCAAGATTGGAAGCAATGGCACTGCTCAACGTACAGCCTGTTCCATGTGTGTTTGGATTATCGATACGCTTTCCTTCAAACCAGCAATATTTTCCATCATAGTAAAGCAAATCATTTGCATCATTGATGCTGTGTCCGCCTTTGCAAAGTACTGCACAATGATATGTCTCAGAAATCTTTCCGGCAGCCTCTATCATTTCCTCTGCATTGGTCACTGACATTTCAACCAGAACCTCTGCCTCCGGAATATTCGGAGTAAGCACATCAGCCAGTGGAAACAGTTCCTGCTTCAATATCTCCACTGCATCATCACTGATCAGCTTGGCACCGCTTGTTGCAACCATAACAGGATCCACAACAATGTTTTCCGCTTTATATTGTTTCAGTTTCTCTGCTATTACATGAATCAGATCTTTATCTGATACCATTCCGATTTTTACTGCATCCGGATAAATATCCTGAAAAACAGAATCCAGTTCCTGCCCCAGAAATTCCGGTGTTACATTTAATATTGCCTGTACACCGGTTGTATTCTGTGCAGTTAATGCGGTAATGGCACTCATTGCATATACACCATTTATGATCATTGTCTTAATATCTGCCTGGATTCCGGCGCCTCCGCTGGAATCACTTCCTGCGATCGTCAGTGCAGTTCTCATAATTGTCTTCCTCTCATTTCTTCTATAATACAATCTTATCTACTGCCTCTTTCAGTTCTTCTGCTGCTTCTTTAATGTTATTCTGAGCATAAATGGCACTGATCACTGCCACACCGCAAATCCCTGTTCCCTTTAGCTGAGATATATTTTCTGCTGTGATCCCTCCGATTGCCACCACAGGGATAGATACCGCTTCACAGATTGCCTTCAGTGTTTCATGGGGAAGTTCTGCCGCATCTGCTTTTGAACCGGTTGCAAATACTGCACCCACCCCCAGATAATCTGCACCACGCTCCTGTGCAAGCAATGCCTGCTCTACCGTTCGTGCCGAAACTCCCAGGATTTTATCCGGTCCAAGTTTCTCACGCACAGCACCTGCTTCCATATCACTCTGCCCTACATGAACACCATCTGCATTCATCTTCAAAGCAATTTCCACATTGTCATTTATGATCAGAGGTACCTTATAATCTCTGCATAATTCCTGAAGTTCAGCTGCTTCCTGCAGGAAAGTTTCATCATCTGAATTTTTATCTCTGAGCTGCAGAAAGGTTACGCCTCCATCCAGACTCTCCTTTACCACTTCCTTAAGGCTCCGCCCATTAAGCCAGTGACGATCCGTTATTGCGTATAAGCGCATTTTCTCTTTATCGAATTTCATGTTTCACTCCTCTTTTCTACTCTTATCTATAGCAATTTACCCCAAAAGTTCTGCTGCAATTTTCTCCAGCTCATCTCTGATCTTAATGTGCTGCGGACATACTTCTTCGCACTTACCACATTTCACACATTCATTGGCAGATTTCCTGCCATGTTTGCCTGCCAGCCATTCTTCCTGGTGAACTGTGCAGTTGCTTCTTCTCTTGTCTTGCAGTTGATCCATGCTGCATTCTTTGTAAAAAGAGTCATATATTTTTTACATACTGATAATTCCCAAAACGTTTGCAATAGAACTCAGCAAAATAATAATCAGACAAATCGTTGCAAAGTATTTGATAAATACTCTGTACAGTTTCTTTCTGCGGAATGGAGAAGACTGTTCAATTTCTTTTACCATTCCATCAATACCAACAACACGAAGAATCAGAATACAGGTTGCAAGTGCTGCCAGCGGCATCATTACTGAGTTTGTTATAAAATCGAAGAAATCAAGGAAGTTCATTCCAAAGATACGAATGAAATCCAGAAGTCCATATCCCATGGAAGATGCGGTTCCAAGTACAATCATGATCACAACCATCAGACCGCAGCATTTCTTACGGCTCCAGTGAAGTTCGTCCATGAATGTGGAAACACTGGTTTCCATCAGGGAAACTGCACTTGTCAGAGCTGCAAGTAATACAAGTATGAAGAATACGATTCCTGTTGCAGTACCAAATCCCATACTTGCAAATACTTTTGGCAATGTGATAAACATCAGAGATGGTCCTGCCTGAAGTGTTTCAGGATTTCCACCGGAGAATGCAAATACCGCCGGAATAATCATCAGTCCCGCAAGGATTGCGATACCTGTATCGAAAATCTCAACCTGTGTGGTAGATCTCTCAATATCCATATCTTTACGGACATAGGAACCGTAAGTATAGAGGATTCCCATTGCAATGGACAAAGAATAAAACATCTGTCCCATCGCTGCTACTACTGTCATCCAGGAGAAATTTTTCACATTCGGGATCAGGAAATATTTCACACCTTCAACAGCACCCGGACGTGTGACAGAATAGATTGTAACTACGACTGCCAGAACTACCAGAACCGGCATCATGATCTTTGACATTCTCTCTACACCGTTCTGTACACCACCGAGAATGATGATGAATACAAGCGCCGCAAATACCAGAAACCAGAGTTCCACCTGCCAGGAATCGGAAATAAAGTTTCCAAAATATCCGTCTTCCGCTACTGCCTGGACATTTCCTTTGAAATATTCCACAAGATACTTAATTACCCATCCGCCAATCGTACTGTAATAAGGAACGATCAGCATTGGAATCACTGCATTTAACCATCCGCCGATTTTGAATGATTTCGTTTTTCCAAAATGCTCAAATGCACCTACCGGACTCTTTCTGGTCATTCGTCCAAGAGCTGTTTCTGACATGATCAGTACATAACCAAATGATGCAGTCAGAAGAATATAGATCAGCAGGAAAATTCCGCCTCCATATTTCGCTGCAAGATATGGAAATCTCCAGATATTTCCCAGTCCTACTGCAGAACCTGCAACTGCCAGCACATAACCAATCCTTCCGGAAAAGCTTCCTCTGTTATGGTTATGTGCAGAATTGTTTTCTTTTTTCATTATACACCTCACCTCGTTACAAAAACCTCCCATAGGATTTCTCCCATGGGAGGTCTGCTAGTTTTTTACGATTCTATAGTATCAAAAAGATGTGAGAATGTCAAAGATTAATAATAATTACTTGCCGTAAAACTGTGTTATTATTGCTGTTCACACAACATTATCTCGAGACATGCAAGCCAAAATTTCATGTGACATGCTCTCGCCACTTAAATCTTACAGATTTTGAAGTGGGAGCTTCCTGCTCAATTGCCCTTCAGGGCAAAGCTAAAACAGGCTATCCCCGGTCGTTGTCCCGCGGTTCTTTTTTATCCGGTTACGGATCTTTTCTGTGCTATTATGCACAGTTTTTTATATATTCTTTTTCCTTCTTTCAGAATATTGACCGCCGCATTCACATCCCGGTCCATCCGGTTTCCACATTCGCATAGGTATATCCGTTCTGATAATGCCAGCTCTTTCTTCTTATGTCCG
>ENA-OQDT01002133-OQDT01002133.1-human-gut-metagenome-genome-assembly--contig:-NODE-2133-length-10505-cov-5.419541_pt1 | contig 10505 bp, 14 predicted proteins | sample MGYA00242786_ERZ504617 | MGnify/ENA primary metagenome ERZ504617 (study PRJEB26092, sample SAMD00036337) | human gut metagenome | host: Homo sapiens | study: EMG produced TPA metagenomics assembly of... | reverse complement strand
GCGCAATGCGGTGCCGTCATAGGGGATTCTCCTTTAGCGTTTCTTTTCCCCTATTATACGCCTACCTTTGGGCGGGAGACAAACTATTTATGGAAAGATACAACGATATGCGGGGGATCCGCCTTACCCCTTAATCTCACCTTAATCCGTTCTTTCTCCAGCCCCTCCCCGATCACGATGAGCACTTCCTGCCCCTTGGGGATAGCGTTTGCCGTCAGGCCGTCGGCGGTGGCGTTCAGCTCCACCCAGCCGTTCTCGTCCTGTACGAAGCCTTTCGCCCGCAGCACATGGCCGCACGCGGGGTCGGTGAAGAGGGCCGGGATATTCTGTTCGAGCTGCTGGCACGAGAGGCCCAGCTCCAAAAAGTAGGCCGAACCAAAGGCCCTATGCGGTTGGCGTTACCCGCTTCTAATTATAGCAAAAGGAGGTTCTTTTTCTACCGTTTCAACGCTACGGCTCTATTCTTCCACAAGCATAGCTTGTGGTTTTCTCTATGAATAAGAGCGGGGCCTTGCAAATGATATGTACCCGGTTTTCTGGACACCGGTTCAAAATTGGATAATTAAGCTTCCATCATGGATGCTTCCCTGAATTTAGAGGGAGGCATCCATTTTGTTTTCGCTTGGATCCTGCTGTTATTGTAATAGTCGATATAATCAGCAATAGCTTTGGAGAATGCTTCAAAGGGAGGATACTGATTCTTGCTGAGTCACCCAGCGGTCTTGACGGGCAGAATTATGCGCCTGATCGCAGAAAGGCTGAAAAGCGAGGTGCGGAGCGGCAGAACCATTCTCGTGATCACCCACGACAGGGAGCTGATCGAGAGCTGCTGCGATAACATTGTGGAGGTTGAAAAACGATCATCATGAAACCGCCGAGGACTATTATGGGATATCCGCGCCGGAGGAATCGTTTTTCGCCCCTGCCGGCAGCTCCACCGCGATGGTCGTGCCCTTCTCCGAACTTTTCTCCACCCAAACGGAGCCGCCGTGGAGGTCGGCAATCTCCCATACCAGTGAGAGCCCCAGTCCTGCGCCGCCGTATTCCCGGCTGCGAGACTTGTCCACCCGGAAGAAGGGCTGGAAGATACTGCGTTGATACTCCTCCGGGATGCCGCAGCCGGTGTCGGAGACGCGGAGCAGGAGCTTTTCCAACTCCTGAGTGACAGAAACCCGTACCGAGCCGCCCGGCCGGTTGTACTTGACAGCATTCTCCGTCAGGTTGAAGATCAGCCGGTAGATCAGTGCATCGCTGCCGGTCATAATGCCGTCGCCCTCCGCCGTCAGCGTGATGCCGAGCTTATCTGAGAGCGGCGCAAGATCTGTGAAGATCTCCTCGATCATGGGAGCGAGCTGGATTCGCTCGTTCCGCGCCACCTGCCGCAGATTGCTCATCTCCAGCAGTGTCTTGGTCATCTGTGCCAGCCGCTCCGTCTGCTCGCGCAAAAGCGTGAGGAACTCCGCCGTCTCCGGCCGCACATCAGGATGCTCCACGGAAAACAGCTCCAACTGCGCCTGCATTAGTGCCAGTGGCGTGCGCAGCTCGTGGGCGGCGTTGCCGGTGAACTGCCGCTGGGCGGAAAAGGCGTTGTTCAGCCGCTCCAGCATCTGGTTGAACGAGCGGCTCAGCTGCCGGAACTCCGAAATAGTGTCTTCATCGATCCTCATATCGGCAAGATTGTTCAGCTGCACCTGCTCCACCTGCGAGGTAAAGCTGCGCAGGGGCTTGAGAGCGCGTCCGCTGACGAAATAGGCGAGGATGCCGCTGAGCAGCGTTACCGCCGCCGTGATGTACCAGTTGGTGGTGCGGAAGCGCCCCTGCACCCCATCGACGACGATGGTCAACTCCTCGTTGGGCGCTATGAGCTGCGGGTCAAAGCTCGCCGCTCCGCCATCATTCAGGATCACCGTGCCGCCGCCTTGCAAGCTGTCCGCAATGGTGTCCATATAGTACACACCGGAGGAGCACAGCAGCAGATTCATGGCCACGCAGGTGACACCGATGAGCAGGACGGACATCAGCGTGATGCGCCACTGCAGGGAAAGCCGCTTCATTCCTCCTCGCCTCCCATCAGATAGCCCTCGCCGATGCGGTTGCGGATGGGGTCATAGCCCAGCACGGCGCGGAGCTTTTTGCGCAGGGCGGAGATGTGGACGCGAATGGAATTGCTGAAGCTGTCCACGCTGTTGTCCCAAACGTGATCCATCAGCTCTTCCTGACTCACGGGCCGCCCCTGATGCACCATCAGATATTCCAGGATCCCCGTTTCCTTCCGGGTGAGCGTCAGCGTCTGCCCGTTGACGGCGGCGGTACGGGAGCGGGTGTCAAAGGTCAGGCCTCCGCAGCTCAGCAGCACATCCTGCTGGGTGAACTGCCGCAATGTCAGGCTGCGGATGCGGGCCTCCAGCTCCGCCAAGTGGAAAGGCTTTGCCAGATAGTCGTTCGCCCCGGCATCCAGCCCCTGCACCTTGTCCTCCACTTCGCTGCGGGCGGAGAGGATCAGCACCCGCGTCTCCCGGTCGGTCTGCCGCAGGGTGCGCAGCACCGTCATGCCGTCCTTTTTCGGCAGATTCAGATCAAGAAGCACCAGATCGTATCGTTCCACGCCCAGAAGCGCCAGCGCCTTTTCCCCGTCATAACAGTAGTCCACGCTGTAGGCCAGCCGCCGCAGGCTGCGGACGATGGTCTCGCACAGGGCGCGTTCATCTTCAATTACTAAAAGGTGCATGAGAGCCCTCCTTTTTATTTCTTCGTTTTTTGTGTTGCTTTCATTATAGCAAAAACAGATAAGGTTTGCGTTAAGTTTTCGTTCTTAACAGAGACTTTAACTCTCCCGCGCTATGATGGGGGCAGAAAATCGGAAAGGGTGATGAAAAATGAGCTGCGGGAAAAAGGCAGCGGCGCAGATCGTGCTGCTGATGGCCGGAGCCGCCATGCTGTGCTTCGGTGTCTGGCGGGGCGAGGCGGCGACAGTGCTGAGCAAAGCAATCAAATTATGTCTGGAGTGTGTGGGCATTGGGTAAAAAGTTTTCAGGCGTTTCACAGACCATGTCCCGCTTCCGGGGCTGGATTCAGGCGGGGGCGACGCTGCTGACCAACCTGCATCTGCCGAACTTTCTCAAGGGCGGACTGTATCAGGGGGCGGGGAAGACCGTCTGCGTGCCGGGACTGAACTGCTATTCCTGCCCGGCAGCCTCCGGGGCCTGTCCCATCGGGGCGTTTCAGGCAGTGGTAGGCTCGTCAAAGTTCAGTTTCTCCTATTATATCACAGGCTTTCTCATTTTGCTGGGAGTCCTGCTGGGGCGCTTTATCTGCGGCTTCCTCTGTCCCTTCGGCTGGTTTCAGGAGCTGCTGCATAAAATCCCCACGAAGAAGCTCTCCACAAAGAGGCTGAAGCCGCTGACATACCTGAAATACGCTGTCCTGCTGGTGATGGTTTTCCTGCTGCCGGCGTTCCTTGTGAACGATGTGGGCATGGGCGACCCGTTCTTCTGCAAATACCTCTGCCCCCAAGGCGTGCTGGAGGGAGCCATCCCGCTGTCCCTTGCCAATTCCGGCATCCGGGCGGCGCTGGGCAAGCTGTTTACATGGAAATTCAGCATCCTGCTGTCGGTGATCGTGCTGAGCGTGCTGTTCTACCGACCATTCTGCAAGTGGCTCTGCCCGCTGGGCGCGTTCTACGCGCTGTTCAACCGGGTGTCCCTCTTCCAGATGAAGGTGGATAAGAATAAGTGCGTTTCCTGCGGGAAATGCGCCAGAGCCTGCAAGATGGATGTGGATGTGACGAAAACGCCCAACCATACCGAGTGCATCCGCTGCGGAATGTGCATCCGCGCCTGTCCGACGAACGCCGTGTGCTTCCGCTACGGCTTCGGCAACGGGAAAGAAACAACAAAGAAAACAACGATGGAGAAATCAAAATGAACAGGAAGAGAATTTTTGCACTGGCTTTTGCCGTGCTGATGGTGCTGGCCCTGGCGGCCTGCGGCATGAAGAACAATGACAAGATGGGCGACATGAGCGGCAACGGCTCCGCCATGACTGGCGAGCCGAAAAACGCCGAGGAGGCACTCGCCCTGCACAAGGAGCTGCTGGAGCGGGAGAACGCGATCCTGTCGGAAAATACCGAGCTGTGGGAAAAGGTTTTCATGGCGGCCGACAAGGGCATGACCATGCAGGAGGACGGCAAAAACTACGGTGACTTCCTGCTGGATACCGTCGAGGCCGCTAAAGAGCAGTTCACCGACAAGGAGTATGCGTGGCTGAAGGAGTCAGCCACGGAGATCAGCAATATTGAAAACAGGCTGACCGAGTTGGAAGAGAAGTATCCCGAGATCATGCAGAAATCCATGGACGGCGATATGAGCATGCCTGCGGGCAGCGACACGAGCAACCCTCCCGACGACGGCAGTATGCAGAAGTTCCCCGCCTTTGAAGGGAAAGATCTGGACGGCAACACGGTGAAGAGCGACGAGCTGTTCTCCGCCAACGCCGTCACCGTAGTGAATTTCTGGTTCACCACCTGCAATCCCTGCGTAGGCGAGCTTTCCGAGCTGGATGCGCTGAATAAGGAACTGGCGGAGAAGGGCGGCTCCCTCATCGGTGTCAACACCTTCACGCTGGACGGCGACGAGAAGGCCATCGCCGAGGCGAAGGATGTGCTTGCCAAGAAGGGCGCGACCTATCAGAACGTGTATTTTGACTCCGACGGTGAGGCGGGAAAGTTTACCACCAACATCTTTGCCTATCCCACCACCTATGTGGTCGACCGCAGCGGCAATATCGTGGGTGAACCCATCGTAGGCGCTATCACGGAAAAGAAGCAGGCGGAGACGCTGCAAAAACTCATCGACCAGGCTCTTGCCGCCGATATGGGCTGACCCGAAATTTAAAAAGTGCCTGCTGCGCGCCATTGCCTTGCCCTCGGCGGGCAAGGGACGGAGTGAGCCCTGATTCCCCTGAAAGGAGGAAACGCGATGTATCGAAGTGTATTGGCCCTGCTTTTCGCCGCAGTGCTGCTGCTGGGCGGCTGCGCCGCCGGGAAGCAGACTGTGCCGAAGGAAAAGAGCGGACAGGAAACAAACATGGACGGAGCGGCTTTTGACCGATCCGACGAGGAGATCACCTATATGGATACCACAGACAATGTCATCTATCTGGCGGGCGGCTGCTTCTGGGGCATGGAACAGCTGATGCAGTCCATCCCCGGCGTTATCGATGCCGAGAGCGGCTATGCCAACGGCACCTGCGAGGCGGACGCCGATTACAAGACCGTCTGCAAAGGGAACACCGGCTTCCGGGAGACCGTGCGGGTGGAATACGACCCCGAGCAGGTGAGCCTCGACGCGCTGCTGATGGCGTACTTCTATGTCATCGACCCCACGGTACAGAACCGGCAGGGCAACGACCGGGGCAGCCAGTACCAGACCGGCGTTTACTTCACCAACGAAAGCGCGAGAGAGACGGTGAAGCGCATCGCGGAGATCGAGCGCGGCCGCAGCGAAAAATTCTTCGTGGAGATCGGCCCGCTCAAAAACTTCTATCCCGCCGAGGAATACCACCAGAACTACCTCGAAAAGAATCCGGGCGGCTACTGCCACATCCCGCGCGCGGAGATGGAGCTCTTTTCCCGGCTGCGCATCGACCCGGGTGACTACCAGAAGCCCGCGGCGGAATCCATCCGGGACAAGCTGACGGCGGAGCAGTACCGTGTTACGCAGGAGAGCGGCACAGAGCGCCCTTTCACAGGCGAGTTCTGGGATAAGTTTGAAAAGGGCATCTATGTGGATGTCGTCACCGGCGAGCCGCTCTTTTCCTCCACGGATAAGTACGAGAGCGGCTGCGGCTGGCCGGCTTTCACAAAGCCCATTGAAGAGCCTGCCGTGGTGGAACTGGAGGACCTGAGCCACGGCATGCGCCGTACAGAGGTCAGAAGCCGTGCCGGAGATTCTCACCTTGGTCATGTGTTCACCGGCGATCCGGAGTCCCCCAATGGCGTGCGCTACTGCATCAACAGTGCGGCCCTGCGCTTTGTGCCTTACGCAAAGATGAAAGCAGAGGGTTACGGATATCTTCTGTATCTGTTCGAGGAATGAGTTCGCAAAATACTGTTATGTTTCTTAATATTTTTGCTATCAACATGTTCTCCTGCGGCCTTACGATCTGTCAAATCCATCCATGCTTTTGCCTTAAATGGAATCAAATATGCCGCATCCAAGACAGTCACTCCATCAACGGTGACTTTCCCCTGCTTCAAAAATTCATAGTAATCATCGTCCAAAAGAATAGCAGACAGACTCGAAATATCTTCGTCCATCGGTAACGGTGTTAGCACTGCATCTTCTGGAAGTTGGATGGCATCCAGCTTTCGCGTGAAAAGTTCAATCATTGCAGGATACTGATTTGTAATTGGGTGACTAAAGCGATAGAACTGCGGCACACCCGAACTTTTGTTGCAATGCTCATATCCCGCCTGTTTTACATATTCCCAAAATTTCTTTCCGAAATTTGCGTCAACTGCTTCTATAATCAAAACAAGGTCAATATCCTTTGTCGCACGGAAGTCCAGTCCCTCCTCCGTCATCAGAATGTCACACGCAGTTCCACCAATGATAGCATATTGTTCTTCACTGCCCTTGAACCATTCCTTAAAGCTATCAATTCCTGTAACCATCTATCTTCCTCCACAGTTCATTCAACATTTCTTCTACTGCTTCTTCAACCCGTTCATCTGCATCTTCTCTCAATGCCAATGCCAGCGAAAGCTCATCTACAATGTTTCGCGTGGACAATTTTCGTGGATTGTATCTCCACATCTCTACGGCCACTTGCACCAACGAATTCTGCAAGCTATTGGTCATAACATCTTTCCATTGAGAGATTCTTTCTGCCGCATAACATCTGACATTCGGTGTGTTCAGCATAGAATACTCTGCCAACGCCGAATATCCACTTTCCAACAGCTCTGTTCCCAGCAATTCTTTCGGAATATAAACCGTTCGTTTTATTGGATTCAGCAACTTATCTCCTGCTTTTTGGAACAGTGTTTTCGGAGAATCCTCAGATTGCATGATCCTCTGCACACCGACTTTTCTGATATGCAGCAATCCCATTTCTTCAAGCTGTCTTGATGCCCTTGATATAGAAGTAGGTGTCAGTTCCAAGTCTTTCGCAGCTTGACTTGTAGATAATTCCTGTGCGCCTCCATAAATGAAATGCAGTAGAGCATCTGCGCCGATGGAAGTATTTCTTTCCCTTGTCTTTTTTTCGGCGCTGCACCGTTCCTGTCAAATACACCGCCATGAAAGGCAGATATATTTGCTTTCCATCTACAATAAATGGAATCTTCTCACGAATCAAATATTCTTTCTGGCGAAAGCCAAGTTCTTTTAGCACCAGCACAACAGGCAAGTTCTCATTTTTCTGTATCCGAGCAATATGTTTTTTCAGTACTTCAATCTGCTCCAGTTCTGTCTTAGGATAAAGAAAAATCATCTTCTGTTCATTCATTGACACCATCTGTAAACGGTACCTTGTGGCTATAAAATTGGGCAAATGCTTAAACTCTACATCCTCATAGGTAACCTTGACTCCCAGAACTTTATCGAGATATTCCATGTCATCACCTGCAATCTTTAACTCTTTTTCTGTATTATAACTCTTTTTGAGTTAAGATGCAATATTTGAGTTAAGAGTAGTTAAAAAACCAACATTATTAAAAACTTTTTTTTACAAAAAAAGCCGATGCAACATGAGCATTACACCCACACTGCACCGGACATTCCATCATCAACTGCTCTGCCTATTTTCTTCTTCCTTCTGCACTTCCTGCTCAAGCAGCTGCTCTTTTTTCTACTCGTCCCCTTTCAGGATTTCCTGCACAGTCTCCTGTGCTCCAGGCCAATCCTGCATTTCCGATTTGATTTTCTCTTAGAAATCCCCCGTACACCTTATACTGATCAAAGAGCCATTCCCCAGAACATTGTTCATCACTTATTCTCCAAGGGTTGCTCCATCTTCTTTCCATTCTCGCATACAAACCCATGATATCATATTTACATGGAAATCACCTACTGGACGACGGCTTTTTCTTTTGCCGTCGTCCGGCAGGTGATTAAAATTATTTGTTTTTCTCCCTACTAACTAGCGAATTCTTTAATATGTTCATATCCCTGAAAGATAATTGAGCGAACATGGTCATCTTTTAGAACATAGTAAATAGCCTTTCCACTCCTGCGCCAGCGAACCAAACCGTTCATGCGTGAAAATTTGGATATGGTGAGAAACAGCAGACTCTGACATATTGAGCCTGGCAGCTACTTCAGTGACACACGCCTCTGAGGAACCGATCTGAAACAGAACCTTCATACGGGAAGGGGCCCCCAGAACCTTAAACAACTGTGTCAGGTTTTCCAGTTCCCGCCCTTGCGGTTCACGAGGCCAAGAATCATTCATTGGGGCCTCCTTTCTGTTTTCGTTTATTCTGAACTTTAAAGATTTTTCACAAACAGTGCCCGGATAGCATTGAGGACGGCGATGATCATTACGCCCACATCCGCGAACACGGCCAGCCACATATTGGCGAAAACCCAGCGCAATCAGTACGAGGCAGGCCAGTTTTACGCCGATGGCCACCACGATGTTCTGATAGACGATGCCAAGGCACTTGCGGGAGATTTTGATTGCTTTGGAGATCTGCAAGGGGTCATCATCCATTAGGACCACATCAGCAGCCTCAATGGCGGCGTCAGAACCCATGGCACCCATGGCGATGCCGATGTCTGCCCGGCGAAGCACCGGGGCGTCGTTGATGCCATCTCCCACAAAAGCCAGTTTTTCTTTCTCTGGTTTGTTCTGAATCAACTGCTCCACCTTCTCCACCTTGTCAGCAGGAAGCAGTTCACTGTAAACCTCATCCAACTCCAAAGCGGAGGCCACACTGTCAGCCACCTTCTTGGCGTCACCAGTAAGCATCACAGTCTTGCGAACCCCAGCCGACTTTAATGCCTGGATGGCTTCCTTGGAGTGAAGCTTCACGATGTCGGAAATAACAATGTGCCCGGCATATTTCCCGTCAATCGCCATGTGAATGATCGTCCCCACACTATGGCACGGAATAGCCTGGACCCCCAAACGATTCATGAGCTTGTCGTTTCCTGCCGCGACCTGATGATCATCCACTGTGGCAATCACTCCGTTGCCGCTGAGCTCCTGAATACCGGTTACACGGCTACGGTCGATTTCCATGCCATAGGCTTTCTGTAAGCTCTTGCTGGTGGAATACGCCCTGAGTCAGTGTGCCGGTCTTGTCAAAAACTACAATCTTAGCCTGTGACAGGGTCTCCAGATAGTTGGACCCCTTCACCAGAACACCGCCTTACTGGCTCCGCCAATTCCTGCAAAGAAGGACAGCGGAATGGAAATGACCAAAGCGCAGGGGCAACTGGCAACGAGGAAGGTCAGCGCACGATAGATCCAGGTCTCCCAGCCTGCATCCAGCCCCATGGCAAACATCCGCACCAGCGGCGGCAATACAGCCAGCGCCAGCGCGGCATAGCACACCGCAGGAGTGTAGATCTTGGCAAAGCGGGAAATGAAGTCCTCCGACTTGGACTTCCGGGAGGAGGCGTTCTCCACCAGATTCAGAATCTTGGAGACAGTGGACTCACCAAATTCCTTGGTGGTCTGGATATGGAGCAAACCTGTCATGTTGATACAGCCGGAGATGATCTCATCGCCAGTCTTGACCTCACGGGGCAAACTTTCACCGGTGAGAGCGGCAGTGTTCAGAGTGGATTCTCCCTGCACCACGGTACCGTCAATAGGAACTTTCTCGCCGGGCTGTACCACAATAATGGTGCCGATACCCACTTCGTCCGGGTCTACCTGTTCCAGTTTTCCATCCTGTTCGATATTGGCATAATCAGGACGGATATCCATCAGATCACTGATGTTCCGGCGGCTCTTGCCCACGGCGTAGGACTGGAACCATTCGCCCACCTGGTAGAACAGCATCACCGCGATGGCCTCCAGATAGTCGCCGTTTTCATATACGGCCAGTGCCAGAGCCCCCAGCGTAGCCACCGCCATCAAAAAGTGCTCATCGAACACCTGACCGTTGCGGATACCTTTTCCGGCTTTTTTCAGAATGTCGTAGCCAATAACCAGATAATCCACCTAGGAACACAGCCAGACGTACCCAGCGGCCTGCCGAGCCAAACACTTCAAATGCGCCTGCGCCCAGGACCTGCAAAATTAACAGTAGAACCGTAGCAGTCAGAATCCGCCAACAACATCACTTTTTGTTTTTTAGTCATACCGGCGGAGGGCCGCTATTGCCGATGATCTGAAGGATCACGGCCAGCAGAGCCACCACGATCAGCAGACCGTTGATGATATACTCCTGCATTTCGTTTTACTCCTTTCACGATTGCTTATTCGTTTATTTGTCTAAGAGAAAGAACGCCCTGCAAGCTGCCGCTCAACAGGGCATTTCGTTTCGCTGG
>ENA-OQDT01002132-OQDT01002132.1-human-gut-metagenome-genome-assembly--contig:-NODE-2132-length-10510-cov-2.056920_pt1 | contig 10510 bp, 15 predicted proteins | sample MGYA00242786_ERZ504617 | MGnify/ENA primary metagenome ERZ504617 (study PRJEB26092, sample SAMD00036337) | human gut metagenome | host: Homo sapiens | study: EMG produced TPA metagenomics assembly of... | reverse complement strand
GGCTTTCCGATTCCATTTAATTCCTGTATCGTCATACGCTCCGCATCTTTGTAATTCTCTCTTGGAATGTCTGTGATGGTACCGTCTGTCGAATCACAATCCATTGGTTGAATGACTCATGAATTACTTTTCTAGTTCCAATCCCGGCAGCCTTTGCAAATGGGATCTCATAGGCAAACCACGGTGTTTTCACCTGTCTCTGGGAATCCCGTCCATATAACCAGCAGCACCTTCTACCATATAACCGACGCAGTCAATCAGACGTACCTTCACATCCACGTCATCAGAAAGCCGGATTTTTGGCCGCTTCCTTCGGCACGAACTTTGGTTCCGTTGTCATAATCGTGCGTCCCGAAGCAGATTGCGGCAGTTTCATCCTGCGTACGCATTCTGGCATGTTCATCTTCCATTTCCGGAAGCACCAGCACATCCATGAATCTTTTAATAAATGTAGACTTTCCCGTCCGGACCGGTCCCACAACACCAATGTAGATTTCTCCATTCGTCCTCGCTTCGATATCTTTGTATACCTGAAATCTATCCATCAAAATACCCCCATGCATGAACTTGTTTTACTGTTAACAGATTATGCAGAAAACATTCCGAGTATGTATAGAATTCTGCTTACTATGTATAAATTTTCTACATATGGATGTAAAAAGAACATAAACTTACACATGCTTTGTGTATGAAGCATGTGTATTTTATGTTCTTGTTGTTCGTCCTGTTTTATACAATTATTGATATACCAGGTGTTCGTCCTGTTTCAAACAATTTTTATTATAATTATCCTTCCCACGGAAGTGCTGTATGCTCCGCCTTATTATCTCTGAGCATGAGTTCATTAACTGCTTCTTTCGGGTCTTTTCCATCAAACAATACTTCGCTGACTTTATTGATGATCGGAAGTGATACTCCATATTCTCCTTTCTCTATTGACAACTACTATAATTTATAGTAGTATATACAACACAGCTTTAATTGCTGTAATTTATACTACTATATTTTATACTCAAAGTCAAGAAAAGGAGTGTTAATTATGAGTCAACAAAACAAGAAAATGCAGCTATTAGGTAACGCACCTATCCCTCAAGCCCTATTAGCAATGGGTATCCCGACAATGATTGGAATGTTGGTAAACGCATTATACAATCTGGTGGATGCCTATTTTGTTGGAGGATTGGGAGAGAGCCAGATGGGAGCAATTTTCAGTTGTGTACCCATTAGGACAGGTTGTGGTTGGTTTAGGGTTGCTATTTGGAAATGGGGCAGCATCCTACATTTCCAGATTGTTAGGACGCAATGATAAGGAAAAGGCAAACCAAGTTGTCAGCACAGCCTTATACAGCAGCGTTTTTGTCGGGGCAGTTATGATTATCCTGTCTGTCATTTTTCTAAAGCCGATACTAAGTATTTTGGGAGCGACAGAGAGTATTTTTGCCCTATGCGGTCACATATGGAAGTATTTATATTATTTCCTGCATCTTCAATGTCTTTAATGTCACAATGAATAATATCGTGACAAGCGAGGGAGCAGCAAAGACGACCATGTGCGCTCTGCTGATGGGAGCCGTACTGAATATTGCATTAGACCCTATATTTATTTATGTACTGGATTTGGGAGTGGCAGGAGCCGCCATTGCTACTGCAATTTCACAGGTAGTATCTACTCTGGTGTATCTATTTTATATTTTTGGAAAGAAGAGTGTATTTGATTTTAAAATAAAGAATTACTGCCTTTCAAAAGAGGTTGCATCGGAAATTTTTAAGATTGGTATTCCAACGCTTGTGTTCCAGATATTAACAAGCCTTTCCATTTCTCTCATCAATAATGCGGCGGCTGATTATGGAGATGTTGCAATCGCAGGAATGGGAGTTGTGACACGCCTTGTTTCAATGGGAAGTCTAACAATATTTGGTTTTATTAAAGGCTTTCAGCCAATCGCAGGGTACAGCTATGGGGCGAAAAAATTCAACCGCCTGCATGAAGCTATTAAAACTTCTGTTATCTGGTCAACCGTATTTTGTGTTGTTTATGGATTGATACTGGCTTTATTTTCAACGTCCATCGTGTCACAATTCGCAAGTGGCAATCTGGAGATGATTAAAGTAGGGGCAAGCTCATTAAGGGTAAATGGAATTTCTCTCATGCTGTTTGGCTTCTATACCGTATATTCCTCATTATTCCTTGCTTTAGGAAAAGGGAAAGAAGGCTTTATTCTCGGAGCTTGCAGGCAGGGAATTTGCTTTGTGCCAGTTATTCTCGTTCTGCCTATGATATGGGGATTGAATGGTATTCTGTATGCTCAGCCAGTTGCAGATGTGCTTTCTGCTATTATTACGGTATTTATGGCTATCCATCTTCACAGAGAATTAAATGAAGCGGAAAAGCAAGCGGCTATTGCAGGAACTAATGAAGTACATTAAGGGAGATGTTTTATGCAAAATGAAAAATGGGTGTTTTGCCCCGTTTGTGGAAACAAAACACGGATAAAAATAAGAGAAAATACGGTACTTCTTAATTTTCCGCTTTTTTGTCCTAAGTGTAGGCAGGAACAGCTTATAAATGTTCAACAATTAAAAGTAACTATCATCAAAGAGCCAGACGCACAGACGCAGAGCCGATGAATTTGCGAGGTAACTTGCAGTTCATTGGCTCTTTCTTTATACAGAATAGGACGGATAAGCCCACCGAATAAAAAAAACGGTGCTTTTGGTGGGCGGATTTATCATGTCCTAATAAAAACTTATCTTCCCTCTAAACCCGTTTTGAGTTTGGAGGGATTTTTATGTGTTGGGCAAATCCAACCACGCTGCTTATCAGAAGCAGCAGCTATTTACATAGTGTCACGCACAAGTGAGGATAACTTGTTAAAAAAAGCCTTGCTTGCTCGTGGCACTTTTCTACTTTTCAAGTAGAAATCACATATCTATATTATAGAGATAATTATGCGTATTGCCGTAGAGGTCTTAGTACCTTTGCGGCTTTTTGTTTATCGCTTTTTATCAGAACGCAGGAGAAGCCTGCTTTTGGCGCTGGCTGTCGTAGCCCACCTCAATCTGAAATTTTTCAAAAAAATTCAGATTGGAGGTACACATTATGGCATACAACAAAGCCAGAGAAGAAAAGAAATGGCGGCTCTGGAAAGAAGCCGAGGAGAAGCAGTTACGGAGCTTGGGCGTTAATGAGGACGATATAGAAAAGCTCCGTGTTCACGATTGGGCGATTTTTAATTCAGACAGACGGTATTATCAGCGAGTGCAGGAAACAGGTACATATCTTGACGAGTTTGCTGAAGATACTACACAGCCCGAAGTCAAAACGGTTGAGGATTTTCTGGACAGTATCGAAAATCAGCACCTCTATCAAGTTTTGATTAAGGTGGACAGGCTTACACTGCAGATTGCTTTGATGAAGATACAAGGATATTCAACCCGTGAAATTGCGGTGTATCTGGATATTACTGAAAAAGCAGTTTACAGAAGAATGGATAGGCTCAAAGAAAAATTGAAAAAAGTTATTTGAGTAGAGGGGGAAAATTGAATATTCCCACGGGCTACAGGGTGAGAGGACAAAAAACTCTTGCCCTGTTTTCCTTTGTGTGGCGAAAACGGGATTGCTCCTTGACAACCGAATACTCATTCGCCAAATACTTCCTCTTTGTGATTGTGATGAGCATAAGCGTGTGCAGCGGTACGCCATGACCTGCCAAATGGCAGCGAGCGATGAAAGGTGGTGAGCCAGTCTTTACCGACTCAAAATATCGGGCAGCTCCCGATTTCGCCATGACCCACAAAGAGAATAATGGTACTCCCGTCCAGTCACAGTCCGAGCGTGAAAAAAACGTCGCAGGCAATGAGGGCGGCTCTGTCAGAACGACAGTTGGGGTGGAACTCCCGTGGCGTCAGTTCGCTGCTGACCGTTTGGCGACTTCCCATAGCATTTCGGGGTGTCGAGGACAAATTGAAATGCTTCTATCATATCAGCCAAACGAAAGGCGGTCATAAGAACAGAGATATTGTTAATATTCTTCCGACCTTAAATACTTCCTTTTGTTTGGCTGCCTACATAGGCAGAACTAATCTGCCTGAATCCAGATGGGAGGTCAAACACAATGGAAAGAATTATTAAGCGTGGCGACATTTACTACGCAGAGCTTAACCCCATTATCGGCTCAGAACAAGGCGGCACAAGACCTGTACTTATCATTTCCAATGATATAGGAAACAAGCACAGTCCGACGGTAATCATTGCAGCAATTACGAGCCGAGTACACACAAAAGCAAAGTTGCCCACACATACCGCAGTAAGTAATTATGAAGGGCTTGACAAGGACTCTGTTATCCTGCTTGAGCAGATACGGACGATTGATAAGCAGAGGTTAAAACAGTATATGGGAATGATGCCCGATAACATAATGGCAAGAGTTGACAAGGCTCTTGCCATTAGTGTTGCACTTAAAAAAATATGAAAAAATGTGTAAAGCAGGTATGAGGGATATATTTGCACATTGGTAAAATGGCGGCTGTATTTTTATAATTTAGAGGTACAGCCGTTTTAGCTTTAGCGGAGGTATTCGTTTATGGGAAATGAAAATTTTATTCAAAATACAGAACTGAAAAACGAACAGTTGAAAGATGAAACCGAAATATTCAATTCTTTTATCAATGTTATGGTGCAGATAGTTGAAAAATACGGAAAGACTGTTTTGCAGGAATTAGATTGTGCTGCGTAGGTTACGCAGCCTTACATATCACATTTCCCTATAAATTTATGGAGGTGGTACGATGAACAGAGAAGGAAAGAAATGTGTCCTATATCCGAGAGTAAGTACTGAAATGCAGGTGGACGGATATAGCCTTGAAGGGCAGAAGAATAGCCTGAAACGATTTGCTGACAGAGAGGAAATGGAGATTGTTGGTATATATGAAGATGCGGGTAAATCGGGAAAATCTATTGAGGGGAGACCTGCTTTTAAGAAGATGCTTTCCGATATAAAGAACGGATTGGAGATAGATTATATTCTGGTCTATAAACTTTCACGATTTGGAAGAAACGCAGCAGATATTCTAAATTCATTGGAGTTTGTGCAGTCGTATGGAATAAATCTTATTTGTATTGAGGAAGGTATTGACTCATCACAGACAAGCGGAAAACTTTTAATTTCTGTATTATCTGCGGTTGCAGAAATTGAAAGAGAAAATATCATTGAACAGACAATGAACGGACGCAGAGAAAAAGCAAGACAGGGAGGTTGGAACGGCGGTTTTGCTCCGTATGGATATTATCTGAAAGACAATCAGCTCTTAATAGAAGAAACCGAAGCTGAAGCAATCCGAATTATATTTGATAAGTTTGCCAATTCAGACGTAGGGCTTGGCGGAGTAGCAAAATATCTTAATCTGCAAGGAATAAAAAAGATACCTCGTCAGAATGGAACGTTAGAAACATGGAGCAGCCATTTCATAAGGTTGATATTAGATAATCCTGTTTATTGTGGTAAGATTGCTTATGGCAGAAGAACACGAGAAAAGGTAAAAGGCACAAAAAATGAATATAAGCAGGTTCATACAGATGATTATATTCTGGAAGATGGACAACACGAAGGAATAGTTAGCGAAGAATTATGGCAAAAAGCTCACACAAAACGTATGGCAACAGGAATTAAGCAGCCGTCCAAAATAGGTAAGGACAGGTCGCATCTGTTGACGGGAATATTAAAGTGTCCTATTTGTGGAAGCTCAATGTATACGAATAAACATGCGTGGACGAATAAAGATGGCACATACAAAGAAGTTTACTATTATATCTGCGGTAGGAACAAGCAGGAGCGAGGGCATCATTGTGATTACAAGGCATCGCTTAGAAAAACAGACATTGAACCACTTGTAATTGAAGCTGTTAAAGAATTGGTAAGTGATAAATATTTTGCAAAAGAGATAGAAAAGCGTATTGGCGTACAGACTGATACCACTGCTATTGATAAGGAACTTGCCAATTATGAGAGCAAGCTGAAAGAAGTAGATTTGAATAAAGCTCGTCTGGAGCGAGAGATTGATAATCTGCCTATTGATGCTCGTTTCAGAGAAAGAAAAATCCACGACATGACATTAAGGCTTGATGGATTGTATGATACGATTGTCGAGTTGGAAGAACGGATTGAAGATGCAAAGCTGAGAAAAAGTTCTATCGAAATGGAAACAATCACTCTGGACAATATTTACAAGCTTATGCTGAATTTCGGAAAGCTCTATGATATAATAAGTGACGAGGAAAAGAAAAGCCTTATTACTTATCTTATAAAGGAAATTCAGATATATCCAAATGGGGAGTCAGAGCAGCCTTTGAAGTCGATAGAGTTTAAATTTCCCCAATATATCGGGATGGTCAAGAGGTAAGGCGGCTCTTGTGGGAAAAAGGTAATACCGTTGAGACGGTATGCCTTTTGTCCAAACTCTACGAAGCGAAGCATCATGTGAATGTGAGACTTGACATGGACGAGATGGATTTAACGGCGGCTGAGAGGCGCTAAAGGTCCAGGGGACCTTTGCCCAGCGCGGACCGAAGCGGAGCGTAGACAGGCTACTTATGAGGAGATAAAGAAGTATGTGGCAAAGCATAATGATGGGATGAAGGTATCTAATCTGTATATTGCACAGATAAAGCAGAAGCATGGAATTATAGAAAGAGAGAACTATAATAAGCCAAAATCTGAGAAGGGCGGACAGCCGGAATGCACAAAAGAAAAAGAAATAGCGATTGAAGAGGCGTTGAAGTATTTTCAGATGATTCCAAGTGAATCATAGGCTAACTTGGCTTATCGGATGGAGAAAATTCAACTAATGTTATTGAGCCTTCGGACATTGGGAATAAAATCTGATGTTCGTAGGCTTTTTGTTCATGACAATAGAATGTTTGCGGAGCGTGCATTCTATTGTATACAGAAAAATTTTTCGCAGATATAATAAACATGACATATAGCTGTCGTGTTGAATCAGGTATAATATGTATGGAGTGTAAGAAACGATGAAAATAGATAGACTTATCGGTATATTGTCAATCTTACTGCAGGAAGAAAAGACAACGGCTCCTGAACTGGCAGAAAGATTTGAGGTATCTCGAAGGACAATAAATCGGGATATTGAAGACCTTTGTAAAGCAGGTATTCCTATAAAAACTGCACAGGGTACCGGTGGTGGTATCAGTATTATGGATGGATATCGTATGGACAGGACGATTTTGAGCTCCAAAGATATGCAGATGATTCTTGCGGGTTTGCGGAGTCTTGACAGTGTGAGCGGAAGCAGGTACTACAGTCAACTGATGGAGAAAATCCAGACCGGATCATCAGAGTTTATCAGTGGAAGAGACTCTATGCTGATTGACTTATCTTCATGGTATAAGGGTTCTCTTGCTTCAAAGATCGAGGTAATACAGAGTGCAATAGAAAACAGGTGCATCATACGATTTAAGTATTATGCTCCGTCCGGAGAGAGCAACCGAAGGGTAGAACCATATTATCTGGTTTTCCGGTGGTCGAGCTGGTATGTATGGGGGTGGTGTTTAGAACGTAAAGATTACAGACTGTTCAAACTGAACCGTATGGATTGTGTTGTTGAAACAGACCGTGGATTCCTGCGTAGAGATGTACCAATGCCGGATTTGTCAAATGAGAAGATATTTCCGGGTGGGATAAAGGTAAAAGCTCTTTTCACACCGAATATGAAGTGGCGGCTGGTTGAAGAATTTGGACCGAACTGCTTTACAGAAACGGACGATGGGAAGGCTGCTCTTTTTCAGCAGACTATACGGATATGGAAAACCTTGTGACATGGCTTATGACATTTGGAGCAAAAGTAGAGGTGCTTGAGCCGGAAGAAGTGCGGGACATTATTTGCAGGAATGCAGAGGAAATAATAAAGATCTATGGAGGATTAGGAAAATGAGATTAGACGGTTTTGGGTTGTTTGTTGATGATATGGCAAAGATGATTCGTTTTTACAAGGATGTTCTCGGATTTGAAATTAGGAAGAAGAGAATACTTCCAATGTTTATCTTGTGAAAGACGGAACACTTTTTTTACTGTATGGACGGAATGATTTTGAGAAAATGACAAACCGGCGATATGAGTATATCAAGGGTCTGAATGGTCATTTTGAAATGGCACTATATGTTGACACTTTTGAAGAGGTGGATGAGGCATATAAAAAGGCTGTGGAAAAACGGTGCGACATCTGTGCTTGAACCGGAACTTGAACCTTGGGGACAGAGAACCTGCTATATAGCTGATCCGGAAGGAAATCTGATAGAGATTGGTTCCTGGAATAAGCCTTATGAAGAGAAGGATTTAGAGGGGGTGTAAAGGATATGGCTTTTGACTACAAGAAGGAATATAAAGAATTTTATATGCCGAAAGACACACCGGCTATCGTAACTGTTCCGAAAATGAACTATATAGCGGTAAGGGGAAGCGGCAATCCAAATGATGCGGACGGAGAATACAAGCAGGCTATCGGACTTCTGTATGGAATTGCATTTACGATTAAAATGAGCAAAAAGGAAGATCATCAGATTGATGGATATTTCGATTATGTCGTGCCGCCATTAGAGGGATTCTGGTGGCAGGATGGAGTATCCGGAATTGATTATGCTCGTAAGGAAGATTTTTAAGTGGATCTCTGTTATTCGATTGCCGGATTTTGTTACCAGGGAAGATTTCGACTGGGCTGTCAGGAAAGCTACGGCAAAGAAAAAGCAGGATTTTTCTAAGGCTGAGTTTTTTTCCTATGAGGAAGGTCTGTGTGTACAGTGTATGCATATCGGAGCGTATGACGATGAGCCTGTTACGGTAGATGCAATGCACAGGTTTATGGAAGAACAGGGATACGCATTGGATATAACGGATCGAAGAATGCACCACGAGATTTATCTGAGCGATGCGAGGAAAGTAGCGTCGGAGAAGTTGAAGACTGCAATCAGGCATCCGATAAAGAGAGCCTAAGGGTGTGGAGGGAAATAATATGGCATCAACAAAAGAGTATTTGGATTTTGTTATGGAACAATTATCAGGACTGGATGAAGTCAGCAGCAGGGCAATGATGGGCGAATACATCCTTTATTACCGTGGAAGGATTTTTGGCGGAGTATATGATGACAGACTTTTGGTGAAGCCGGTTCCGATGGCATTGAGGCTGATGCCGGATGCCGAGATGGAACAGCCGTATCATAGCGCTAAAGAAATGATTTTGGTTGATAATGTAGATGATCGGCAGTTTTTGTGTGAACTGGTTGAGAGTATGTGGGAAGAATTGCCGGAAAAGAAAAAGAAGAATATACATTAAGAACTAACACTTGACAAAATCAAACCAATACTCTATATTTAGCAGGGGAGATTCTATACCCAAAAACAGAAAATGTGAATGCGCAAATGAAGCTCAAACCCTTGTGGTTTGGGCTTTTTCTAATTTTGATAGAAACTTGAGAACAATAATTTTCAAAAAGTCAATTATCAATTTGTAATGTTTTTGAAGGAAAAAGTTCACAAAAGCATTTAGGCAATATTTACAAATTTTTTGAAAAAGGAATAGTTTCGCAAGAGTAACAGAGTGGCAATCGAGTAATATCGGTTGCTTTTTTGTTGCCCAATTTTAGAAATTGTCGATTGCCCACGGAAGAATGATTTCTAAAAATTACAAATTTTGAAAAGAAATGGAGGAAAAGAAAAGTGAAAGAGTATTCAAAAGGAATTTATGTAAAATTCAAACCGGAAGAGGTGGAGATACTGCATAATCGAATGAAGGAAGCTGGAGTTCAAAACATGAGTGCATATATCAGAAAGATGGCATTGAACGGATATGTGATTATTCCTAAGTGGCCGGATCTGGATCAGGTAATATCCTTGCATTCAAGGATTAGTAATAATCTCAATCAGTATGCAAGGAAAGCAAATGAAACCGGAAAATTGTACGAAGAGGATATTGCAGAAATAAAGCAGATGCATAATGAACAAACAAAGTTTCTGAAAAAATACTTGAGGCAGTAATGTATCTTTATGAGGAAGATTCAAAGAAGAAAAAGTGATTTTATGGTAAAGCGTCAGCGTGGCTCTGCGGTTTGTCCGCAGTTCAAGGGGATTGGGGCATTTCCCAACAAGCAAAATGCGCCGGGTATATACCGGAGCACTGCTTGCCAATTTGTAAAAAGAGAAAAGAAAGGATTAAGTTTATGAGAGATTTAGAAAAGGTATGTATTCAACCGAAGTATAACTATTGCACCGGTGAGGAGAGTTTTACTTTCATCAAGCTGCCAAAATGTCTGGTAGAGGATGAAGGCTTTGTTGAACTGTCAATGGATGCAAAGCTTTTATACGCATTCTTTTTAGATCGAGTTTTATTGTCAATAAAAAATGGATGGATTGACAACCAAGGGAGGGTGTTTATCTATTATTCAATAAAAAATATTTGCGAAGATTTGAATTGTGGAACTCAAAAGGCATGCAAGTTATTGGAT
>ENA-OQDT01002131-OQDT01002131.1-human-gut-metagenome-genome-assembly--contig:-NODE-2131-length-10511-cov-3.345820_pt1 | contig 10511 bp, 8 predicted proteins | sample MGYA00242786_ERZ504617 | MGnify/ENA primary metagenome ERZ504617 (study PRJEB26092, sample SAMD00036337) | human gut metagenome | host: Homo sapiens | study: EMG produced TPA metagenomics assembly of... | reverse complement strand
TTTCCGGCATACTTTTCCTTTATCCGATGAAATTCAGCCAGATAGTCGTTCATACGGTCCCACTCCATAGTCCATGCCGTAGAAAAAGGCAACGGGGCATGGGATGAAAAGCCATACGAAGTAAATCCCTCGCTCAAGGCAAACCGCACGGGAAATCTTGCCATGCCGGCACGTCCGTCACAATACAGGCTGTGACTATGATAGTTCGTCAGATTCTTGCTTCTGCTCATTCTCGTATATTTTAATTAGATTCTTATTCCGGCATCTCATCAGTCTGCCGATAGAAACCGGAACGGTTTCTCAGTTCGACTCTATCTCGCTCAGTTCCAGCCAGCGCATGGTCTTTTCATCAATCAAGTCCGTCAGTTCCGGCAAGCGTTTCGACTTCTCCGTCAATTCCTCTACGGACAGCGCACCGCTGCACAACGCCTCTTCAATGGATTGCTTTTCGGCTTCCAATGCCGCAATCTCCTGTTCGAGTTGTTCAAATTCGCGCTTCTCCTTGAAAGACATACGGCGCTTTTCATTCAGACGCACTTTCGCAGTCTTTTCTTCCTGAGTTTTAGCCGCTTCTTTTTCCTTTTCCTTCTCTTGGGCGGCTTTCACATCCTTCCAGTCACGATACTGCGTATAGTTGCCGGGGAAATCGCGGATGTCTCCCTGCCCGTTAAACACCAGCAAGTGGTCCACCACCTTATCCATGAAGTAGCGGTCGTGGCTCACCACAATCACACATCCCTTGAAGTTCTGCAAGTACTCTTCCAATACGTTCAGCGTAACGATGTCCAGGTCGTTGGTAGGCTCGTCCAGAACCAGGAAATTAGGATTACGCATCAGCACCGTACACAGATAGAGACGGCGGCGCTCGCCACCGCTCAGCTTATAGACATAGCTGTGCTGCGTTTCAGGCGTAAAGAGGAAATGTTGCAAAAACTGCGATGCCGTCAGACGCTTGCCGTTACCCAGCTCTATCACTTCCGCGATGTCCTGCACCACATCGATGACTTTCATCTGCTCGTCAAATTGCAAACCCTCCTGCGAATAATAGCCGAAACGGACAGTTTCGCCGATGTCCAGCGTACCACTATCCGCCAACTCCTGTCCCATCAGTATCTTGATGAAGGTGGATTTTCCCGTACCGTTATTCCCCACGATGCCCAGCTTCTCATAGCGGGCGAAGATGTAGGAGAAATCATCCAGTATCTTCAAGTCGCCAAAGGACTTATAGAGGTGGTCTGCCTCGAATATCTTGCTGCCGATATAGGATGCCTTTACATCCAGCTTTACATTGTCGTTATTGAAACGTTGCTTGGCTACCTTCTCCAATTCATAAAAAGCGTCTTCCCGGTAACGTGCCTTATGCCCTCTGGCTTGCGGCATACGCCGCATCCATTCAAGCTCCGTACGATACAGGTTATTGGCGCGTTCTATCTCTACGGTCTTGGCTTCGATGCGCTCTTCGCGTTTTTCCAGATAATAGCTGTAATTGCCCTTGTACTGGTATATACGGCGGTTGTCTATCTCGATAATCTCCGAGCAGACGCGGTCGAGGAAGTAGCGGTCGTGCGTCACCATCAGCAGAGTGAGGTTGGTGCGGCGCAGATAATCTTCCAGCCATTCGGTCATATCCAGGTCGAGGTGGTTGGTAGGCTCATCCAATATAAGGAGATCGGGTTCGGTGATAAGCGTATTGGCAAGCGCCACACGTTTCAATTGTCCACCGGACAGAGACTTCACCTGCTGATTGAAATCGCGGATTTTGAGTTGGGAAAGAATTTGTTTGGCTTTCTGCTCATACTCCCAGGCCTTCTCATGGTCCATGCGCACTAGAATTTCATCCAAACCGGGATGCCCTTCCGTCTCCATGCAATGTTCATACTCCTTTATCAGCTCTACGGTACTGTTGCCATGATGAAAACATGCTTCCAACACAGTCAGCTCTTCCGGATATTGAGGGTCTTGTTCCAGATAGCCGACACGTATATCACGTCTGAAAGAGATTGTACCGCCGTCATAGCCTTCTTTTCCGGAAAGGATATTAAGCAGTGTGGACTTGCCGCTGCCATTCTTGGCAATAAGCCCCACCCGTTGCCCTTCGGACAAACCAAAGGATATATTCTCGAATAGTACCAGGTCGCCAAACGACTTAGTCAGGTTTTCCACTTGAAGGATTGAATTTACTGCTGCCAAAACTTATTAAATTGAGAGTTGAGAATTAAAATTGAGAAATTGCCATGCAGACGGCAATATGAATCGGGCAATGGCTTGTCATGAAAGTAAATTCCGGTAAACCTCTGCAAGATTGCAGGGCTCTCCGGCTTTGACTTTGCTCCATACCAATTTCATCGGGTCTATCACGGTATCGCCCGCAACACTCGTCAGAACAGGAGCTTCACGATTGCCATCGATAAGCGTGCGCCATTCCAAGCCGTCTACTTCATTAGCCAAAATCACGCAAAGCGTAATACCTAGCGACAACCATACCTCTTTTTTCTTGGCGCCTATGCTGCCGCTGTCTATGACCTGCTGCATATTGGCTATATCTTCTTCCTGTCCCTGGAAGTCTTTCTTCAACTGCTCTTTTACAGTGGTACATACCCACTCGTATGCTTCGTTTGTCCGGTAAATTTCCGATAGGCGCACCGGAATTATCTCTGCCGGATATTTTTGGCCGGCCCGACGGATTTCCAATGAAGCTATGATACTTTCGGCCTCTGCCACCGGCTCTCCCTTACGCACCGTAAACGAGCATTCAAAAGCAACATCCTCTATCCCAGCTATCCAGAGATGGGAAGTGTAGTATGTTCCTTCTTCCTCGAACATCTCCTTACTGTACGCACAATCCAGACGACCTATTTTCACAAGTGTGGCCGAAGTATTCTCTTTGAGTTCCTGCTTAACGGATTCCCTGCCGTATGCAGTATCTCCCTTATAAGCCGATATACGGAAATTACCAGTCCACTCGTTAGGATTATAAAACAGGAAAGAGCCTTCCCCGTCTTCAAATTCGTTCCAGTCTGCCGGATAAACCATAGAGAACCATGCTCCCGGAGAAATGTATTTCTTACCTTGTTTCATACTTCATTGACTAAATGGGTTCTTTCTTGCAAAAGTAACATTACCGCTGTTGATATGCAAACAAACCCAACAAAAAACAGCCGATTCTCACGAACCAGGCTGTTCCAATCATCATCTATGAATGAAAGACTGTTTAGGTCTCCAATATTTTAATATATCTTATAAATCCATATTCGAGTGCAAAGATAATCAATGAAATAATATGTGCATCAAGATTTTAAGATAATTTAAATTAACATTCTATAAACTAATAGTTATGACTACTTAATGTAACCGTAATACTCATTATCTGTCGCACAATCCACCAAACCGGACACGACCAAATCGGGTCTGTCATGGCTTGCTTGTTGGATGCCTTTAGCTGAGTCAGGTTATAGTTACTCTCATGAGTACTCTGACTGAAACGACGGAACCAATAAGTAGGCTCATTCTTAGAAGTACCTACAATCTTACTGACAGCCGTGAAATCCTGCGGACGGTCGTAATCCACATAGTCATAAATCCAAACGGCGCTATCATTCCAATTTTCGATATTGATACCCAATGCGATAATCTTCTGACGCATAAATTCTCGAACAAGGTCAGATTAGCAGCATTTTGACATCGGAAGAACTTGTCATATAAATACTGATTTCACCTTCATCCACGGCTTCTGATCCGGATTCTTTGTTCCTTCGGCTTCCCATGATTTCAATTTAGCCTGCATACGGTCAAAGTTTGCCTTTATGCCTTTTTGATAGGCATCCAATGCACCATCGGTATCTCCTTTGCGGAAAAGGACTTCCGCCTTGATAAAACACATTTCCGAATAAGTAAGAATATCGGAATCTGAATTAGGACGTGCATAGAATGTACCCGTACCGCCCACATAGTCTGATTTCGCATCGGTATAGTAATACATATCCGTAGTGTTCCGCCCGCTATTGGCCATACCGTTAGAACGTAAATTTACATAAATAGTATCACCTGCACGCTTATAATCCTTATTATTGCAATATGCAGAACCCTTTTGATAAAGCACGGTCACATTGTTGCCGTCGACCGTTGTCTGGTGTATGGCCTGAGCATCAGCAATAAATTTCGTCTTTGTTTCATTATCCGCTTTGGATAAATCATAAGTTATCATAAATCCGCCTTTTTCCTTATTATAACCGGTTTCTCCACCCGTTACAAACAAAGCAGCTACCGGACCGCCTTCTGCGCGTGTAGTGGAATGTATCACATCCACCCCGGCATCACGAATCCATTCATTAGCCGTTATTTTACCATCAGCATTCAGTTTCACATTTGTCATCATGGCAGGAACAAGCTTTGACAAACGGGGGTCTTTCACACCCGAACCGCCTGTAAATTCATTAGTCAACAGATTAACATACCAGCGCGTCAGACGTTGTGTCGAGCCATATCCGGTACAATCCCAAATAACGGAAGCCTGATAAGGATCGCTCACCGTAAAATTAACCTCATCCCCTTCCACATTATAATGTTTCATAATGGTGTTGTCATCATTCGACTGAGGCGCAGAGTTCAATGCCGTCAAAATAGCTTCCGGATCATACAAATCCGCTTTCTTGGATAATTTCAGCAAATAACGGGCTTTCAGACCGTAACATAATTTCAGCCACTTGGAAACCTCTCCGCCATTCCATAAATCGCCTGCACTCAATGCGGGAGCCGTGGTGTTCTGCTGCTTGCCAAAATTCTCGATAGCTTTGTCCAGATACCCCATACAGAGTTCATACATGGTTTTACCGTCATCATAGGCCGGATTGGTCTTACCGGTAAACGCTTCCTGAACAGGCAGCTCGCCATGCAAATCGAGCATCATCATAAATCCCATCGCCTTAATGCAATAAGCTGCACCTTCATAATGATAAGCTCCTTCCGTTTCTGCCTTCTCTATCAAAGGATCGATATTTACACCTGCACCCAGATAAAAATTCTGATAAATAGTGGTACATGAACTTTGGGCAGGATTCCATGATGACAAGAGGCTGTTAGCAGCCGTGCCGCCAGTCTGTGTCATGATACCGGCAATCGTATTGGTACGCATACTGGCTGTACCCCATGCGTAAGCATAATAGTTCTGTATCCACGGCAGGCGAAGCTGCGGTGATACGGTTTCGGAAACCGGATTATCCGGATCTGTATTCACATCCAGGTAGTCCTCGCAAGAAGACATGCCGAACACAAGCGCCAAGCCAAGTGCAATATGTATTAGTTTCTTCATACTCTTATCTTTTTAAATCTGTTATTAGAATGTAAGATTAATGCCAAACGACATGCCGGCTGTGGCCGGAACACCGCAATAGTCGATACCAGCAGAACCGGAACCACCTGTACCGGAACCTGAAACGCATGTTTCAGGATCCATACCCTTGTAGTTTGTCCAAACAAACAGATTAGTTCCTGTAATTGTAGCAGTCAGCCCCTTGATTATATTTTGTTTCTTCAACAAATCCTTGAAATCGTAGGACAAGGAAATAGAACGCAAACGCAGCCAATTGGTGTCAGTTATAAAGTTATAGGCGTTCTTGGCATAATTCTTATAATACTCCTGAATCATATACTTGCCGGAACGGGTAGAGTTACCAACCTGATAAGTTTCATTGGTATTATAGGTAATTGTTTTGGTTTCATAAGACGGTTTTGCAGCAGTGCCCGTATTGACAACACCCGTAAATGATACGGATTCTCTGTTTATTGTCTTTGTGCTCAATCCTTTCGTCACGAGATAGTATTCGGTCCCATTATAGATGTCACCTCCCAGACGGATATCGAACAAGAAAGAAAGGTTGAAATTCTTATAGCTGAAACTATTATTAAAACCACCTATCAGCTTCGGTTCACGGTTACCCACAATATTGGTTTCAACTTGCGTATCCTTATACAAGCCTGTAGACGGGTCGATAACATTGTACATCTTGCCGTCGGGCCCTTGAGCCGTTTCATACTTATTACCCGTCAATCCCAAAAAATAACCGCCATTGGGTATTGAACCGGCTTTGGCTGCACCGACCTGCGCATCCGTCACATAGAAAATATCCACACCGTCGATAAAATCTCCCAATCGTCCACGGTTACCGGAAAGATTCAATGTCGTTTCCCATTGGAAGTCTTTCGTTACAATAGGTTTACCTGTAATCGAGAGCTCCATACCCTTATTTTCTACCGAACCGCCATTCAGCGTAAGGAAAATGTATCCCGTAGACTGTGCCAAACGCGGTGCACAAATCTGGTCTTTCGTCTTGCTTTGATAGTAAGTATAGTCAAAGCCCAAACGTCCGTTGAAGAAACGCATTTCCAAACCCAATTCATAAGAATCCTGTATTTCAGGTTTCAAACCGACACTACCGCCTGTCCAACTGTTGCCCATACCATATTTGCCACCGTTCAGCGTAGCTACCGGCCACATATAGTATCCCAAAGAATAGGCATCGGCATCTTTACCTACCCGTGCCCATGAACCGCGGATCTTACCGAATGAAAGTACGTTGTTCTTCGGCAGCAGTTCGGTAAACACAAACGAACCGCTTACGGAAGGATAAAAATAAGAACGGTTATTCACCGGCAATGTAGAAGACCAGTCGTTACGTCCGGTCACTGTCAGATAAACAAGATTCTTGTACGAAGCACGGAATTCACCGTAAAGGCCTACCATGCGTTTGCGTACCGTACTCTCTTTAAAATACTGGTTGGCTTTAATAATATTGTTGAAACTGTAAAGCCCTTCCGTTACAAAATTATATCCCCAACGGGTGTTATTCGTTGTCTTCGTAGCTTCTGTAGTAGTACCTACCAGAAGATTCAAATCAAAATCACCGAAAGTCTTATGGAAGTTAGACATCACATTCGTAGTAATGTATTGGTAATTCACATCACCTTTGGACATATAACCGTTCTGATATATCTGCTTGACCGCACCACCCGGACGCCGAAGCGTATTGGAACTGGTAGTGTACTTATCAATACCCGCACGTGCGGAAACATCCCACCAGTCTGTCAGTTTGAGGCTTGCGTTGACGGCACCCGTAAAACGGGATGTTTCGTCCGTCAAAGTATTTTTATTCAGAATCCAATACGGATTTTCAACATCATCCTCCAAATCCTGCAAACCCTCCAATATGCGGTATTTACTACCATCATCATTCAGATAGCAACTCATCTGATCGTCGACAGGCCATCCGTAAACAGCGGTCATTGCACCGTTACCGCCCTGTCCGTACAAACCTGCACTGGTCAGTGTCTTATCAGTACTTGCCTGCGAATAAGAAACATTGGCTCCTACTGTCAGGATGCCATATTTCTGTTCACCATTAAAGCGGAAAGTCGTCTTGTCATAACCAGTTGTAGGGATAATGCCGGACTGATGATAATTGGAACCGGATAAATAGAAAGAACCGTTCTTACTACCGCCGGACACACTTACACTATTATCCCAAACACTACTTCCTTGAAAGAAATCATCTATATTATCATAAGCCATACCATCAATCCGATCTCCCCAGGAATCCATCGTCTTATCAATAAAAGCACCAGAAGTGTTATATTCTCCACGGCCATACTGTTTTTGAACTTCCGGTAATTTATTAGCCCATGAATAGGTATATTTACTGCTTACATTCACCCTTACAGCACCCTCTTCACCTTTCTTGGTCGTAATGATAATAACGCCATTAGCAGCACGGGAGCCATACAGCGCAGCAGCCGCAGCACCTTTCAACACGGACATGCTCTCAATGTCTTCAGGGTTAATATCCATTACGCGGTTGCTGAAAGTAGTTGCAGTTTTCGTCATGCCATCCGTACCGGAATTACCGGTATTTACTGTAGAGTTATCATAGATAATACCGTCTACAACAAACAAGGGCTGGTTATCACGAGATTCGCTGGCAGAGTTACCGCCACGAATTACAATATTGGAACCGGCACCCGCAGCACCACCCGCCTGCGTAATATTCACACCGGGGATTTTACCAGCCAAAGAGTTTACCACATTCGTTTGCTTGTTCTTCATCAACTCTTTGGAATTAATATCCGAAACAGAATAACCTAACGCCTTTTTCTCTTTCTTAATGCCCATAGCCGTTACAACAACTTCACTCAATGACTGGGTATCATCTTTCAGGGTAACCGTATAGTCGCTTGCCGTTCCTACCTTCACTTCTTCCGTAGCATATCCAACAAATGAAACTACCAATGTGCTACCCACTGGAGCTTCTACCGAGAATTTTCCATCGATGTCAGTAACAGAACCTGTACTGGAACCTTTCACCAATACACTGGCTCCAATAATCGGTTCGCCTGCAACATCCACTACTTTACCTGTGATTGTTTTGGCTTGCTGAGTACTTTGGGAACTTAGCGCATTATCAGCAGCAACAACCGAATATGGCACAGACATCCCAAGCAATGCAAGCAACACTAATGATAAGCAATAATTTCTTTTCATAAGCTCTTTTTTATTTGGATTTATTTGCAAATTTATAAATTAATTCAGCAAATCAAAGAGAGATATATTTAAAATATATTAAATAAATATTAATATATTTGCTTTTATAATTTTAAAATATTGGCAAATATAAAACAATAAACATTATTATTTCTTATCAGATAAGTAGCGTATATAATAAATGGCTACACGTTTATTATCATTCTGTTAATTCTTTTATCACATTTTTGGAAAATAGAAAATTGCTGAAAAAGCGGCAGTATTATTAACAATCAAAAACAAACATTTATATCCACAAAATACATAAAATAAAAAAATATTAAAACAGAAGTGCAAGCAATTAGAAAACGTGAGTGATTGGAAACAAAGTTCCCAAAGTACTATTTAATCTTATAAACTATTCAACCTTTACTATTTTCCTATAGGTTGTATCCGCCTTCTTACATCCTTGGATATTTCCAAAAACATATAATTCAATCTGCCGGAATGAATGCCCTTTTCATTCTCTTTATATTTCCGACTTGCATACTCTTTAGACTTATCAAAGGTTATACGGGACATCTGATTCTGCGTTTTTCCCACCATAGTAGAATCCAGCCGTTCATCAGGAAAGAAATCGTCCAAATCCACATCCCCAATCATGGTGGTCTCAAGAAATTTCATATCTTTATGATTTGCATCAGTATAATAACCAACAAACATATGTCCGGGTGTACGTACCAATATCGGCTCAATATTTATGGCACGCAGCAAAGAAGCAAACAGAACACTCCCATCCACACAATTAATTTGCGATGACTCCAAGGCATCATCGAATGTACGAACACGTTGAGAGAAAACCACATTGCTGGACAGGCTTGTATTAGAAACCGAACTATACCGGAAATTACGTTTCTGTAAAACATTCCACAAGGCATAAACCTGATTATCGACAGCCTCAGGACTACCCTGATAACCGAGAAAACGATTCACAATACGAGTATTCAATGCTTCCCGCAGCAAATGGTCTATCATAGGATTTTCTTCATTGACATAAGCAGCAAAGAATATTCCGGTATCATGAAATCTCGTACCTCCCGTAACATACCCCAATAAACACTCATTGATACTGCGCACCGAAAAAGTACGTACCCGCTGCCCCAACTCTTTCCTGTTCATCTCTACCGTAACGGCAACGCTAATCGGCTCTGCCTGATTATTATTCTTCAAGGCTTCATAGTTCCAGATAATATCGGGATAGATTGTATACTCGGTACGTGGCCTTGCCAATACAAACTCCGAAACGGAACGGGAAAGAAAGGGGTTTCCGCAACTTCTATCCTCACCCGGCTATAAGCCTTTGCCGACCGGACTTTCACAGCGATACAAGATTTTGGGTTTCCCACAAACATCGAATCAGCCGGCACAATCACCTGGGCATCTGTCGTTGCAACAGACAAAATGCTGGAAGGAAAAATATTCCCACCCAATTCATCCGTTATCTCAAAACCGGAACGGAAAGGAGCAACGTTCAACCAAATCGAACCAATGATTACAACAGCCAATACAGCCACTATTAACGGCATACGCCACTTAGATTGTCCCCACCTCTTTATATCCATTAATTCTTTCATATAGAAACCCTTTTTAAAACAATACAAAGATAATACTTAATTAGTTGCAAGAGAGATTTTGTAATCGCAATGTAATACTTGTTTCATTCCATCGTAACAAAAACGCCGCAATTTTTGTCGAAGAAAAGAAATAAAGTTTAACTTTGTAATAAAGAGACTCTATACGTCTCTCATTACATTAATTCAGAAATACAATGAACGAATATCGGATTTTAGTAGTAGACGACGAAGAAGATTTATGCGAAATCTTAAAGTTTAACCTTGAGAATGAAGGCTACGAAGTAGATACCGCAAACTCTGCCGAAAGATGCCTTGAAAAATGGACATCAGTACTTACGACCTGCTATTATTGGACGTGATGATGGGGG
>ENA-OQDT01002129-OQDT01002129.1-human-gut-metagenome-genome-assembly--contig:-NODE-2129-length-10523-cov-3.303194_pt1 | contig 10523 bp, 8 predicted proteins | sample MGYA00242786_ERZ504617 | MGnify/ENA primary metagenome ERZ504617 (study PRJEB26092, sample SAMD00036337) | human gut metagenome | host: Homo sapiens | study: EMG produced TPA metagenomics assembly of... | reverse complement strand
AATAGCATGAGTAAGATAAAAATTAGTAGCGATGGATCTAGATAATACAACTCATTTAGACAGCGAGAAACAGATTTCAAAAACACACAGAAGAAGTTCTTAAAAGAGCGATCAGAAGGGGTGTTTATATAGTTCCAGCAACAGGACGTATTTTAAAGCAATTCCAGAATTTTTAAGAGATATTCCAGGCGTTCGATATGCTGATTTGCTGTAACGGGGCAACTGTTTATGATCAGAAAGAAGATAAGATCATATATACAAATCATCTACCAAAAGAAACGGTATTTTCGTTATTTGATATTTTGGAAAAATATCATTGTACACGTGATATTTACAGAATGGGCAAGGGTATATGGAACGATGCTATTTTGACCATCTTGCAGAGTATGGTGTATCAGATCATGTATTAAAACTTGTGAGAGATACAAGACTGCCGCTGGATGATCTGCGAAAGTACATTGAAGAGCATCCGCTGGGAATTGAGAAGATCAATGTATTTTTTGATGATATGGAAGAGCGGGAAACTGCAAGACAAGAATTAATCGAGAAAAATATTGCGAGTGTATCAAGTTCTCTGGAAAATAACATTGAAATAAATCAGATTGGATGTGATAAAGGAGATGGACTTTTACATCTGGCAGAGCAAATTGGATTATCTATGGATGAAGTGATGGCATGTGGAGATGCAGGAAATGATACGATGATGATCAAAGCTGTAGGAACCGGTGTTGTTATGGAAAATGGACAACCTGATCTGAAAGAGATCGCAGACTTTGTGACAAAGACAAATAATGAAGATGGTGTTGCATATGCAATTGAAAAATTAGTCTTTGAAGCATAAGATATGAAAAAAATGTGAACATGGATCATGACCATTCATTTTTATTGACGAGGGTATCCAAAGTGGTATAATAAGTATGTTTAAATAGTTAGGGGGAACAATGAAAGATGAGAAAAACACGTAAAACAGCAGCTGTAGTAGCTCTGTATACGTTTTTGATGCTTGGATCAGTGTCTGTGGTCAGAGCAGATCAGCCAGTCACAAGAGAGCAAATAAGCAGTGAACAGACTGAGACCAAAGACAGATTCTTCTGCCCAAGACGACAGAAAGTGAAGCAACGACAGAGACAACAACACAGAACGACTCAAGGCAAAAGCCGACAACGGAAAGCAACAACGCATACGCATACAGCGGCAACGACGCATACAACGGCTGCAGCAACACATACAAAGAAACATACAGCAGCAACACATACAAAGAAACAAAAGACAAAGTCTGATCAAGACAAGAAGAAAGACAAAAAAGACAAAAAAAGTAAGAAGAAAGACAAGAAATCTATCATTCCAAAAGTATATAATGACCATAGTCTTGAGATGAAAGATAAGAAAGAGACGATACAGGGATTTATTTATTTTAATCAGGCAGATGCAGCATGGAATGACAATGGATATCAGATCAAAAGCAGTGGATGCGGACTAAGCGCTATGGCAGTTTGTATCAGTTCGCTGACGAATAAATGGGTAACTCCAGTTGATACAACAGTATGGGCATATAAGAATGGCTATTACAGTAGTGCTGGAGCAAGTCATGAGATGGTCCCAGCATTGGCACAACAGTATAAACTGGAATGTCATGGACTTGGAAGTGATGTCAGCAAGGTTAGAGATGCATTGAAGAAGAAGCATCCAGTAGTAGCACTGATGGGACCAGGATATTTTACGAAGAAAGGTCATTTTATCGTATTGGTTGCGATCGATGATAATGATCAGGTAACGGTTGCAGATGTTGGAAGCAGACAGCGTACACAGTACAAATATCCACTAAAAGAAGTGATCGCACAGACGAAGTCAGCATCAGCAGGAGGTCCATGCTGGGAGATTTATTCTGATCAAAAGATATCTGCGAAGGCTGATAAGAAGGCAAAGCAGCTGAAGGCTGAGAAGAAATACAGAAGCAAAGAATTTAAAGCAATGTATAATGAGATCAAGTCAGTATTGCAGAAGAATTATCAGTTAGCGGTTCCACTAAAGAAAGGAACACTAGTTAGTGAAGAACAGTTTGTTACGATCACATCCTTAGGAATCAACGATAAAGTTTCCGTAATGGATGCGAGCAAGAAGCTAACAAGTGATGTCGACCTTGACACAGTAGTAGATGAGATTCAGACAGAGGCAGTCAAGGATTCTTTTTGGAATACGATCATGATCGCACCTGACAAAACAAATTTAATATATAAATAATATATATATCACATAAAGAAAAGCACAGAATCATTGAGTATGATCAATGATTTCTGTGCTTTTTCTATTCTAAAAAATAGGAGGAAAGAAAAATGAAGATTCAAAATATGATCAAAAAAATAACGATTGCTGTATTATCTGCAGCAATGATGCTTGCACCTATCGTTAATATCAAAGCGGCATCAACAGATGTGGTCGATACAAGTAAAACTGGATCCATAACGATCCACAAATATGACATGACAGCAGCAAAACAGGCCGGTGTTAATACCAGTCAGTTTACACCAACAGGAAAACAGGACGCTGCTGCGGAAGCAGCCTTGGAAAAATATGCGATCAAAGGTGTGGAATTTAGTTACCTGCGAGTTGGAGATGTTGAACAGCAGAGTGAGAATGGAAAGATCCAGATGATCTATGAACTTCCAACCACAATACAGCAGATTTTGGGTTTGACATCTTCTGATGCAGCTAAAACAGAAGGAAGTAAGACATATTTTACAAGCCAGCAGATCAATGAGAAACTTGCCAAGGCATTAGAAGATAATACGGTAACGAAAGATAAATTAGAAGATTACATGGGAAAGAATGGGACAGCCATGGATGAGACTAATGCTAATGGTGTGACAAGTAAAGACAAATTGCTACTGGGTCTTTACCTGATCGTTGAGACAAAGGCACCAGAAAATGTAACTTACACAACAAATCCATGGTTTGTACAGTTGCCATCCACGGATTCTAAGGGAGATGACTGGTTCTATGATGTGATCTGTTATCCAAAGAATGAAACTGGAAATCCAACACTTGACAAAAGAGTACGCAATAATCCAGATCAGGACAATGTAACAACTGCCAATACAGACAGACTGGCAGATTTTACTTCTGCAAGAAATGAATACAAATATCAGAGTACCGTGACAGCATCTAAAGCAGAAAGACTGGATTATCAGTTCATTTCAAAATTGCCACATATCACATCATCAACAACCTACCTGTCAACTTATACATTTAACGATACAATGGCAAATGGAATGACATATGGGAAAGATGCCGTGATCGCAATCTATGAAACTAAGGATGCAGCGGACAGAACAAATGTGAACAATGTTGAGAAGAGTGGTGCATTGGCTGTATGGAAGAGTTCTGACACGGATCCAAAGTTTGCAGCAACATACGGGAAATCTGGAGACGATCCTGCAATGAAGATCGAGATGACAAAAGCAGGACTTAAGGAGTTGAATAAGAAATATTCTGATAAATATATTGTTGTATACTATACAGCTAAGGTGAATACAGATGACAGCGTTATTCTTGGTGATAAAGGAAATTCAAACGATGTATCCCTTACGTGGAAGAGAACAAATACGAATTATTATGATATTTTAAAAGACAAATGTATCGTATACTCTTACGGATATGATCTGACAAAGAAATTTTCTGACAGCAAGGGAGATGCAACAAAGGTTAAATTCGTTGTAAAAAATAAGACAGATAATTACTATCTGGTAGCAAGAGCAGATAGAGCAGGTGTTTATCAGGTAACAGGAAAGTCTGCAAAAGAAGCTGATGCGACTCAGTTTAGTCCGTCTTCTGATGGAAAACTTGTGATCAATGGGATTGAAGGAGATGAATATGGATTTACAGAAACACACTCCGATGCAGGATACTCCCTGTTAAAGAAAGAAGTGATCATTAAGGTCAAAGAGACAAAAGCAGATATCACACCAACCGAAGCAAACATCACAGGGATCCAGAGTAAGTCTGATGCAGATTCCACAGCAAATGATGGAGTTCCTAATGGTGCGGTATTAAAGAATGATGTGACGGTTCAGACTACAGCAGCGAGTGCGACTGTGGATGAGACAAAGGCAACGATGACAAAACACGATGATTCTGGAAATGCATATATCAATATGCAGATCACAAATCAGAAGCAGTTCATGCTGCCAATGACAGGTGGGGCAGGAAACTATCTTCTGATCATTGCAGGGGTTGTTGTTGCTGGATGTGGGATCTTGATCTTGAACAAAAACAGAGGACGATCACAAAGATAAAATGAAACAAAAGATCATACCGATTCTGGTTATTCTGGCCGGCATTTTTTTCTGCTGTCTTATCCATTTGTAAGCAACTATCTGTTTGAAAAGAGTGCAGGTTCGACAGTGGAAAGTTATCAGGAAAAGGCAGCCGGAATGGATCAGGCGATCATAAAAAAAGTAATGGATGAAGCAAAACAGTATAATGGGGAATTGATGCGATCTTCAGTACAGTTGACTGATCCGTTTAAGGTAAAATGTTTGGATGGAGAGATGGTTCATTATAATAGAATATTAAATATTGATGGATCATCGATCATGGGATATTTAAAGATTCCTTGCATTTCAATTAATCTACCGATCTATCATGGGACAAGTGGGACAGTTTTGGAACATGGGATCGGACATCTGGCTGCATCTTCCTTTCCGATTGGAGGAAAAGATACCCATGCGGTGCTGACTGGGCATACTGGGCTTAGTTCTGCAAAAATCTTTACAGATCTGACAGAGATGAAAAAGGGAGATTTCCTTTTTTATACATGTATGGATAAAAAAGCTTGCTTACCGTGTGGATCAGATCACAGTCGTGGAACCACAAGATACAAAGGAACTTCAGATCATGGAAGGAAAAGATCATGTAACATTGGTTACTTGCACACCCTATGGAGTTAATGACAAGCGTTTATTAGTCCGAGGAGTTCGCACAGCTTATCATGCAAAAGAGGAAGAGATAAGAGCAAGAAATCATCATTCGCAATGGATGGAAGTTTACAAACGGGCCATCTTTGCAGGACTATTGATCATTTGTGTATTGATCGCAGTCAGAAAAGTATATGAAAAGATGAAAAGAAAAAGCGGAGAAAGGAGATATGGGTGAAACAAAAGATCATAAATATTGTTGGAATCTTTTTTCTGGTGATAGGGATCACGTTACTGCTTTATCCGGAGATCATATCATATCTGAAACAAAAACAGTCCAATCAGACGGTGAAAAAATTGACGCAGAGGAGAAGCAAAAGAAAACAGGATGATCTACTGTATCAAAAAGCAGTCCGCTATAACAGGAAGATATTCAAAGAAAAACAAGCAGGACTAAAGGATGTATTCAGTTACCGCAGTGCACCGATCGTCTTAAGAAACGAAAAGAATACCTTCGGTTACATTAAGATACCGAAGATGAAACAGAAACTTCCATTATATCTGGGAGCGACGATGGAAAATATGAGAAAAGGAGCAGCGATCATGGGACAGACATCCCTGCCAGTAGGACAAAAAGACAGCAACTGCGTGATCGCTGCACATCGGGGATATCGGGGAATTCCGTATTTTCGGGACATCGAACAGTTAAAAACAGGCGATCAGGTGATCATTAGAAATCCATGGGAAAGACTGGATTACCAGGTTACAAAGATTAAAGTGATTGATCCATATGATATGGACAAGATTCTGATTCAAAAAGGGAAAGATATGGTCACACTTTTAACCTGTCATCCGTACCGAGGACATGGAAGATATCGGTATGTGGTGTACTGTATGAGGAATCATGGACAGAAGATCAGGAAACAAAAGGAAGATAGATAAAAATAGATGGAGAGGAGGATATGATGAAGAATGCAAAAAAGATCCTGGAAAGAAAACGAAAGATCATAGTGGTATTAGTGGTCATGGTTTCATTTGTTTCCGTTCTGGCATGGTATCAGATGAAGAAGGCACATGCTTATCAATCATATAATACAGGAGGAAACAAACATTTTAAAGATGGACATTTAACAGTGAACATCAATGGACCAAATGGGAAAAGCGATAGTCTGACAATGTATATTCATAGTGATGAATATGAAAAAAATAAAAATGTCAGCGGTGGGACATTTAATAATTCCAGACATCCATATACGGTAACGACGTATTCCGGTGGAGGCGGAGATTATAAGCTTACAGTGAATAAACAGACGATATATTCAGAGAAGAACAGTAACAACAACTATACACTTTTAACGATCAAAGTCTGGTATCTGTTACCGGCCCATGAACAGCATCGATCCTGGGAATGGGTAACGGTGGATAAACCAGTATTTTCAGATCCGAGCAAGGATATAACGCTTTATTGCGGAGGAAATGATGGATTTTGGGAAAATTCCTATCATGATACTCAAGAACATTGGAAATCAGTAAATATCCATGTCAGTACTGGATTGGTCGGAGTGGCCTCCGCTGACAGAGATGGATGGAAAACTTATGACTGGTGTTCTATAAATCTGAATCTGGAAAAGCCAAGCCGCAGCATTTATTACAACGGAAATGGTGGAGATGGTGCAGATGTAACATGGAATTTTACGGATGGAGATTATTTTTCGTTTCCAACGGTATCAAGAAGAGGTTATACCTTGGAAGGATGGCTGGATGAAGGAACAAAATGGATGTCCAATACAGGCTGGCTGGTATGTGGTAATTATACAGAGACAGCCCAGTGGACAGCGAATACATACACTGTAAACTATGATGGAAATGGAGAAGATTCTGGATATGTGAATGATGGGACAGCCACGTACGATCAAAATTACAGCTTTGCTGAGAATGGATACACGAAAAAAAGGCTATGCCTTTGTTGGATGGAATACAGATAAACATGCGGTGAGAGCACGGTATTCTCCAGGAGAGACGATCACATGGAGTAACACGGAGGGTATAACACTTTATGCTGTTTGGTCCAAGAACTCTTATGAAGTAACATTTGATGGAAATGGTGCATCAGGCAGCAAAAAGACTGTGGAATTAAAATATGGACAGGATGATATCCTGCCAGCAAATACATTTGAACGGCCGGGATATACCTTCCTTGGATGGAGTGAAGATCCGAATGCGATCAAAGCAAAATATACCGATAGACAGGCAGTCAATACTCTCTGCGATGCTGGACAGACTTGTGAATTGTATGCTGTCTGGAAGAAAACAGATGGATCATTCGACACACACAACATTATTCATGATGACGGCATGTTTAATGGCTCGATCGAACTGGAAGGGCAGAATGGAACTGGATTTTCGAGAGACCACGTAGATTCTGAGTATGGAAGGATCGACAAGGAAGGGCAGCCAGGATATTTCACAAACCGTTACAAGTAAAAAGGAGGAAGAAAGTTTGAAACAAATGAAGAAGATCTGTAAAAAGATATCGGTAAGTATTCTTACCCTCCTGATGATCATGACAATGTATCTGAGTGGTTCAGGAGAATCACTGTTCCTGAAGAATAGAGACGTCAAGGCTTTCACAGGAGAAGCCAAACTGGTGATGAGCCAGGCATTATCAAGTAATAAGATCTCAGAGATTGATCGTCCTGCATCAGAAGGTCTGTGGAGTATGACAGCTGACGGACACAGAGTGTTTTGCTTAAACTCTGGAAAGACCATGTGTTCTGGAGATACCTTAAAATACAAGACGATCAATGCAGCAACTTATGAAAAAAAGGGGAATTGCAAAAGCATTAAACTGGTATTTCAGGTCAAGCGGCAAGAATACAAAAGATCTGTCATTGTGTCAGGCATACATCTGGGCATGTGGACATGGAGCGAATAAGCAAAATACCGTTTATCAGGCAGGAAAAAATGTGGACAGGGGTTATTCGCAGAAAGATGCAAAAAAGTTCTGTAAAATGATCAGTGATCAGGATCCAGAAGGAACGATCTACTATTACACAGTGAAGAAATGTGTGAAAAAGAAGAAACTGGATTCTCATCAGGTTTTGTTCGGATTTCGTCATACACCGCCAGATATTGAAAAAGCGAAAACGAGTGCAACAAAGTCAGGAACCAGCCCAGATAACGTAAGGATCAAGATTAAAAAGAAAGATGCGGAAACAAGAGCAGGGCTTTCTGGAGCAGTATTTCAGATCTATATGGATGGGAATTATCAAGGAAGTGTAACAACCGATGACAATGGAGAAGCTTCTTATACTGTTCAAAGAACGGTAAGTTATAGTGTGACATCAACGAAAAAGACTTATGTAAAGAATTGGAACGATCTTTCAAAAAGTCAGCAAAAAGAAGCGACAGATAATGGCTGGTACGATTCTTCGGCAAAAGCATATGCTGTGGCAATGCAGGAAGCACAAAAACTTGCAAAGCAGAAGATTTCAGCCTTAAAGAGTGCCTCGGTCCACACTTGGATGGTCAGGGAAACAAAATCCCCATTCGGACACCTGATCCCAGATCAGACAGATCAGAGCAAAGTGGAACAGGGTGGAGTCAGATCATTCACATTTAACTACACCAATGAATTTCAAAAGAGTGATCTGGAGATCTTTAAACAGGGAACTGTAAAGAATAAACGAGGGGATCTAGGAGTTGAAGCAAACTTGCAGAATGCTGTCTATGAGCTATATGCTGACCATGATATCACAGGCTCCGATAACAAGAGTGTTGTCTATAAAGCAGGAACACTTGTGACACAGATGGTAACTGATGCGAATGGTTATGCAAAAGTGACAGATCTGTATCCGGGATATTACCGTTTACATGAGAAGTATGCTCCGTTGGGATATAAGGTATCTAGTAATGATATATCAGTCACGGTCGATAAAAATACATCCCAGTATCTGAAAGAAGAGCAATATGAAGGAACAATACGGGTTGTAAAGACGTTTGGCGGGGAAAATGTTCCAGAAGCACAGGCAGTTTTTGAGGTTTATGATTCCAAGAATAACTTAAAACAGACGATCACAACGAATGACAAAGGGATCGCAGAAACAGATTTACTTCCTTATGGAGCTTACCGTATTCATCAGACGAAAACGACCGATGGATATGATATGGTACCGGACAAATGGGTAAGCATTGATGGATCTAAAATGATCTATAAGGTTGAATCAAACGATCCAAAGCAGCATGCAGGGATCATGTTGACAAAGGTTACAAGGATCAGTGATAAGGAAACTGGAACTTATACAAAAAAAGAAGAATATAAGGCAGAATTCCAGATCATCGATCAGTCGACAAAGAAAGTCATAGAAACATTGATCACGGATGAAAATGGTGCAGCTCAATCTGGAAAGTTAGATCCTGGCATCTACACGGTTCATCAGACAAAAGGAAGTGATAATTATAAGATCGCTGATGATTTTGATGTAACGATCAAAGACGGCGATAAGAAATTTAAAAAATTTGAGCTGGATAATTATTATAATGGAGATAAGATCCGGGTCAGAAAAACGATGGTCAAGAATGGAAAGTCTAAACCAGAACCAGGGGCTGAGTTTGTTGTACTGGATGAATCTATGGTGAAAGATTTCAAGGATCAGACATTGGCAACGTCACAGGACAGGCTTCATTACATTGAAAAACTGAAAAAAGATAATAGAGATGCGATTCTTGGAACATTAGTCACAGATTCCGAAGGAAAAGCAGCGATGCTCCTAAAAGATTTCGTAAAGAAGACAGGGTTTATAGTCGTGCAGACCAGAGGTGTCGAAGGCTATGACCTTGCGCTACCGCAGTATTCCACAGAAATGAAAGCATCGATCGAGGATGAAGTCAAAGTGTATGAATTCGTTTTAAAAGACGATTATACAAAATCCGCAAAGATTTCGATCAAAAAGCAAATGTCCGTAAATAAAGATAAGTATGTACCGGAATCTGGGGCGGAATTTCAGATCATTGATCCGCATGGAGAAGTGGTCGATACTCTGATAACTGATGAAAAAGGAGAAGCAACTTCAATCTCGTTAGCAATCGGTGTTTATACATTGCATCAGATCAAGGGTGATCCAAAGCATGAAATGATGGAAGATGAAGATGTGGTCTTGATCAAGTCTGATGTACATAAGACAGTCACGTTTGGTCCGTATAAAGATGATGAAAATAAGATCAGGATCGAACTAGTCAAACGTTCATCAGAGACAAAGAAGCTGTTAAATGATGCAGTCTATGAGATCTACGATGAAGATAAAGATGTTGTTCTGATGTCGGATAATAACAGAGTGTTATTGGTTAATACGGAAAAAATTCCGCTTAAAGCGACAAAGAGTACACAGGGTATACAGGTAATAACGTTGCGTAAAAAAGACGCAAAGGTTGTTAAGGTTGTAGACAAAGAACAATGCACAGTTGAGGACATTGAGCATTACAGACCGAAAAATATTCCGGCAGCCGGAGGAATTTTAAGGGGAGAAGACAATCAAATAAGTCTGATATAAATTTCAAGCTCTGATATAGCGGAGCGGAAGGGAAGTGGAGATAATGGTTAGAAAGGAAGAG
>ENA-OQDT01002128-OQDT01002128.1-human-gut-metagenome-genome-assembly--contig:-NODE-2128-length-10523-cov-3.562043_pt1 | contig 10523 bp, 9 predicted proteins | sample MGYA00242786_ERZ504617 | MGnify/ENA primary metagenome ERZ504617 (study PRJEB26092, sample SAMD00036337) | human gut metagenome | host: Homo sapiens | study: EMG produced TPA metagenomics assembly of... | reverse complement strand
AAGGATCATCCAAGACTTAATCCCAAAGATCTCATTCCTGCGATCTGACAGCTCTGAAACCAATTGATATCCGCTCCTGCCATCGCTTTCATTAATCCCATGACAAGTGCTGCGATCACAAGTGATACGATGATCGCGATAATTCATTTTTCTTCGTTCTCTTCTCCTCTTCTCTCGTAATACCGGTCAACACCATCTGCAATTCCTTCTGCAAGCATTGATTGATAATGATTGTCCGATAACTTCTGGTCTTCCTCTGGGTTTGACATAAATCCCATCTCAACGATCGTCACTGGAATCTTACTCCAGTTGATCCCTGTCATCTCATCTGTCTGCGTTACACCGCGGTTCACTGCCCCAGTCCTTCTGCATAATGTACTTACCACACATTCTGAAAGTTCCTGACTATCTGCCGCGATCGATCTGCAATATGGATTCGATAATGTCGGACTCATTGTCAACGCCCCATTTGCAGACTGAGAATCTACACTATTGCAATGAATCCTTAATAAAATATCTGAACCACTTTCATTTGCCATAAGAGCACGCTTTTTATTGCTGAGTGACACATCATTCGTCTCACGGATCATATATACGTCATATCCTCTCGCGATCAATGCACTTTTTAGCTTTAACGAAACTTCCAAATTCACCTGATATTCTGTTCGTTTTGTGACAATACCTTCGGTTCCTGAGGATACCATCGGTTTTGTCTTATCAGAACCAGGTCCGATCGCTTCTTTTTCACTCATCTGTTTCTTTTGGTGTCCAGCATCGATTGCGATCTTTATACGATCTTCCTGTTGTTTTGATTGTTCCTGATCAACCGTTACTTCATTCTTTTTTTGTGTTGTCTTTTGCTTGATGATCTCTGTTCTTTTTTCTGTCGTTGGTTTTGGATGATCTTCACTGATCATTTCATCATCATTGCTGCATCCAGCACAGAAAAAACAAAAGATCATACATAAGATCATGATCTTCCATATCTTTTTCATACCTTTTATCCCTCTCATTTATAATGCTGCAGTTGTTCTATGGCTCTACAACATGAAGCTCTCCTGTCACAGAATCCATCACATATCCAGATATCTTCACATCTTTTGGAATCAATGGATGTTTTCTCAACATTTCCACAGAATCTTTTACAGAACTTTCCACACAGTCAAATCCTTCCAGCCATGTATCAAAATCAATACCACAATGACGGATCAGCTCAATCTTCTCCTCATCGACTCCTCGATCCATCATATGTTTTATCATCATATCACTATTAATATGCTGTACTCCACAGTCAGTGTGTCCAATGACCATGACTTCTTCAATCCCAAGTTCAAAGATTCCGACTAAAACACTTCGTACCACACTTCCGAAGGCATGGCTTACTACCCCACCGGCATTCTTAATGATCTTCACATCTCCATTCCTGATCCCAAGGGCTGCCGGCAAAAGTTCTGTCAGTCTTGTATCCATACAAGTGATGATTGCGATTTTCTTGTCTGGATATTTGCTTGTCTTATATTGTTCATACTTCTTTTCTTCTACAAATTCTTTGTTATATTTTAAGATTTCATCTATCATAACTTCTACTCCCTACCTCAATGTAATATCTGCCGTTTTTCCCTTGCAGGCTTTTAAATAATCTTCGGTCGTAAGTTCAATCTGGATTCCATTTTTACCGCCGCTTACAATGATCTTCTCCTGTGCATTGGCACTTTCATCAAGCACTGTTGGATAGTCTTTCTTCATTCCGATTGCTGTACATCCACCGCGGATATATCCTGTGATCTTGTTGATATCCTTGACATGGATCATCTCCACAGACTTCTCACCTGCTGCCTTCGCTGCTTTCTTAAGATCTAATTCCTGATCGATTGGAATGACAAATACAAAATACCCTCCACCTTTTCCTTCAGTCACGAGGGTTTTAAATACTCTTTCATATGGTTCATTTAACATATCTGCGATGGTAATTCCATCAATAAATTCTTTACATTCATAACGATGTACTTCAAATGGGATCTTTGCTCTCTCAAGCATCCGCATTGCATTTGTTTTTGGTTCTTTCTTTGCCATCTTATAATGTCCTCCTTACTGATCGTTTTATCTGGCAAAATTTACTTTTGACACTCTCATCATATTTCACCTTGCAAATACTCCATAGATCAAAGAAACATAACATGCAAAATCTCCGATTCTTTTTCTTTGATATCCAAGTTCATCTCTCCATTTTGCTTCTTTGCCATGCTCTTTTGTATATGCTGCCAATTCATCTAAAGAATGGATCACACTATCGTGCATCACGGTCCTATCATCATTGCTTCTGTCTGTCTTCGGTGTGATCTTCCAATGTGCGCGGAGGCTTCCATAATCGATCATACAATGAAGTGCATGATCCCATAACTTGTCATAAATCTCATCTTCTTCAAGATTCTCTTCTAACAGTTCTTCATAAACCTTCATTGCCTGCTCAAATTCAAGATCATCTGGCATTTTTAAATAATTCTCATATATAAAATCTTTCTGCATAGTGGTCTCCTTTATCTCTTTGGCATACATTTTTACACTACTTGTGCACATTATATCATATTTTCTCATATAGTGTAGAGTAAAAGATCTTCCGAGGATATTTTTATGCCAGAAATACAAACTAACAATCTTGTCGATCATGGACAGTTAAAAATACAGGTAACTTCAAGACAGAGAGCCGTCCCGATCCCTAACGCTACGATCGAGATTTCTTATACTGGTGATCCTGATTCTGTTCTTGAGACTGTATCTACTGATGAAAATGGGCAGACACCTGTCGTTGACCTTCCTGCTCCTCCCGTGGAATACAGCATGTCTCCGAGTGAAAATCAGCCTTATTCTGAATATAATCTAAAAATACATTCTGATGAATATAAACCTGTCACAATCTCAGGTGCACAGATTCTTTCCGGTGTGGAAGGCCTGCAGCCTGTTTCCATGATTCCTGAAGAAACCCACACTCCAACAGAAGAACACCCGATCGTGATCGGTCCGCATACCTTATGGGGTAATTATCCTCCCAAGATTGCGGAATCTGAGATCAAGCCAGTCAACGAAAGTGGTGAGATCGTTTTAAGCAGGGTTGTGATCCCTGAATATATTATTGTTCATGATGGTCCTGTCGGTGATAAAACTGCGCAAAATTATTATGTCCGCTATAAAGATTACATCAAAAATGTTGCCGCCTGTGAGATTTATTCCACTTGGCCAAGGGCAACGCTTGAAGCAAATATTCTTGCGATCATGTCATTTACTTTGAATCGTGTGTATACAGAATGGTATAGAAATAAAGGGCATGATTTTACGATCACATCTTCTACAGCTTATGATCATAAATTCATTCCTGGAAAGACAACTTATAATTCTATTAATACGATCGTTGATGAGATTTTTGCAGATTATCTGTCTCGTCCGAATGTGAGACAGCCGATCCTTACGCAGTATTGTGATGGGAAGAAGGTGTCTTGTCCGGAATGGATGACGCAGTGGGGTTCTAAATACTTAGGCGATCAGGGATATGCTCCGATTGAAATCCTGAGATATTATTATGGAGAGAGTATGTACATCAACACCGCAGAACAGATTTCAGGAATTCCTTCTTCCTGGCCGGGATATGATCTGACGATCGGAAGCAGCGGAGATAAGGTTCGACAAATACAACAACAATTAAATCGTATTGCTAAAGATTATCCTTCTCTGCCTACGATCGCTGTGGATGGTGTTTATGGAGAATCTACTGCGAATGCTGTTCGGAAATTCCAGAATGTTTTTGGACTGCCACAGACTGGGATTGTTGATTACCCTACTTGGTATAAGATCAGTGAGATCTATGTTGGGGTTAGCCGGATTGCGGAGTTGAATTGAAATCTTAGATACAACAAAAGCCCCACAAAGTTCATCCTTGTGGAGCTTTTTTTCATTTCTTATTCTATTTACTCTTCACCAAACACCGCTTTTTATAAAAAGCAATTCCATAACACAATACTTCCTCATAAGCATCTTCAAACTCTTTTGCATACATCTTTGTGTTGATCTGATCTAACGCCTTTTGACAGTCTTTTTCCAAATCTTCTAATTTCCTTGAATACTTTGCTTCAAATACTGCAACTTGTCCTGTTACATCATTGTAGATTACAATATCACTTCGTCCTTCTCCATGCTCTCTATTCGACTCTACACTATAACCTACTCCTGCAAAAAATTCCTACAAGAAAATGCATGATAGAAATTTTCTCGGTAATCATAATAACTGATCGTGTGGTCACTGCATTTTTTTCCATATCATTCCGATAAATATTGACAAACGTAAACAGTGAAACGACCGATGTGATCATCACGATCACGATCACAAGAATAGTGAACAGACTGGACAGGGAAATTTTCTGCATCCGGTCTTTTTCCTGCTTAATCCTGTCTGTTATCTTCATACGATCTCCTGCAGCTGTTCGGCGAAACACCGGTATATTTTTTGAAACAATAGCTGAAATAATGCTGGTCATTATAACCGCATTTTTCTGATATTTCCCGTACCTTCATATTGGTATCTACAAGCAGCTCCTTCGCTGTCTCGATCCTCTTCTTTGTCAGCAGTTCCTTAAACGTTTCTCCGGTATCTTTTTTCAAAAGTGCACTTAAGTAGTTCGGGCTGACGGAAATCTCTGTGCTTACTGATACCAGCGACAGATCCGGATCTGCAAATTTTTCATTGATGATGCGGATTGCACGGCTGCAGAGCATAACACTGCTCTTTTTACGCTGATCTGCGATCATCATTCTTGCAGTAGTGCAGATATCTACATAAAATTTCTGGGAATCTCCGATATTTCCAAACATTTTCATACTGTACATCGGGAATTTCTGCTGAATCTGCTGTACGACTTCCTCTCCGGCAATCGAGTAAACAACCTGATAGACCGTAGAAACCACCAGCATCAGAATAAAATCTGCCTCTGACTGAGAAATCCGGTGCTGGACCACCTGATCAAAAAAATTCATCAGATAATCTGTAATCTCCTCTGTCGTCCCTTTTCTCAAGAGATTCTCGATATCCTCTACTGTCTGGTGTACAATGACCTTATCAAAATTTTCTGTCCGCTCATCATCCGATATAAAATGGATGCTGCCTTCTTCTCCGCCGTAATTTGCCGCCGCACTCATCGCTTCCAGATAACATTCATGGCAGTTCTCCAGTTTCTCCACCACACGGCCTACGCCGATCAGGCTTTCCATTCCCATAATACGCTTTACACTCTGATTGATATCATCTACAAGGATATGCAGATATTTGTCAAATCCACGCTTCGTTGCAAGAAGCAGCGACACAACTCTTCCCTGTAAATAGACACTGCTGTATTTCGTGTATTTTTTTAAAATGGAATCGATTGCTTCTACGCTTGATCTTCCGGTACAGTTCTTTCCATCCTGATCCAGGATTCTTGTAACCATCACTGCATAGCACAGTGCCTCCGGCTCCTCCCCTCCGATCAGACCGCAGGAGACTGCATCCTCCATCAGTTTCTGATGTTCCGTTTCTGATAATTCACCGCCAAATCCATCCAGCAGCAGCGGCACCAGAAATTCTGTTTTCCCGATATGCTCCGGTTTCTTTCCCGGCTGAGAAAATACCCGGAATTTCTGATCGATCTTTTCCTTCATCTTTCGCAGTTCATTTTCCAGTTCCGAAGATGAAATCGGTTTTAACAGATAACTTATAATATTATACTGTATGGCCTGCTGTGCATAAGAAAAATCATCAAATCCGCTTAAAAATGCAATCTGGGTCGCAGGCCGTATCTCCCGGACCTGACGTGCAAGTTCGATTCCGCTGATAAAAGGCATCCTGATATCGGTCAGAAGCAGATCCGGTTCCAGCTTTTCGGTAAGCTCCAAAGCTTCCTCACCATTTTCTGCCTCTCCGATCACCTGAAAGCCGACACTTCCCCAATCCACTTTCCGGATCAGAGAGCGGCGGATCTCCTGCTCATCATCCGCAACGATTACTGTATACATGGTGTTTCTCCTCTTTCTGATTTACGCTTTTTCTTACCATTATACCCAGAATCACGGATTTGTCAAAAGAACTCGCCTGGCAGAATTTTCCTCTAGTCCTCCCACGGGCGGATGCGGTATTTTGCCCCTGTGCGGTCACAGATTTCCTGACACTGTTTTTCTTCCTCGTGCGTGATTGTGGTATCTACGGTTGTCATCACCACATTCGGAATGTATTTTGTGCATTCTTCCGCAAAATCGATCATGGCATCAAAAGACTGTTCTCCGAATCGGCTGCGTACCAGTTTGTGGTATTCGTCCGCATTCGGGGTATTGAGACTGATGGAGATGGTATCCACAAGTCCTTCCAGTTCCGGAACGATATCTCTTCCGTTGACCAGATTTCCCAGTCCGTTTGTGTTGATACGGATCGGCATATTGTATTTCTCTTTGATCTGCTTTGCAGTCTGCTTCAGTACGTCAAGTGCTTCTGTCGGCTCTCCGAATCCGCAGAATACTACTTCTTTATATTTTGAAAAGTCCACGCTTTTCATGGCTTCCTGTACTTCTTCAAAAGACGGTGTATGCTCCAGCCACAGCACATGGGAATTTTCCATATGATCCCTGGTCTGACGCAGGCAGAAGGTACAGGCACATGGACATTTATTTGTAAGATTTACATAGATATTATCATGTACTTCATAAAAAATCGTCATCTCTTTTTTCATATTATATAACCATCCTTTCTTTTTGTTTCTGTTTTGTTCTCAGTCGGTCTTTAACTTTCCTAAAACTTCTTCAAAACATACACCATCTGTCAGCGGAATATCCAGTTCCTGCGAACGGATAATACATTTTTTTATAAATTCAGATGCCTTTTTTACAGATCTGCAGAATGGGACTCCATTGACCGCATCGGCTGCAATGATGGATGCAAAAATATCACCGGTTCCGGAACGCTGTGTTCCTTCTTTATGGGTACGCAGCACTTTCGGCTGCTGTCCTTCTTCGTAGCAGAAGTTTGCGATAAACCCACCCTGCACAATACCGGTGATGGCGATTTTCTTCGGTCCCACCTTGTGGATCTTTTCTGCCATTTCCTGAATCTCTTCGATTTTCCATTTTTCTTTGTAAGGGGTATCCGTAAGCACACAGGCTTCTGTGACATTCGGTGTGAGAATATCTGCATATTCTACCAGTTTTTTCATTTCATCACACATCTCCTGTGTATAGGTAGGATAAGGTTTTCCATAATCGCCCATCACCGGGTCAACGATGATCTGTGTTTCTTCTGTCTTAAATTCTTTAAAAAACATTTTTTACGATCTCAATCTGCTCCTTTGATCCTAAAAACCCGGAACAGATCCCGTTAAAATGAAGATCCAGTTTTTTCCATTCCTGCATATAGGGAATCATACGGGAGGTATAATCCTCAAAAAAGTAGCTTGGAAATCCCGTATGGTTGGAAAAAATGGAGGTCGGCAGCGGACAGCACTGCACCTTCATAACAGAGAGAATTGGCAGAGCTACGGCTATCGAGCATCTGCCAAATCCTGAGAAATCATTTATCACTGCAATTTTTTTCTGATTGTTGTGAGACATAATTCCCCTTTCTAAGATGCCAGGGTCATAGGTCAAAAACCACGATATGCGAATAGCGGGCAGAATTGTGAAAGTACGAAGTACGGAACAATTCGTATGGCATCTCTTTACTTGATTATTTACGCAAATCGTTTGATAAATACCGGAATCCTGGCTTTCTCAAATGCAAATCCGATCACATAGAACAGCGCAAGTCCGACCACACCTTCTGTGGTCAGTCCCGGAATCTGCGCAAATCCTGCCGCCACACCACCGTACAGGAAACATCCTGCAAGCGTATAACCGACGATCATGACCACAATGCCTGCTGCTGTTCCAAGGAATGTCCGTACACGCATCATGCGGATCTCTTCCCCTTCCCTGTAAGCGATCATGGCGATCACAAGTCCCATGATTCCTTTGATGAGCAGTGTCGGGATGATCCACTGGGTGTAACCGCTGAGCAGATCTGCCAGGCAGGAGCCGATGCCTCCTGCCAGCATACCGGTCATATTGCCAAAATAAACGCTGACCAGCAGAATACAGCAGTTGCCAAGATGCATATAGCCAAGCGGGATCGGAATCTGGATCACCATTGTGGATACGCATACAAGTGCGATCGCCAGAGCATCGACTGCCAGTTTCTTTGCTGTCCAGTTTGTGTTTTTCTTTTCGTTCATGTTTTCCTCCTTCATGACACACTTCTTTCACCTTCCTGTTTTTCTTGCTGTTCAGTATAAACGCTTTTTGTCATTTAAAAAACATACAATATTCATCATTTTTAACAGGTCAGTTTTATGCATATGCTTTTATAAAGCGGAAAACAAATTTCTTCTGTTTGCTCATCCCTTTCATCGCCATCCGGCACACATAGCGGTACAGACCGCGTACCTGCAGGGTTTCTTCTTTTGCCGGCTCTGTTTCTGAAAAGTTTGCACGCATGACAATATCCATCACCGTATCCAGTTCTTCTTTGTTCAGCCACAGGAACTGTTCGCAGACCTTCCTGGTAAAATCCGCCTCCATGCAGTCCAGTTCTTTAGGCATCCCCGCAAATACCAGAACCTGATACAGATCATCAAAAATCTCCTTTACATTCTGTCGTCCGCGTCTGCGAAGCCGGATACTTCTTTCTGCAAACAAAAACAGAAGCAGTACACATCCTGCAAGCACCACGGCCGCAATCGTCAAAACAGTCGATGCTTCTTCTGATATAAATACTTCAGTCTCCTGCTCTCCATCCGCGGTATCCCCGTTTTTCTGCATACCCTGTGTCTCTTTGTCACCGCCTGCTGTTTCATCCTGCATGGTTTCCTGCACATCGGACTGTATTTCGCTTTCTTCCTGTGTTTCCGGCTGTAGATCTTCTTCACCATAGGCAAGTTCTGCTCCGGAGTCATAAGATGGTGTGGTTTCAAATGGAATCCAGCCATAATGATCGACATAGATCTCTGCCCAGGCATGTGCCCGTCCGTCCACAACATTTGCCGTCCATCCTGCCTGATCCTGCCATTCAAAATCAGAAGAGGGTACGGCAAATCCGGTCACATAGCGTGCAGGCACACCATACATACGCATCAATAGTACTGCCGCTGTCGCAAAATGCACACAGTATCCTTCTTTTTGTTCGAACAGGAAATACTCTGCAAAATTCTGCTCCTGTGGAAAACGTCCGACCTGTGGATTATAGACTGCATTCTCATCGAGCATCGTCCGCACGGTATTGCAGATTTCTTCCAGGTTCGCACCCGGATGTTCCTGTACAAACTGCTGCATAGTTTCCGTGCCTTTTGTCGGATAATCCAGATAATGCTTATATACATACTCACGATAGTCATCCGTCAGGCCGTCCGCCGTCTCTGTAAACAGATTGCCCAGACGTGCCACCGGATAATACAGATATTGTTTTTCCGATGCATCCTGCTTCTGTGCATGAGAAAAATAAGGTGCATAGGCATGCGACGCATCGCCCGCCCCCTGTGGAAACCCCACAGAAATGCCGATCGGTCCGTCATAGCCGTGTGCCGATGAGCTTGCTGCCGCACGCTGATAAAAGATCTCCCGATCTGCTTCTTTGTCGCCGATGGCTTTCCACTGATCGTTTGTATAGTCTGCTCCGGTGTAAACACGCAGATACAGGCTGCCCTGCGGCTGCTCACTTTCACTGACGGAAAACAGAATCTGCCCGGTATTCAGAAAGAAATCCGTATTATTGATCGTTCCGTCACTGACACCACCGGATGCAATGGCTGCCTTTTTGTTCTGAAACGGTTCTGTGATCTTTTGCACTTCCCGGATCAGAGAAGTCTGCTGGATCCTGGTTCTGGTCATTTCCCTGTCAGCAAACAAAGGTGCCAGCACCTGTTCTGATGCTGCGAAACCGACAAGAAGCAATACCAGAGACAAAAGTCCTAGGATGAGCGCACTGCCGTTTCGCTGCCGGTCGTGTTCTTCTGCGGAAGAAACGATCAGTCCAAGTGCACAGAACAGCATACAAAATGTACTCGTTCCATCTGGTACCTGCCCAAAAACAAATGCCATACAAAACGGCACTGCCAGAATCAGTACCACAAGATATTTTCCAATCTCCGTACTGAAACATGCCAGAAACATACAGTACAGCAAAAAAGCCACCACCAGCACTGCATACGTAACTTCACTGCTTCCAACGGCAGCGCTTCCCACATCCTGTACGGAAAATCCTGACAGAAACACCGCTCCGATGCCTGCAAATCCGTCCCTTATCCCCTCAGAATAACGCCAGGTCAGCATGCCGGCCGCCACGGCTGTTATCAGGAAAAACAATATCTGCCGTTTTTTTGCATATACAGAATCCCAACAGATCCAAGCAGCAAGCACCGCCATTATCCAGTACTTCTCTTTCACAGGCAGGATCAAAAATCCAAGTGCCGTGCCGATCCAATCCA